>OKWJ01001740.1_pt1 | contig 13862 bp, 10 predicted proteins | sample 1607121 | NCBI WGS metagenome assembly OKWJ01 (sample SAMN04414080, study PRJEB24778) | human gut metagenome | material: faecal | host: Homo sapiens | reverse complement strand
CTGTTTTGTCTACAAGGGCAAATACGTTGCAAACTAACTTCCGTGACAAATTATTTTTTATAGGGCCGGATGTATGGCAAGGAAAGGACAATCCCTTGTTTATAGAATCTGACAATCTTTGTGCGGCATGGAAAGAACATGCCCTCAAGAAAGATGACCTTTCTGTCCGTGTCGGACGTTGGAATATTCCGGGTGAACCCATTGTTATTCTCGTTGACTTTCAGCCTTTTTTTGAGAAAAAGAATGAAATCTATACTGAAATGTGGAATCACTTTCAAGTCGATTCATTGCATGCTTACGGCGATTATGACGAAGCATCCATGTTTTCGTATGCTGCCGGAAAAGTGGTGGAAAGCTTCTATCGCTACAACCTGACTGAAAATGATAAGGTCATTTATCAGGCACATGAATGGATGACCGGCCTGGGAGCACTGTATCTGCAATTGGCTGTTCCCGAAATAGGAACCATCTTCACCACCCATGCCACTTCTATCGGCCGTAGCATTGCCGGAAACGATAAACCTTTATATGACTATCTGTTTGCTTATAACGGCGATCAGATGGCACAGGAGCTGAATATGCAGTCGAAGCACTCGATTGAAAAGCAGACTGCGCATCACGTTGACTGCTTTACGACGGTGAGCGAAATCACCAACAACGAGTGTAAGGAACTGCTTGATAAAGCCGCCGATGTAGTATTGATGAACGGTTTCGAGGACGATTTCGTTCCTCAGGGAAGCGCTTTCACCGGTAAGCGCAAACGTGCGCGTGCATTGATGTTGAATGTGGCCAATAAGCTTCTGGGTACCCATATGGACGATGACACATTAATTATCGGCACCAGTGGACGTTACGAGTTTAAGAACAAAGGGATCGACGTGTTTCTGGAATCATTGAACCGTTTGAACCGGGACAAGGACCTGCAGAAGAACGTGCTGGCATTTGTCAATGTACCGGGTTGGGTGGGAGAGCCCCGCGAGGATTTGCAGACACGGCTGAAAAGCAAAGAAAAATTCGATACTCCGCTCGAAGTACCTTTCATTACCCATTGGCTGCATAACATGACCCACGACCAGGTTCTGGATATGCTCAAATATCTTGGTATGGGAAATCGTCCGGAAGATAAAGTGAAGGTGATTTTCGTTCCGTGCTATCTGGACGGAAAAGATGGAATCCTGAACAAAGAATATTATGATCTGATATTGGGAGAAGACTTGAGTGTCTATCCTTCTTATTACGAACCTTGGGGATACACTCCGCTTGAGAGTGTGGCATTCCGCGTACCTACTATTACAACAGACCTGGCAGGCTTCGGCCTTTGGGTGAACAGCCTGAAAAATCAGCATGGCATCGATAATGGGGTAGAGGTGTTACACCGTTCGGACTATAATTACTCAGAGGTAGCCGACGGTATCAAAGATACGATCGCACTGTTCTCGGGTAAAACGGATAATGAGGTGAAAGAGATCCGCAAACAAGCTGCGGCTGTGGCCGAACAGGCTCTATGGAAGCATTTCATCAAATATTATTACGAGGCTTATGACATCGCCTTGCGTAATGCCATGAAACGTCAACTAAACTAAGTATTTATTCATCAACAAGTAAACAATAACATTATGAAAATTAAAGTAAGTAATGTGAATACTCCGAATTGGAAGGAGGTAACTGTAAAGTCACGTGTTCCTGCGGAATTAGAGAAACTATCTGAACTGGCACGCAACATTTGGTGGGCGTGGAATTATGAAGCTACTGAACTCTTCAGAGACTTGGATCCGACTCTCTGGAAGGAAGCCGGTCAGAATCCTGTGCTTTTGCTTGAACGTATGAGTTACGAAAAACTGGAAGCTTTATCAAAAGATAAAGTAATCCTGAAACGCATGAACGATGTATATGCTAAATTTAGAGACTACATGGATGTGACGCCCGATAACAAACGTCCGTCAGTGGCTTACTTTAGCATGGAATATGGTTTGAATCATGTTCTTAAAATATATTCCGGTGGTCTGGGTGTATTGGCCGGCGACTATCTGAAAGAAGCTTCGGACAGTAATGTAGATCTGTGTGCAGTAGGTTTCCTGTATCGCTATGGTTACTTTACACAAACCCTGTCGATGGACGGACAGCAGATTGCCAATTACGAGGCACAGAACTTCGGACAACTCCCTATTGACCGCGTGACGGATGCAGACGGCAAACCGTTGGTAGTAGATGTGCCTTATATGGATTATTACGTACATGCAAATGTATGGAGAGTGAACGTAGGACGCGTTTCTTTGTATCTGCTCGATACAGACAATGAAATGAACAGCGAGTTTGACCGTCCTATCACTCACCAGCTGTACGGAGGTGACTGGGAAAACCGTTTGAAACAAGAGATCCTGCTGGGTATCGGCGGTATGCTGACACTGAAGGCATTGGGTATCAAGAAAGATATTTATCACTGTAACGAAGGACACGCCGCCCTGATCAATGTTCAGCGTATCTGCGATTATGTAGCTACCGGTCTGACTTTCAACCAGGCTATCGAGTTGGTTCGTGCATCTTCACTGTATACGGTTCACACTCCGGTGCCTGCCGGTCACGACTACTTTGACGAAGGCTTGTTCGGTAAATATATGGGCGGATATCCCGTTAAGATGGGTATCAGCTGGGACGACCTGATGGACCTCGGACGTAACAATCCGGGTGATAAGGGCGAACGTTTCTGTATGTCTGTATTCGCTTGCAACACTTCTCAGGAAGTGAACGGTGTAAGCTGGCTGCACGGAAAAGTTTCTCAGGAGATGTTCTCTTCTATCTGGAAGGGATACTTCCCCGAAGAGAGCCATGTGGGTTATGTAACCAATGGTGTACACTTCCCCACCTGGAGCGCTACCGAATGGAAACAGCTTTATGCTAAATACTTCAACGAAAACTTCCTGTACGATCAATCAAATCCGAAGATCTGGGAAGCTATCTATAATGTGCCCGATGAAGAGATCTGGAAGACTCGCGTGACGATGAAGAACAAGCTGGTGGATTATATCCGTAAGCAGTTCCGTGAAACGTGGTTGAAGAACCAGGGAGATCCTTCACGCATTGTATCGCTGTTGGACAAGATCAATCCGAATGCATTGCTGATCGGTTTCGGCCGCCGTTTTGCCACTTACAAACGTGCTCACTTGTTGTTCACCGATCTGGAACGCTTGTCTAAGATCGTTAACAATCCTGATTATCCGGTACAGTTCCTCTTCACAGGTAAGGCTCACCCGCACGATGGTGCAGGCCAGGGACTGATCAAGAGAATCGTTGAGATCTCTCAGCGTCCGGAATTCCTGGGTAAGATCATCTTCCTTGAAAACTACGATATGCAGTTGGCCCGTCGTCTGGTGACCGGAGTTGATATCTGGTTGAATACTCCGACCCGTCCGCTCGAAGCATCCGGTACATCGGGTGAGAAAGCGTTGATGAATGGTGTATTGAACTTCTCTGTACTCGACGGATGGTGGCTTGAAGGTTACCGCGAAGGTGCAGGTTGGGCATTGACCGAAAAACGTACTTATCAGAACCAGGAACATCAGGATCAGCTCGACGCAGCTACTATCTACAGTATCCTCGAAACAGAAATCCTGCCGCTGTATTATGCACGCAACAAGAAGGGATACTCTGAAGGCTGGATTAAGAGTGTGAAAAACTCGATCGCCCAGATCGCTCCTCACTATACCATGAAGCGTCAGCTCGACGATTACTACAGTAAGTTCTACTGCAAGGAAGCTAAACGTTTCAAAGAACTGTCTGCCAATGACAATGCAAAGGCAAAAGAGATAGCAGCCTGGAAAGAAGAAGTCGTTGCTAAGTGGGACTCTATCGAGATTGTTTCAAAAGAGAGGGAAGCAGACATTGCACAAGGCGATATCGAAAGCGGCAAAGAGTATACCATTACAGTTGTCGTTGACGAGAAAGGATTGAACGATGCAGTGGGACTGGAGTTGGTTACAACTTATACGACTCCGGAAGGCAAGCAGCATGTATATTCGGTAGAACCATTCAGTGTGATCAAGAAAGAAGGCGACCTGTATACATTCCAGGCTAAGCACAGCTTGTCGAATGCAGGAAGCTTTAAAGTGGCATACCGTATGTTCCCGAAAAATCAGGATCTGCCTCACCGTCAAGACTTCTGCTACGTACGTTGGTTCGTCTGATTGATGTAGAGTAAAGAGAGATTTACCAGATTTATTTTGAAGGGCTGTTTTGAAGTGTATACTGTCAAGACAGCCCTTTATTGCTTAAAGTCGATGTATTATGAGAAGGATTTTTATTTTTATTGCTTTTGCACTGTGCAGTTTGTGGCAATTGAGAGCTCAGGCTGATACGGCTTCGTTCCTGTTTGATAAGTATGAAGATGCCCAAGTGCTCCTGAGAGCCGGAGGCGAATTGAAGTCTAAAATGAACTACAGTATAGTAGTCAATAAGTTTTATTTTATAGACCCTCAGGATAAGCAGGTGAAAGAGCTTGCCAATCCGGGAGATATTCTGCTGATCAAGATAGCGGGACGTACATTTTATCCCGAATCCAACGGAGCCGGTATAGAAATGTTGCCGACCAAACCGGTGGTTTACGTTCAGTATAAAGCTACCGCCCGTAAGGAAGCTCCCATGGGGGCTTATGGTACCCGTTCGGAAACAACGGCAGTTCAGAGCTATGGCACCATAACGAGCAACGGACAGTCTTACAAGCTGGAAGGTGAAAAAATTATTGTCAGCAATCGGCACCATGTCTATTGGGTGGAGAAGGATGATAAAATGAAGCAGTTCCGTAACTTTAAGCAACTTGCCAAAATCTACTCAAAACATCGTGCGGAGGTGGAGAAGTATATTGAAGATAATAAGGTGAATTTTGAAGATGTGGATCAGATTGTGAAGCTCTGTGCTTATGCCGATTCACTGAAATAAATCGAAAGCCCGTACCTGATTCATATTCACCACAGATTACACAGATTTACACAGATAAATAGGATGGGTTGTCAGTAGATTAAAGCTATTCTGTGTGAATCTGTGTAATCTGTGGTGAATTATGATATGGTATTCCGCTGATTACTTATTCAGCACTTCTTCCAGTTTGGTCTGAAGCTTTTCGCCGTGCAGGCCGCGTGCTAGGATCGTTCCGTCAGCGTCCACCAACATGGTGTGGGGGATACTGTTTACAGCATACAACTGTGCACCTTCATTTTGCCAGCCTTTCAGGTCGGACATCTGAGGCCATGTGATGTTCAGCTTCTTGATGGCATCTTTCCATTTATCGGCATCCTGATCCAGAGATACACCTACGATTTCGAAGTTTTTGCCTTTATATTTAGCATAAGCTTCTACAATGTTAGGCATTTCGCGGCGGCATGGGCCACACCAGCTTGCCCAGAAGTCAACCAATACCACTTTGCCTTTGCCTACATAGTCAGACAGTTTCACCGGTTTTCCGTCAGGGGTCAGCATTTCGAAGTCGATGAATTTCTGTCCGGCGGCAGTAGCTTTCTGCTTTTCAGTGATATCCTTGATTTTCACAATCGTTTCGTCATTCTGATAGTTGGCGGGAATTTGTTTCAGCAGAGCGTCGTTATCCTCGGTAGAGTTTTCATAGAAGCTTTGTTTGAACAACATGATACCTACCGGATTGGTGATATTCTTCTGTACGCCTTCTTTGATAGCCTGGCTGTACGCCTCTTCCAGTTCTGAAAATTCTTTTTGTTTAGCCATCTTCTGGTCATCGGTCAATGTGCTGTCGCCCATAGCCTGATAGATAGCGGCTTGTTTCTGGTCGATTGCATTTATCTTGTTCCGTATCTCCTGATAAGCATCGTTGTTCGGAGTACCGGTTGCCGATTTATCGTCTTTAGACAGGTTTACCTTGATTTTACCGTTTTCGAGGAAGAAATCCACATAGACTCCGTCGCCGTCTTTAGAATAAGTGATGTAGAGGTTCACTACGGAATCCTGTGCACCTTCGAATGTAAATGTTCCGTTAGCGATGATAGCTGTGTCCAGTTTGTTGAACTGTCTGTTCACACGTTCCTGGATAAATACAGTATCTCCGTCGGCAGCGCCTTCCACAGTACCTGTTATTACATAACCGGGTTTGTTGTTGTTACAAGATGCCACTCCGAGAGCAACTGCTGCAACAGCCAGATAAGTTAACTTTTTCATTGCTTTAGTATGTTTAGTGAATAAATATTTATGCAAAGATAGGTGTTTTTTTAATTCCGGATAGAATTTCTCTGTTATATTAGATTAACATGTATGTACGAATCGGATAAATGTGTACCTTTGCACCCCAAATTAGTATGAATATGCAAGAAAGCAAATCCATTATTGAGGTGAACGGTGTGTCTAAATTCTTCGGTGAGAAGACTGCCTTGGATCATGTGACCCTGAATGTAAAGAAAGGTGAGTTCGTCACCATTCTGGGGCCTTCGGGATGTGGCAAGACTACTTTGTTGCGCCTTATCGCCGGCTTCCAGACAGCTTCGGAAGGCGAGATAAAAATATCGGGGAAAGAAATCACACAAACTCCTCCACACAAACGTCCGGTAAACACGGTATTCCAGAAATACGCTCTGTTCCCGCATCTGAATGTATATGATAATATCGCTTTTGGGCTGAAACTGAAGAAAATGCCCAAGCAGACCATTGAGAAGAAGGTAAAAGCCGCTTTGAAGATGGTGGGGATGACCGATTACGAATATCGTGATGTAGATTCGCTGTCCGGCGGACAGCAGCAGCGTGTGGCCATTGCCCGTGCCATCGTCAACGAACCGGAAGTGTTGCTGCTTGACGAGCCCTTGGCAGCTCTCGACCTGAAAATGCGTAAAGACATGCAGATGGAGTTGAAGGAGATGCATAAATCTCTGGGGATCACTTTTGTGTATGTCACTCACGATCAGGAAGAAGCACTGACGCTAAGCGATACGATTGTAGTCATGAGCGAGGGACGCATCCAGCAGATTGGTACTCCGATCGATATATATAACGAGCCTATCAATTCGTTTGTAGCCGATTTCATCGGAGAAAGTAATATCCTGAACGGAGTGATGATCCACGACAAACTGGTACGTTTCTGTAATACCGAATTCGAGTGTGTAGACGAAGGTTTTGGCGAGAACATGCCCGTGGACGTAGTGATCCGTCCGGAAGACCTTTACATCTTTCCGGTTTCGGAAGCGGCGCAACTGACCGGTGTGGTGCAATCGTCTGTCTTTAAAGGCGTACATTACGAAATGACGGTTCTCTGCAATGGCTATGAATTTCTGGTACAAGACTATCATCATTTTGAAGTCGGGGCTCTCGTCGGGTTGCTGGTGAAGCCGTTCGATATTCATATTATGAAGAAAGAGCGTGTGTGCAATACTTTTGAAGGCAAGCTGATCGACGAAACCCATGTGGAGTTTTTGGGATGCAACTTCGAGTGTGCTCCTGTCACGGGGATCGAAGCAGGCAGCGAGGTGAAGGTGGAAGTCGGTTTCGACAACGTGATTCTTCAGGACAACGAAGAAGACGGTGCACTGACCGGAGAGGTGAAGTTTATCCTTTATAAGGGTGACCATTATCATCTGACTGTGCTTTCGGATTGGGACGAGAATGTGTTTGTAGATACGAACGACGTATGGGACGATGGCGACCGTGTAGGTATCACCATCCCCCCGGACGGTATCAGAGTAATTAAGAACTAATAAAATAAGAGTTAAGAGTGAAAAGATTATCGGTCTTTTTTTCATCACGTAAGAGTTGGACACTCCCTTACATTATCTTTTCGGCGATCTTCGTCGTTATTCCGCTACTCCTTATCGTGGTCTATGCTTTCACCGATGACAGCGGACATCTGACTTTGGAAAACTTTGCGAAGTTTTTTCAGCACCACGAAGCTATCAATACCTTTGTCTATTCCATCGGTATTGCCATTATTACCACCATTGTCTGTATCCTGCTGGGCTATCCGGCAGCATGGATACTGAGCAACGCAAAACTGAACCGGTCGAAAACAATGGTCGTACTGTTTATTCTTCCCATGTGGGTCAACATTCTGGTACGTACGTTGGCTACGGTAGCCTTGTTCGACTTTTTCAGTGTTCCGCTCGGTGAGGGTGCCCTGATATTCGGTATGGTCTATAACTTCATACCATTTATGATTTACCCCATCTACAACACTTTGCAAAAGATGGATCACAGTTATATTGAGGCTGCGCAGGATCTGGGTGCCAATCCCGTTCAGGTCTTTTTTAAGGCCGTGCTTCCGCTTTCCATGCCGGGGGTGATGAGTGGCATCATGATGGTTTTCATGCCTACTATCTCAACCTTTGCCATTGCCGAGTTGTTGACGATGAACAATATCAAACTGTTTGGTACCACAATCCAGGAGAATATCAATAACAGTATGTGGAACTATGGCGCGGCCCTGTCGCTGATTATGTTGCTGCTGATTGCCGCGACCTCTCTGTTCAGCACCGACGACAAAGATAATACGAACGAAGGAGGTGGGCTATGGTAAAGAAGATTTTCGCTCAGACCTATTTGTGGATTCTGCTTTTGCTGCTCTATTCGCCTATCGTGATTATAATGATCTACTCTTTTACCGAGGCAAAAGTGCTGGGCAACTGGACCGGATTCTCCACAAAACTGTATTCGTCACTGTTCACTACCGGCACTCACCATTCGCTGATGAATGCGCTGATCGATACTGTGACCATTGCTTTGATTGCAGCTACGGCTTCCACCCTGCTGGGGAGTATCACCGCTATCGGCATCTTCAACCTGAAGGCACGTTCGCGGAAGGCCATCAGCTTTGTGAACAGCATTCCTATCCTGAATGGGGATATTATTACCGGTATTTCACTGTTTCTGTTGTTTGTGTCGCTGGGGATATCGCAGGGATACACGACCGTTGTACTGGCACACATCACTTTCTGTACTCCTTATGTGGTACTCAGCGTGTTGCCCCGTCTCAAGCAGATGAATCCTAATATTTACGAAGCCGCCCTCGATCTGGGAGCGACTCCGATGCAGGCACTCCGCAAAGTGATTGTTCCGGAGATTCGTCCGGGAATGATTAGCGGTTTCATGCTTGCGCTGACACTTTCTATCGATGATTTTGCAGTAACGGTATTTACGATCGGTAACGAAGGTCTCGAGACACTTTCCACCTATATCTATGCCGATGCCCGCAAAGGAGGGCTGACTCCGGAACTGCGTCCGCTTTCGACCATTATTTTCGTGGTGGTGCTGGCCTTGCTGATTGTCATTAACCGGCGTGCCGGAAAAGAGAAAAAGTGATACCTGACGTTGGTCGGCCTCGCCGTTTAAAGCGAGAGGCCTCCGGTTTAAAACCCAACTGTCATTGCTTTTAAAGATAGTGTCCGTTGGTTTGAAACCAACCTCCTTTGGGTTTTAAACCAAAATAGAAGAGAATTTACGAGAATCAAGAAATAGTATAAAGTGCTAATGAATAAGCTGTTAATAACTCTTTGCCTTGCAGCGTCGTTTATGCTTTCCGGTTGTTACAATTCCGGTGAGCCCCGCGAAAAGGTATTGAAAATTTATAACTGGGCCGATTACATCGGCGACGGAGTGCTGGAAGATTTCCAGGCATATTATAAGGAGCAGACAGGCGAGGATATTCGTATCGTCTATCAAACTTTCGACATCAACGAAATCATGTTGACCAAGATCGAAAAAGGGCACGAAGATTTTGATGTGGTATGCCCTTCGGAATACATCATCGAGCGGATGTTGAAGAAAGACTTGCTGTTGCCCATCGACACCGTTTTTCCCCATTCGCCCGACTACATGAATGACGTGTCTCCTTATATCCGGGAACAGATCGATAAGTTGAGTCAACCCGGACGCGTTGCCAGTCATTATGCCGTGTGTTACATGTGGGGAACGGCCGGGATACTGTATAACAAGGCTTTTGTTCCCGATGCGGATGCCGAAAGTTGGAGTTGCCTTTGGGATCGGAAATATGCCGGCAAAATATTGATGAAAGACAGTTACCGCGATGCGTACGGGACGGCCATCATTTACGCACATGCCCGTGATCTGGCCGGAGGCAAGGTGACAGTAGAGGATCTGATGAACGACTATTCTCCCCGTGCAATGGAGATTGCCGAAAAATACCTCAAGGCGATGAAACCCAATATAGCCGGTTGGGAGGCAGACTTCGGTAAAGAGATGATGACCAAAAATAAAGCATGGCTCAATATGACCTGGAGCGGAGATGCCAAATGGGCCATCGAAGAAGCGGATGCGGTAGGAGTGGACCTGGACTATGTAGTGCCTCGGGAAGGAAGCAACATCTGGTATGACGGCTGGGTGATTCCTAAGTATGCCGGTAATCCGGAAGCTGCCAGCTATTTCATCAACTTTATGTGCCGTCCCGACATTGCTTTGCGGAATATGGAAGCGAGCGGTTATGTGAGTGCTGTGGCTTCGCCTGAAATCATGGAGGCGAAGACAGACACCACCCTGACTTATTATTCGGATTTGAGCTATTTCTTCGGACCGGGAGCAGACAGCCTGCAGATTGACAAGATACAGTACCCGGACCGTAAGGTGGTAGAACGTTGTGCCATGATTCGTGATTTCGGCGATAAGACGAAAGATGTTCTTGAAATCTGGTCGCGCATTAAGGGAGACAATCTGGGAGTGGGCATTACGATCCTGATCTTCGTGGTAGTAGGTGTGATGAGCGGCTGGATGATTTATAAACGGATACAGCGCTATAAACACAAGAAGATGCAGAGGCGCCGGAGCCGTAGGCGGAAGAAACAGAGGTGAGACTAAAGCATCGTCAAAATCTCAATTTTAATAAAAAAAATAAAAGAAAATGATGATTTTGTTTCTCAGTCTGTTGTAAATGTCTATATTTACCGCGTATTAAAGATTTCTGATAGGATGTGTTTTATTTCCAAGGTACTTGTAGAGTAATTTATCTCCTTATTAAGACTTCTCTAAGATAACAAATTTTATTAATTGTATTAATTATTTTTTCAATGAACATTTTTATTGCAGGTATCAGCTATAATCTTAGCAATGCTGATTTAGGAGAATTATTCGAAGAGTTTGGAGAAGTTATTTCAGCCAAAATCGTTATGGACAGAGAAACTGGCCGTTCTAAAGGATTCGGTTTTGTAGAAATGCCTAATGACGAAGAGGGAAATGCTGCCATCGCAGCACTGAACGAAAAAGAAATAGACGGAAAGACACTTGCCGTATCAGTTGCACGTCCGAGAGAAGAAGGCCCGCGTCGTAACAGCAATTACGGTGGTGGTAATCGTGGCGGCTATGGTAACAACCGTGGTGGTGGTTACGGTGGTGGTAATCGTGGCGGCGGCTATGGCGGCGGTCGTGACAGATATTAATCGAACAAGATTACCTGTTTGTTAAAACAGACTTATAGAGGAGATGCCCGGGATTTGTTCCGGGCATCTTTTTTTATGATTTTTGTCGCTACTCCCTTTCCGTGTATATAGATAAATTCTGAAACGAATCAAAAAAAACTACGGAGTATTCGTAGATTATTCGTTTTTATTTTTATCTTTGCATGATATAGAAATGGAGAGTTTATGAAGAATATCAGGCAATTTCATCTCCTAAGTTCAATTCTGGGGGGAGTATTTTTATTTTCTTCCTGTTCGGTCGTTCCCAAGGCCGAAGAGAAAAATCTTTCGGAGCAATGGCCGGTGGTCGCTTCCTATCAATGGGCCGGTCAAGACTCGGTTGTGGTATGTGACCTCAGCTTGCTGAAAGATACGGTTGACTTACCGTTCAGTTTCTTCTTGAAAGACTTTCAAATCATCAAGCTCGATAACCGTGATGAAGCGATGGTCGGAGAAAACAATCTGTGTGTTTCCGAAAATTACATCCTTGTCTACGGTTCTGTTTATGAACTCCATCCCTGCCGGTTATTTACTAAAAAAGGAGAGTTTGTTACCAATATAGGTGCTATCGGGCAAGGGCCGGGAGAGTATCGTGCCGTATACAAAGCGGAGATTGACGAAAAACATAATTGTATCTATCTGATGCCTTTCGATAACAGCAATGCCATCTATGTCTATGATCTGGCTGGGAAACCGTTGCGTTCCATTCCGTTACATCAGTCGGTCTCCAAGGCTGTATTCAAGGTCGATGCCGATAAACGTGAACTTACGGTGGGGGCACTTCCCTTTACCGGATACCCTTTTGTGGCATGGGTACAGGATTTTGAAGGACATCTGCTCGATTCGGTTCCTGCTGCCAGGCATCTGTCTGTTCTTCCCGATTATAGCAATGAGGTGATGTACGGTGCCAATACGGAAGTATTTGATCTTTATATCAGCACCTTCTTTGAACTGCGTCCCGATACGCTTTATCATTATATCCGTTCGGAAAGCAGGCTGAAGCCCCGCTTCACACTCAACATTGGAGACAGGAAACGTTCGATAACCACATTCTATGAGTTGCCTCAGGCCTATGTCGGCAGATTGATGGTAGAGGAACAAGTGGGTGATGGAATGTGGGAGACGAAATCACCTTCGAACTTTATAGTGGATAAGGCATCGTTGCGCGGAACTTTTTTCCGGGTGATCAATGACTTTGCGGGAGGGATGCCGGATCGGTTGTGGACCCCTTGGTCACTCCGTAACAAACAATATATAAGGCTGGTGGAACCGGGAGTGCTGAAAGCGGAAATAGAGTCTTATCTCTCCTCAACAGATGGTAGGAAGGGGAAGAATAGGAAAAAGTTACAGGAATTGTGTGAGTCGATCGGTGAGGAAGATAATAGTTATGTGATATACGCTAAACAGAAAGGAGTTCAGTAATGGAAAAAGTATTTGGAATATTGTTGTTGGTTTTATTCGTTTGCACTTCATGTGGCGATAAAAGTGAACCTTCATTTAAAGTGTACGATGAATACTCTAAGGAGAAGAAGGTAGAGAAAAAGAATAATATCGGGAAGGCAACCTATATCTTTTGGATAAACAAAACGGAAGCCAAAAAATTGCGCGGGTTGACTTTCAATATAAAATGTAAAGTGACGATCAACGAGGATGGTAGTATAAAGATTCTCGGGTATGAAAAAGAACAGCCCTATACGGTAACGAAAAGTTTAAAAAAATACTTGAAAACTTTCAGGGTAGACAAGGAGGCTTTGGCAGATGGAAGAGTTAAGGTCGGCGATCAGGTGGTCTTTCTGCGTTATGTCGTGCTGAAGTAGAGCGTTCTCTGTGGGCCATTCCGTAGCCGGGATGATCCAATAAAAAATCCTCCCCGGCGGACCGGAGAGGATTTTATTGTTTTAATCCTATTTACGAATGATAGATACTGCCGATTATTCAGCAGCAGCTTCAGTTGCAGCTTCTTCTGCCGGAGCAGCTTCTTCTGCGGGAGCTTCAGCAGCAGCCTTAGCAGCTTCTTCAGCAGCTTTCTTTTCAGCCAATGCTTTTGCTTTTACTTCGTTTACTTTCTTTTCAGCTTCCAGACGTGCTTTTGCTTCAGCTTTCTTAGCTTCCTCTTCTTTAGCTTTCAGAGCAGACAGACCTGACTGTTTGTTGTTCTTCCAAGCTTCGAATTTAGCTTCAGCTTCAGCTTCACCAAATGCGCCTTTAGCTACACCGCCGAGGAGGTGTTTCTTCATGTAAACGCCTTCACGTGAAAGGATGTTGCGAACTGTGTCTGAAGGTTGTGCACCTACCAGCACCCAGTGCAAGGCACGTTCGAAATTCAAATCTACTGTAGCAGGATTGGTGTTAGGGTTGTAAGTACCAATCTTCTCTGTAAATTTACCATCACGTGGTGCTCTGCTGTCTGCAATAACGATAGAGTAGAAAGCGTAGCTTTTACGTCCATGTCTTTGCAAT
>OKWJ01001737.1_pt1 | contig 13892 bp, 10 predicted proteins | sample 1607121 | NCBI WGS metagenome assembly OKWJ01 (sample SAMN04414080, study PRJEB24778) | human gut metagenome | material: faecal | host: Homo sapiens | reverse complement strand
AAAGCGGGCATCCCCGACCTTACCCCCTTCCAGAAGCGGGGCATTGAGGTTAGGGTGCTGTAAATAACGCGCCGTGCGGCATGAAAAAACGTGCGGAAAAACCAAAAATATAAAATCGATCCAACCAAAAGGAGCAACTGAAATGGACGAACGTATTAAAAAAATTTACGACCGTTTGCAGAACAGGGAATATCGTTCTCTGCGCAGCGACAGGGAATTTTCTTTCGCGCAGGACTATGCCGAAGCGGGTACCGACCCCGCTCTCCGCGCGGGGGACAGGCTGATGCGTATGGCGCAGGCAGAGCGCGCCGTGCTTTTTGCCGAAGACAGGATCGGCATGATGCGCACGATCAAAAGGGTGCCGCCCATCTTCACGGACGAGGAATTCGCGGCGATCGCTGCCGAACACTTCATCTTCGACGGCGCGCAGGTCAACAACATTTCCTCCGACTATGCTTCCGTGCTCAGCGGCGGGATGGAGAAAAAGCGTGCCAGGATTGCTGAACTGCGTGCGAAGCAGGCGGCGGGCAGCAAAAAATACGTGCTGTACTCCGCGATGCTCACCTCCATCGATGCGCTGTACCTGCTTGCGGACAAATACCGCACGGAAGCGGAGCGCATGGGCAACGCACAGCTCGCCGAAGCGCTTTCAAACGTGCCGCGGAACACGCCGCGCGGGTATTACGAGGCGCTCGTGATGCTGCGTCTGCTCAATTACACGCTGTGGCTGAACGCGAACAAGCACAATACGCTCGGCAGGTTTGACGTGTACATGTTCCCGTTCTATGAAAAGGACCTGAAGGGCGGCAAACTCACGCGCGAAGAAGCGCTCTCGCTCACGCAGGAGTTCTTTATCGATCTCAATTTCGACGCCGATCTGTACCCCGGCGTGCAGCAGGGCGACAACGGGCAGAGCCTCGTGCTCGGCGGCTGCGATGCGAACGGCAAGCCCGTCTACAACGATCTGAGCAAACTCTGCCTCGAGGCCTCTCTCGAGCTCAAGATCATCGACCCGAAGATCAACCTGCGCGTGGATAAGAACACGCCCGAAGAGGTATATCGCCTCGGCACGGAGCTGACCAAACAGGGGCTCGGCTTCCCGCAGTACTCCAACGACGACGTAGTGATCCCCGCCCTCGTGAACTGGGGCTACGACCTTGCGGACGCGCGCAACTATGTATGCGCCGCCTGCTGGGAATTCATCCTCCCCGGCGTTGCGATGGATATCCCCAACATCGACGCGCTCAACTTCCCCGGCATCGTCAGCAAAGTGACCGGGCGCATCAAAGAGTTCCCCGACTACGATTCCTTCCTCGCGGAAGTGAAAAAGAACATCCTTGCGGAGTGCGACCGCCTGACTTCGATGACGAAGGGGCTGTACCTCATGCCGTCGCCCTTCCAGTCCGTGCTTATGACGAACTGCATCGAAGAGGGAAAGGACATCTCCGAAGGCACCAAGTACAACAACTACGGGTTCCACGCCGCGGGCGTTTCCACCGCGGCGGACAGCATCGCGGCGGTGCGCAAGTGCGTGTACGAGGACAAGAGCATATCGCCCGACCTGCTGCTCAAAGCGCTCGAAGCGGATTTTGAAGGGTACGCGGACGTGCGCAACAAACTGCTCGCCGTGCCGAAAATGGGGCACAACGACGATTATGTGGACGGCATCGCGGTACAGCTTTTGGATTGGTTCGCGGACGGGCTGGAAGGCAAGCACAACGACCGCGGCGGCATCTTCCGCGCAGGCACGGGCAGCGCGATGTATTACATCTGGTGCTCGAGCGAGCTCGGCGCGACGGCGGACGGCAGAAAGGCGGGCGCGCCCTTTGCGGCGAACTTCTCTCCTTCGCTGGACGTCCCCATTGAAGGCGTGCTTTCCGTCATCCAGTCGTTCACAAAACCGCACCTCACCCGCGTTTGCAACGGCGGTCCGCTCACGCTCGAATTCCACGATACGCTCTTCCGCAACGAAGAGGGCACGAAAAAGGTGGCAAAGCTGGTCGAACTGTTCATTAAAAAGGGCGGGCATCAGATGCAGCTGAACGCGGTCAACCGCGAAAAGATGCTGGACGCGAAGGCGCATCCCGAAAAGTATCCGAACCTCATCGTGCGCGTCTGGGGCTGGAGCGGCTACTTCAACGAGCTGGATACCGTGTACCAGGATCAGATCATCAAGCGCCTGGAATTCCTGCAATAAAGAGGGGAGGGAACGATGAGAAAAATCACGAAAAGACTGCTTTGTATGCTGCTCGCCTGTACGGCGGCGCTCTCCGCGCTCGCGTTTGCGGGCTGCGACGCGAACAGCGATAAAGGTGTGGCGATGAACGAAACTTTTTATAACCCCATCCGCATCGAAGAGCAGATGGGCGACCCGTGGATGTACTACCATGACGGCTACTACTATTACACGCACAGCTCGGGCACGGGCATCCGCGTGACCAAGTCGCCGTGGATGACGAACGTTGTGGAAAACGGCAACGACGAGAGCGTGACCAAGACCATTTTCCGTCAGAAGTCCATCAACGTCGTGCAGATCTGGGCGCCCGAAGTATTCTTCTTCGACGGGCACTGGTACGCTTACTTTACCGCCACGCAGGACAGCACCGATGAGGATGCAAAGGACGCGGGTCGCCGCACCTACGGTATGAAGAGCAAGACGGACGACATTTTCGGCGAGTGGGAGACCGCCGTCGAGATCGAACTTCCGTGCGACTACCGCTCCATCGACGCGACCTTTATGGACTACAAAGGCAGGCAGTATATCATTCGCTCTATCTGCGCCCCGAGGGGAACAATACCATATCGATCGGCGCGGATCAGAGCATCTACATCGACTGCATCATCGTCGATCATCTGAACAACGGTTAATACGGCAATAAGGAGGAAAAGCCGATGAAGAAAATGAAACTTTGGCTTATGCTGCTGTTCTCCGCCGTACTGGCGGCGTGCATCACGGTGTTCGCCGCCTGCGAAAGCGGGAATTACAGCGATATTACACCTTTGACGTTTCGGGGATCGCGACCGTCATGCTCAAAGGCGAAACGCAGGAACTGGACCCCGTCGTCCGCAACCTCGGCGAAGTGGTGGAGAACGCGCGCTATGACGTGGACGTCCGCCTGGACGGGTCGGACGTGACGGAAAGCGTCTACAATGCGGAAACGAAGGTGTTCGCGCCCGCGGCGGAGGGTACCTATTCTGTGCAGTTCACCGCGCTCGACGAGGACACGGGCGAAGTCGCGGCGGACGAGGAAGGCAACCGTTTCACGCGGACGGTGGACATCGAAGTGTCCATCCTGACCTTTGAGGCGAAGGATTCCGCAGGGACGGACGTTGCCATCGACGAGAGCGACGAAGACAACGTGACGATCACCTTCGGCGAATCGTACGCGACCGATCCGAACGCGGCGGGGCTCGACTCGGGGCAGTACCGCGTCAAGGGGCTCAGTTTTGACGGCAATTTCAGCATCACCTACAAGATCGCATACAAAACGTTCAACGAGGACGCCGACGATCCCGCGCTGTACTTCGGGTTCGACCGTACGGACGAAAACGGCAGCGACGATTGCATCAAGCTCTCCACGGGCATGGGCGTGTTTGCGACATGGGTCTGGGACGGCACGGCGCAGGCAGACCTGAGCGCCAACATCGAAAACGGCTGGTACTATAACGTCTGGTGGAACACCGAAAATTCCGTCAGCGGCAACCAGGCGCTGGAAAACAGCACGCATTACCTTACCATCGAGCGCTGGCTCAACGCGGACAAGAGCGGTTGCGTCTATGTGCTGCTGTGGGACTACGAAGCATTTGCCTACCTGAACGTGCAGGACAACTTCACGGCGACGGTCGGCGGGCTGTGGGTGGAGTCGCTCAGCACCAACTGTACCATCTCGGTGGAGGATTACGAGCGACTCGGCAGCGATACGCAGGCGCCCACCGTTGAAGCGGATACGAGCGGCACCTTCTACGGCGGCAGCGAGCTCGACCTTGCGCGCCTGCTCACCATTACGGACAACGCGTCTTCCGTGAGCGGCACGCCCGCGCAGTACGAGAACATTTTCGTTCCTTCCTTCTCCGTTACGGACAGCGAGGGCGAAGCCGTGGCGGTAGAGAGGGGCGTTATCACCCTTACGGGCGGCGAAACGTATACGATCGTGGCGACGGTCACCGATTTTTCGGGCAATGCCGCGAGCACGACCTTCACGATCACGGCGGAGGAGGCGGATCCGCTGCTGCCGACGGTCTCCTTTACGGACGGCACGCATCAGACGGCGACCGAAACGGTCGCGGGCATCGGCACGGCGCTCTACATCAGCGCACAGTCGCATGACGGCAAGGACCTCACCGACCCCGCTTCGGGCGGCAGTGTTTCCTTCACGGTATACGACGGCTCCAACAGCGACGTGACGACCACGGCTTACTACAAGCATGACGGTACGGACGGCGAGACCTACTACGTGTTCTATCCGGCGGCTGCGGGCACCTACACCGTCGAATGCACGGTAAAAGACGCGGACGGCAGGGAAAACAAGGTCGCGCAGACGATCGCGGTGCGCTCCGATGCGGGCGGCAACTACGCCGTGTACGGCTGGAAGGTGTATGATATCCAGCTCGGCGGCGACGGCATCATCCTCTGCTACGATAAACTTGTCTTTACGAACGGACTTGCGGCGGAAAGCGCGAAGATCGCGCCTGCGTCTCTTCCGACGAGCGGGCTGCAGAACTGGACGATCTCTTTCGACGTGACCGAGCTCGACTATACGCAGCAGGGGAAACTCAACCTGACGATGTGGTCCCGCACGGCGGACAGCGTGACGGGTGCGTGGGAAGACCTTGCGGTCGGCGGCAATGTAAACGACGACCTGTGGGGCTTTGAAACGAACACGCTCGGAACGGCGGGCGTGAACGGCGACGGCTGGGTAACGTACCAGTGGCGTTCCGTCTGGCAGGAGCCGACGACGGAGTTTATGCCCGACCCGAGCGACCCGAGCAAGGGCTGCGGCAGAGAGGCTCCCGCTTATACGCAGTACGGCACGGGCACGCACAGCTGGAAGATCGTGTGCAGCACCGAAGAGGACGGCTCCGTCACCTATACCTTCTACATCGACGATCAGATCGAAGCGGTGCATCACCTCGCGGACGCGCATGACAACGTGAATACGATTGATTTCCTGCAATTCCAGTCGCGTTATATGAAAGGCACGGTGTCCAACATTTCCGTCACGGGCACGCAGTTATAATCTCAAAGGGGAGGGGTTCCAATGAAAAAATTCAAACGGATCGTAGCATCGGTCGTCTGTATGCTGCTCGCGCTGTTCCTGTTCGCGGGCTGCGGCAGTAAGGTCGACCTTACGGGCAAAACGGTCGTCACGCTCTGGGCGTGGGGCGACGAAGCGGAAACCAATGCGTTTACGCAGCTGTTTAACGACTACAATGCGGAAAATGAGGATAATATCTTCGTCAACTTCGTAAAAAAGCCGAGTTCGAACTATTACACCATGCTTGAAACGGCGCTCGGCGGGCGCGAACCGCCCGATCTGTTCTACGTCGGCGACTCCTATGTGAAACGGTATGCCGATAAGTACCTTGAAGATCTTACGCCGTACGTTGAAAAGAGCAGCGTGATCGACCTCGACGACATTTGGGGTACGCTCATGGAGCGCTACATCTTCGATACGGAGACCTATCGCTATTCCGAAGACGCGCCCAGCTGGGGGCTTCCCAAGGATATCGGTCCGACCGTAATCTACTACAACGAAGACGTGTTCAAAGCGGCGGGCATCACCGTCATCTCGGCGGACGATGAGGACGGCGACGGGCAGGTCAGCTACAACGGGCAGACATACGAGGCGCGCGGGTACGATCCCGAAGCGAAGGTGTTCAACAACCGTATCCCCGTCGAATGGGATCTGAGCGGCAATTCCGATTTCGATCAGCTCAACGACCTCCTTGCGTCGGGCACGACGGATACTTCAAAACATACGTCGGAGTGGTCGTTCTACAGCAGCTGGTGGTTCTGCTTCGGCTGGTCGGTCGGCGGCGACTGCGTGCAGTTCGTCGAAACGGATGACCCCGCATACAACGGCGGCTATTACGAGTTCACGCTGGACAACGATTATCCCAACTATATGGTGCTCGAAGACAACGTGATGATCGACGGCGAAACGTATACGGCGGGTGCGTTCGTAGACTATTACAGCCTGGACTACATGGCGGAACACACCGACGAAACGGCAAACCTCGTTTCACAGGGGAAGGTGAAGGAACTGCCTTCCATCCTCGACGCAGTCGAGTACTGGATCGACCTGTTCTACAACGATGTTTCTCCCAGCCCGCGCGACATCAGCAACGAAGCGTCGCTGTTCATCAACCAGCAGGTCGCCATGTTCGTGCAGGGGCGCTACAACGTCGTCGATTTCCGCTCGAATTGCAACTTTGCATGGGATGTTGCGCCGCTGCCCAAGCATGCGGACGGCGTGGAAGCGGGGCACAGCGGTTCGATGTGCGTCGCCATGTCCAAAAATTCGCAGCAGAAAGAGGCTGCGTTCAAGGTGCTGGAATACATTAGCGGCCCCGAAGGGCAGAACGCGCTGGCGGAAACGGGCTTCAACGTGCCCAACCAGATCAGCGTTGCGACCGATCCGAACGGCGCCTTCCTCTCCAGCGACCAGCGCCCGTACAACAACGAGGTGTTCCTGCGCGCGGCGGAATACGAGCGCGGAGGCGACTGGACGTATGTGACGGACGATGCGTGGATCGAGATCTGGTCTCCGACGTTCAACGGCGCGGTACTCAACGGCGAAATGACCGTAGAGCAAATGTTTGCTACCTATAAGACAAGAGTCAACGACCAGTTGAAGACCTATACGTCCATCCGCTGAGGCATCCGGCATGGCTAAGTTAAGCGTACTTCAAAAGAAAACAAAACGGTTCACCCGAGAGGACGCCTGGGGGCTTTCGCTTGCGTCGCTGCCCATCATCGGGTTTCTCCTCTTCGGGGTGATCCCGCTCGTGTTTTCGCTGTATATGAGTTTCTGTTCGACGGACGGGTTCCTGATCGCAAACATGGAGCTGCTGGAGAACCCGTTCGCGAACTACGGGACGGTGCTCTCCGATCCGTTGTTCTGGAAATCGGTGGTCAACACGCTGTATTCGCTCCTGTCGCTGCCGCTCACGATCATTCTTTCGCTCGTGCTGTCGGTATTGCTTGCAAATAGGCTCGTGCGCGCGAAAAAGCTGTTCCGCACCCTCTTTTTCCTGCCGTACGTCTGCTCCATCGTGGCGCTCACCACGATGTGGCGCACGGTGATGCTGAACGGCGACTTCGGTATCCTCAACGGCTTTTTGGGGCTGTTCGGGATCAACGGGCCGGACTGGCTGACGGACCCCGTGTGGTTCATGCCCGCGATGATCGTCATGGGCGTATGGCAGAGCCTCGGCTTCAACATCATCCTCTTTTCGGCGGCGCTGACCAACGTGAACGAAGCGGTATACGAGGCGGCCTCGCTGGACGGGGCGAACGCGTTTGAAAAGTTTTTCAAGATCACGCTGCCCGCCATTTCACCCACGACCTTTTATGTGCTGGTCACGGGGCTGATCTCGGGCTTGCAGGAGTTTACGCGCTTCCAGGCGATCAACGGCGTTTCGTCCAACCTCATCAGCCCTACGGGACCGGACAATGCGGGGCTCACGATCGTGTTCTACCTGTACAACTACGGGTTCAACAACACGGCGGGCATGGGCATTGCGGCGGCGACTTCGTGGCTGCTGTGCATCGTGATCGCGCTGATCACGGTGCTGAACTTCAAGCTGTCAAGCAAGTGGGTACATTATGATTAAACAATCTGCATGCGCAGCCGTGCCCGCGAAAAGGCCGGGAAGGGGAGGCCGCATCATTGCGGCGGTCATCGCGATGGCGGTGCTCATCTTCTTTGCGTGCTGGTACATCATACCGTTCTACGCGATGATCATCACCTCCTTCAAGGCGACGGACGCCATTGCGACCGCCGTGCCGTTCATCTGGTTCCCGTCGCCCGATCAGCTCTCTGCCGACGCGTACGGGAAAGTGTTCACGACGTATACCATCTTCCTGACGGGCGAAAGCATGGTGCTTTCGGGGCTGAAAAACACGCTCATTATCGCGATCCCCGTCACGGTCGTCGGCATCTTTTCGTCGGGGCTTTCGGCGTTCTCGTTCGCGAAGATCAACTTCAAGTTCAAGCGGCCGCTGTTCGGGCTGCTGCTCCTCTCCATGATGATGCCGGGTATCATCCTGCTGATCCCGTCGTACATGCTGTACAGCGAGCTGGGGCTGCTGAACACCTTTTTCCCGCTCATGGCGCCCGCCATGTTCGGTTCGGCGGCGGGCGTGTTCTTCCTGCGGCAGTACTTTTTTGGTATCCCGAACGAACTGATCGATGCCGCAAAAGTGGACGGGCTGAACTATCTCGGGATCTTTTTCCGCGTTATGCTGCCGCTCTCCATACCAGCGCTGCTCGCGCAGGCGATTCTCGGGTTCATCGCGTGCTACAACGACTATCTCAATCCGCTCATTTACTGCACGGAAGAGACGATGTACACGCTGCAGGTCGCACTGCAGATGTTCTCCAGCAGCAACTCGCTCAACCTGCCCGTCGTGCTTGCGGGCAGCATCCTCGCCATGATCCCCTGCGTGCTGATCTATTTCTTCGCGCAGCGGTACTTCGTGCAGGGCATCGTCATGAGCGGGCTGAAGATGTAAATTTCAATAAACCACTCGTATAACGGCGAGATCGCATGAATGCGGAGGAGAGGAGCCCATTAACTGCTCTCCTCCGCTTAAATTTTTCAAGGAGGAGAAATGAAGAGATTTCTGAGCTGTTTGCTTGCGGGGCTTCTTGCGCTTTCGCTTTGCGCCTGCGCAGGCGGCGGAAGCGGGAACGGCACAGGGGGCGGCGGAATATTCCGCCGCCCCCTGTGCCGTTTTTTATCGGTGTAATGCTACATCGTTTTGTGTTGGTCCGTTTGCGGGATTTCCGCATGTCCGAGTTTCCTGTATTTATCCGGTGTGAGGCTGAACAGTTTTTTGAAGGTGGCGTAAAACTGCTTCGGGTTGGAATAGCCGATCGTATAGGCGATCTCAGTCACCGTCTTGTTCGTGTTCAGCAAAAGTTTGCCGGCATAGGTGAATTTGTAGTCGATCAGGTATTTGTGCGGCGTGATGCCGAAGTGCTTTTTGAACACAGTGTTCAGCTGTACGCGCGAATAGCCGAGCAGGCGGCACAAATCATTCACGTTGCAGGTGAGCAGTTCGTTGCTCTGCATAAGGCGGTTCAGCTGTTCCAGGGCGGGAGGAACTTTGAGCGGGGCGACGGTCATGCGCTGTATGACGGCGGAAAGCAGCAGGAGGAAAGCCGAACAGATCAGGGCGTCATTTTCGCGGTACTGGTCCGAATTGGAGTAATTGACCTGCAGGAGGATCTGTTCGATCTCGCTTACGCGGCTGGCGGACAGGGTCACGCGCGGCGTATCCGCAAGCAGACGCGCGAACAGCCCCGGTTCGAGCGCGTCGAGCAGGGCCTGCAGGTACGGTTCGCGCACCATGATGTTGATGTAACGGACGGGTTCCGTTCCCGCGGCAAGCAGGCGGTGCACATCCTGCGTGGTCGCTTTGAATACGGAATTCACGCCGTACGTGCGTACTTTCCCGTTGCAGCAGTTATCGATCGTTCCGCCCGTCACGATCGTAAATTCCCAATAGTCGCTGTGCCCGTGTTCGATGGGCCAGTCGAACAGGTTGATGTGATAGAGAAAATTCATTTTTTCAATGTGCGGACGAAAGCTCAGCGCGGCGCTCTGGTAAAAGTGATATTTGACCATGCGATCCTCCTTAAGAATAACAAAAGTATATAATAATATCCGCATAAAGTCAATATTTCAAGTTAAGAATTAACAAAACTATATAATTTGCATACAATTGGATATTGAAAAAGCCGTGGCGGTGTTCTACAATAAACTTGAAAAGAAATGCATAGTGCGGAAGAATGCAGGGAACGGGTACCCGTTCTTTGGTCGCAAGCGACCAAAGAAGCAAACTGATCGATAAAAAACGGAGCGGAAACAGGGCAAATGGAAGAAAAGACAGTATCGAAATATGTCGGAAGCGGACAGTCTTCCCGGAAAAAACACGGGCTGCCGAAACTCACCGCCGCAAAGAAGAAGGAATATCTCTTTGTGGCGAGTATCCTTGCGATCCCCATTCTTTTTTTCCTCGTGTTCTGGCTGTATGTGAACCTGGATTCCTTGGTGCTTGCCTTTCAGCGTGAGGAATACGATGCGTCGGGCATGCAGCTCGTATTCACGCTTGAAAATTTTGTAATGGTGTTTGAAGGGTTCGTGACGAACGGGGACCTGCTCATCGCATTGCGCAACACGCTTCTGTTTTACGGCGTGGCGCTCGTCGTTGTGCTGCCCGTCTCCATTCTGATGTCGTATTTCGTGTACAAAAAGATCCCCGGGCATAAACTTTTCCGTACGGTCACGTACCTGCCGAATATCATCTGCAGTTCGGCGTTGGTCGTGCTGTTCCAGTATACTTTCCGTTCGGGCAGCCCTTACGAGGCGCTGATGAATGCGCTCGGCAAGCCGTACGAATATCCGCTCGTTACCGATTCGGCGATCGTTTTGCTGCTTGTGTACAACGTGATCTTCGGGTTCGGCGCAAACATGGTCGTTTTGGGCGGCGCGATGAATTCGATCAGCGGCGAGGTGCTGGAAGCAGGCGAGATCGACGGCTGCAACTGGTTTCAGGAGCTGGTGCACCTGATCCTTCCCATGATATGGCCCACCATTTCGACTATCCTTGTGCTCAGTTTTGCAGGGATCCTTTCATCGACGGGGCCGATCCTTGCCATGACGGGCGGCGAATACAATACGTCTACACTTTCCTTTTTGCTGTATGCATATGCGACGGGAGCCGTAAAAACTATTTCGCAGGATATTTACTATGCGTCTGCGGTGGGGTTGGTCATGACATTGGTCACCTTTCCGATCGTACTGCTTTTGCGGAAATTCCTCAACAGGGGAGAGGAGGTCTGACAATGGAAGAGTCGATCGATGTAAAAAAATATATGCGCAAAAGCAAAAAGCGCCATCAGTCCTCCGTTTCAAGGAAGATCGTATACGGCATCGCGTTTTTTCTCTTTGTGATCTATACCGCTGTTATCCTTTACTTTTTCCTGTACGGGATCCTGATCTCTCTGAAAGCGGACCAGCAGGCCTTTCTGGACGACGTGCTGAACGTCAGCCTGTTCAGCTTTCCGTCGCCGGCGAATTTCGGCAATTATTTGACGGCGTTCACCGAATGGACTGCCATCGACGGGAAAAACAGCTTTCTGATGATGCTCTGGAATTCGATCTGGCGGACGACCGTGTCGGCGTTTTTAAGCTGGTTCACCACCGCGCTCGTCTGCTATGTGCTGGTGCATTATAAATCAAAATTCACGAACGCGCTGTATGTGATCGGTCTGTTCGTTTCCATGCTCCCCCTGTACGGCGGGCAGGGCGCGCAGTACAGGCTGTACAGCCAGCTCGGGCTCATCAACAGTCCGTTCATCATGGTCGTCAGCATCACGCTGTACGGCACCTACTTTTTCTATATGTATGCGTTCTGGAAGGGGATCTCGCATTCTTATGCGGAAGCTGCATCCATCGACGGCGCAAACCATTACCAGATCCTGTTCCGCGTCATGCTGCCGCAGGTGCTGCCGAGCATCATCGCTCTGTTCGTGATGCAGTTCATTACCGCATGGAACGATTATGAGAGCACCGCCGCCTATATGACGGATTACCCGAACCTCGCTTACGGCACGTATGCGTTCGGCGAGATCTCCGGGTCCAGGGGGAACGTGCCCGCCTACTTTGCGGGCGTGATCCTGTCGCTCATCCCGGTGCTGGTCCTGTTCGTCGCCTTCCAGAACACGATCATGGAGAAGGTGTATTTCGGCGGGCTGAAGGGCTGAGCGGGAATAAGAAAGGAAAACGAAGAGCGGTGCGGCATGCTGCCGCACAATATACTAAATTCCGTAAGGAGGAAAACAATATGAAGGGTGTTTTGAAAAAGACGCTTGCGGCGGGTCTTTCGCTGCTGCTCTGCCTGGGCGGGGTCGCTTGCACGGGGCGCACCTACGAACCGGGTGAAAACGGTCTGGTGCATATATCCGCCGCCAACCTCGGCTATGGCACCGGGTGGCTGGAGGCCTTGAAAGAAGTCTTTCAGGAGGAGTACGGCATCAACGTCTATATCGATTCCTATACGGGAAGCGCAGGCGTTGACCGCCTGGATACCGAAATCGAGTCCCTTTCCAGCGACACCGATCTCTTTTTCGGCAGACGGGGCTGGTTCGCCGAGGACGTGTACAAGGGCACGATCTCTGCGGCGGACGGAAATCAGTATCCCTGCCTGTACGCCGATCTGAGCGACGTGTGGGAGGCGGTCGTGGACGAGGGGAGCGAGCTTTCGATCTATGACAAGATCGATCCGCTGTACCGCGACGCATACAATATCGAAGGCAGCTACTACGCGCTCCCGTGGGCGGGCGGCGTGTACGGGATCGTCCGCAACCTCGACGTGTGGAATGCGTTGGGGCTTTCCGATGAAGATATCCCGTATACGACGGACGATCTGTTCGACCTGTGCGACGGCGTGAAAGACACCCTTGCCGAAGACGGAAAGGCGTGCTTCATTTACGCTCTGGAAGAGGAGTATTATACGGGCTGGAGCACCATCTTTTTCGCACAGTATGAAGGGAAAAAGAATGCGGAAGCCTTTATGGACGGCCGCGACCCGAACGGGGAACGGACGCAGCATGTGTATACATACGACGGACAGGTCGAAGCGATGGAGGTGCTGGAACGGCTGATCGACGCGGAGAACGGGTATCAGTATTCGCGCTCGTCTTCCATCGACTTTACGACCATGCAGGGGCTGTTCCTGCGCGGGGAAGCGCTGTTCTGCGTAAACGGCTCCTGGCTGGAGATCGAAATGGGGACGAATTTTGACAGCGCGAACGTCGACATGATCAAAACGCCCGTCGTTTCTTCCATTGTAAACCGGCTTTCGTTCGGCAACGACAGCTCCCTCAATGCGGATCAGAAAGACGACCGCCTCGTGGAGCTGATCAAGTACGTCGACGCGGTGGATGCGGGGGGAACGCCCGCGCTGCCCACATATGCCGCGGAAGCGACGGTCGAAAACGATATTGCGATCGTCACCGAAGCGCGTCATTATTCCTACATGGCGGGCGGAACGGACCACCAGGCATATATCCCGTCGTACAGCCAGCATATTCGTGAAGCGAAGGAATTTTTGAAGTTCATGTATTCGGACAGGGGACTGCAGATCTATTACGAAAGCATGCAGGGCGCAATGCTCCCCGCCATGCTGACGGAAGGGTCGTATGACGCATCCGGCATGCAGCTTTCCGGGTTCCGCGAAAGCGTGAATGCGGCGCAGCTGGACGGGTTCGTGTATGACCGCGAACCGACGGCGCGCTACTTCGTGCTCCCGCACATCAGCGCCTGTTTTGAAAACGGCGTGTCGCCCGTGGTCGCGCTGCGCGGAGGGGACAGCGCGATGGACATCATTACGGACAACCGTAACAGCATCGGCAGCCGTTGGGAAACGATCGCGGGGCTGCTCGGTTCGGATTATATCAATTCATGACGAAAGGAGGCGGAAAATGATGAAGAGAGGCAGTAAGATCGTCTGCGCCCTGCTTGCCTGTGCGCTGCTGGGCGGCGCGTTTGCGGGTTGTGCGGAGACGGACCCGGATCCGACGCCGGAGGTCACCGATGCATCCGTCTGGAGCACATACAGCACGGCGAAGGTGACGCAGAACACGAAGGAGAGCGTTCCG
>OKWJ01001732.1_pt1 | contig 13913 bp, 15 predicted proteins | sample 1607121 | NCBI WGS metagenome assembly OKWJ01 (sample SAMN04414080, study PRJEB24778) | human gut metagenome | material: faecal | host: Homo sapiens | reverse complement strand
AATTTTATATCGGGCGTTAATAATATATGTCGGTCGCTTTCTTCCCTCTTTGTCCCTTTGATATGTATGATATTTTCTTCCTCGTTTATATCGCTCCACTCAATGGACAACGCTTCACAACGGCGAACACCCGTCAACAGGTAGAACAGCATAAGCCAGCGATAACGGCTCTTTTCCAACTTCTCAAAAAATGCGGTTTGCTCCGCTATTGTTAAGGATTTACTCTTTTTCTTCTTATACATTATTCGCTCCGTAAAATCTATCACGTTACTTTCCACGATACCCAGCGCACAGGCTTTGAGAAATGCCGCATGCCACACTTGACGAGTGTAAACGGCTGTACGGCTGGGCGGTTGTTCTGATAACGCCCTATCCGCGTCAAACGCCGTTATTTCACGCATTACCATTGCCTTAAACCATTCGGGCGTATGTAATCGTATCATTTGTTCTATGTTTCGTAAACTGCGCGGTTTCAAACGCGGTTTTTTATAGGTATTATACCACAAGGACAGCCATTCCCCGAGCGTGTATTCTTCATTCTTCATTTTCGTCCGCCATGAGCTGCGCAACACTTGCGCGGGATATGTATGTTACTTCTTTTGTCTGTAATTGATGTTGTATTTCCGTCAGATACTCGAATACCCGTTCGGGGCTTTCCAATTCCCGAAGCACGTCTATAATGCGGTTGTATTCCTCGTCGGCTTTCGCATCGAGTTCGAGCGTAATTTCGAATTTGTATTTGTTGAGTAGTCCGTAGCCTTGAATGAGCTTGCGACGGTACAGCGTATAGAACAGCGGCACAAAATCGTTGTAACCGTTAAGGGGCGTTCCGTCCTCCGCTTCCTTGAATATGCCTTTCGTGGCGTATTTGAACACTTCGTGATACTTCCCTTCGGCGTTGTCGCATATCACCGAGTAGCCCTCTTTCAGATTGCTGATACTGTCCCTCGTGACCTTTATGCCGTTGAAACGCAGAAACCAAATTTTTTGAAGCAGGATTTCAAAATCCGAGAAATACCGTTGCGGTTGTCCGTAGTCTTTTTTGTGGGATTTCTTGATGTCGGGGTTTGAAAAGCTGAACGAGTTGACGTGCTTTCGGCGTTGATCCAGACGCAAGCCTTTTTTGAGTATAAACAGGCAATGAAAATGCGGGTGGAACGTGCCGTCGTACTTGTTCTTTGTGATTTCCAGGGCCCGCACCGCACCAAGGAAGCCGTAGCCCTCGAAGCTGATACCCTTGATTTTCGTGTTGCCCGTAAATAGCCGTATCAGATAGGCGAATTGCTTATAAGCGTTATTCACGGACGGAAGAAGTTCTTCGGGCATGGCGTTCGGCCAGGTTACAACCACGTGATAAATATCATAGAGCCTTGCCAGCGCGTCCAGGAAGGGCGCGTATTTGTTTTCCCGTTGTATGGCCTGGGCGTTGCCGCAGTTGTCGCAAAAGCGGCTTCGGCATAGATTTGTGCGCTTGATGTCTTTCACGCCCTGGAAGCGGTAATAATCCACGTCCCACAGCTTACAACAGCTTTTTATTCTATCCGCCCAGCGGAGCAATGTTTCGTCCTCTGTTTCCTCGTACAGTTGCATGTAGTAATCCGCGATGGTATCGTTTTTCTTTATCCGACGGGTAACTTTGCCGAACTTCTCTTTTGCGTTTAATTTTGACTTGATTTCCGCTAAATCCATGTTCGACGTCCCCCGACTTTTGGCAATTCGCGCGTTGAGTTATTTCTATAATATCAAGGCTTCCCCCCTTGCCCGCTTCCGCGGGCTTCGGGGGGTCGCTTAAAAAAGAGGTTACTCTATATGAACTTGATTGTTTTGGCTTTCCTGCTGGCTTGTCTGCATTAGCTCCGCCAATGCTTTTGCCGCTTTCTTCTTCGCGTATCTCTCTCGCGCTTGTTCCCGACAAGATTTCAAATACGCTTCATATTCTCCCGTTGCTCGCATTTCCGCTATTCGTTTTCTATGGTAATCCCGCCCCCATGCAAGCAAACGCTCGCGATGTCTTGATCTGTACTCTTTTTGTTTTACTCGAACATATTCAGGATGAGACGCTTTCCACTTTTTCCGATCTTCTTTTATTTTTTCAGAGTGTGCTTTTTTATATCTCTTTACCCCTTCCCGCACTAATTCCCGTACTCTCTCCAGGTGCGCTTCTCGCCATTTCCGAGAATATTCCCGACATTTCAAAACCGCTTGGTTTTGCGGCAAGAGCTCATTCAGCTCCGCTCCCGCTCTTAATGCTTCCAATCGCTTGAATACCGTTTCCGAAAATTCCTGCGCTCGGCTCCACCCCGACAACTGCACCACTCGCCCGAACGCCTCCGCGTTATTGAACGCTTTTCGCTGGATTTCCTGCAGGCACTCGAACCATTTCACACCCAACGCCTTTCCGATCGCCGAGGGGGTCTCTTTCCCAGCTAATATCCCTTTCAGAAATTTCCGTTCTTTCCCTGTCAACGTCTTTTTCAGATACAGCCGAAACGCCCGCGCGAACACTTCCCGCGCTCCTTCTTCCTCGCTTTCGAAGTATTCTTCTTCCGCGCTCTCTGTCTGCGCGTAACGGTCTAGCATGTTCCCCGCGCTTCCCTCGCTGTCTCCGCTTCGGTGGTGGTAATTTATAGGCGCGTCTATACTGCGTTGATTCTGTAATAGCCTTAATTCCGTTGCTTTCGACATTCTTCCCCGACTCCGCTTACATTGTGATATTTCATGATTATATCCGCACGATTGCTACGATCCAGCGTCCATAACTCTGCACGCTTGTTTTCTTCGTCTTTTGCTTTTACTCCGAATGATACGTCATACACTTCGTCTATTCCCCCCACCGCCGCATAAGCTGCTTTATTCCGTTCTGCACTTCCCGCGCTTTTTGTATGTTTTCCCGTTTCATGCTTCCGCCTCCTCTTCCTCGCTTTCCCCTGCTTCCGAAATTCCGATCACAATTCCCGACGAGGTTTTCCGCTGGTACCTTAATTCCATGTTTCCCATAGAAAAATACAGCTCGCTTAAATCCTCGTTTTCCAAAAACGTATTGATTACGTTTTCAAACAGTTCTACTACCCCTTTTTCGGGCTCTCTCCGTCTTGACATACTTCTTTCGTCTCCTTTGCCGTCTCTCCGCGCTGTCTTGTTTATTTTTTCGGGTTGCCCCGTTCGCAACTCTTTACTTATTCGACAACTCGTCGATTTTCTTTATCAATGTTTTTCGCGTTTCCATTAATTCCTCATGTTCCGGCTTCAGATATTTCCTTAATTCCGGCTTTTCTTGAATTTGTCTCGTTGTATTATCCAAATCCCGCTCCACCGCTTTTAACGCCAATCGATATACTTTTATTTCTGTCATTTCTGCTTCTCCTTTCCCCTTTTTGCCGGGGCGACCTTTTTTTTGGAGGCTCACCTCCTAAAAAAAGAGCTTTCACCGCCTTGCATTCGGTAAAAGCTCTTTTCTTTATCTCTACACCCTTTTCCAGGCGTTTCGACCACTTTTAGTTTGCAAGGTATTTTGTTAGGGATTTTCCCTAACTTGTTTATATTATAATAGGGATTTTCCCTAATGTCAACTATTTTTAGGAAATTTCCCTAAAATTAATTTTATGAAGATTTTTCAAGATCGTTTCCGAGAATTGCGGAAAAATAAAAATTTAAGTCAAAAAGCACTTGCTAAAATATTACAGACTAATAATAGTAGCGTTTGCGACTGGGAATGCGGGAGAACTCAACCCGATATGGAAACCCTTGCCCAAATTGCTATTTACTTTGACGTATCAGCGGACTACCTTTTAGGACTGGAAGATGAAACAGGGGCAAAGACCTATGTCAACAACTCTTTCAACAATTTCCACAACTCGGGGACGTTTAAGCTGTAATAATTCCGACGTCGGAACTGCGAACTTTCGCGGGGTTTGGTTGAGGGCGCGCCGTCGGGCTTGTCGCTCGGCATAGCCTAGCGCGACAAAGCCCGCCGAAGACTGGCGCGCCTTTATTCTCAACCGTTCTATTTTGGCCGAGGAGTTCCCTCGGCTTTTCTTTTGGCTGTTTAACGGTGGTGCAGGTGGCTGCACGTTCCCGCCCTCGTCGGCTCTCCGCTCTCTTGCTCGCTTCGGCTCTCTTCTTGGCTGTTTATGGGGACTCGTCCCCATACCCCTTTTTTCGCTTCGCTCGGGCTGTTTTCCTGCGCTTTCGCTTGTTTTTCTGCTATGTCGTTCGTGACGCCTTTAGGCGTTACTTTTTCGTTAAAAAAAACTTTTGTAAAATTTTTATAAATCCTCTTGACTTTTTGCATCATGTACATTATAATGTACATATAATATAAAAGGAGGTTTTACTATGTCTATTACCAACGCAACCACGTTACGGAAAAATTTATTTAATTACCTTGACGCCGCCGCTGTCAATGACGAAAAAATTATTGTTACCACCAAAAACGGCAACGCTGCTATTGTCAGCGAAGAATATCTCCGCAACCTGGAAGAAACTTGCTTTCTGTATAGTATTCCAGGCATGAGAGAATCTATCGAGGAAGGCGTTAATACGCCCTTGTCCGATTGTGTTGAGCTTGATTGGAAAAAGGATTTGAAATGAATTACAAACTCGTATTTACAAAGCAAGCGCAAAAGGATTACGTCAAAGTTACTTCCAGCCCGCACAAAGAAAAAGTGTATCGTCTTTTATCCGTTTTAGAAGATGACCCGTTTCAACCGCCCTGGGAAAAACTCGTCGATTTAGAGGATACCTATTCCCGAAGAATTAATATTCAGCATCGTCTCGTTTATCAGATTTACGAGGAAGAAAAAGTCATTAAAATTATTCGCATGTGGTCACATTACGGAGACAACTAAACGAAAAGGGCACACCCCGCGCGGGTATGCCCTTTATTTGCGCCGTAGCGCGTTTTTCTTTATTTGTCAGGTCTTTCTTATGTTCTCGCCCGCGTGCGTGTGAGAACATAAAAAAAGCCCCTTTCGGGAGTTTCTCAAAGATTGGAAATCGTGTGTAGGTCTGAAGCCTACCGGAGGTTCAAATCCTCTTCTCTGCGCCATATAAATAAAGGGTTACAGCGTTTTTGCCGTAACCTTTTTTTGTGCTCTTTTTTGCCGTTTTTACCTACACACGATTTTCAGCCGTACAGAAAATATAAGCAGTATGATCCCCCTGAATAATTATCAAAAAGCATCTTTGGAAATTTTACTCCAACGGCGAGCGATAAATCGTAATTTCCAAGACTGAGGAATAAATTTTGTTCCCGCGGCCATAGCTTTGTTCCAGAAGCCGGGTATGATTTTTCCGCGGTTCCTGCTCACGGCCTTCAAGCTTTTTTCGGCGACGAAATCGGGCGATTTCGCAGCGAGCCTTCCCCAAATCCCCTGCCCTTTGATTTGTTCTCTGATATCCGCGCGGGTAGGCATTGCGCCGGGAAGTACGACCGTCACCCGCACACCTTTGCCCTTCATCTCTTCGCGTAACGCCAGAGAAAAGGCCGTAAGCGCGGCTTTCGTCGCGCTGTATATTGCAAAATAGGGCATGGGATAAAGCCCGGAAACGCTGGAAATATTGAGGATTTCCAATTCCTCTGTGCGCCGTTCCAAAGCAAAGCGACACAACGCAACGGCGGCCTCCAAATTGACGCGGCATTGAAAGCAAAGCTTTTCCTGCGTGTATTCGGTAAAAGCTTTTTGAATATCCGCCCCGGCAACGTTGATGAGACGGCCTATTTTCAAATGCTCCGCCGCGATCTGACGAATCGTCTCTTCCCTGCTGCCCTCATCGGAAAGATCCACCGCAAATATTCTCACATCCGCGCCCGTGTTTTCCGCCAGAATTTTTTCTTTAAGCAGACGAAGCTTCTCTTCGTGACGGCCTGTCAAAATAAGATTTTCGCCGTTTTTTACCGCCAGACGAACAAACGCTCCGCCTAAGCCGCCTGTGGCCCCCGTGATCATTGTATAGACTTCGTTCACCTCTTCCTCCCGCTGTTTTTCTTTAGCATATCACACCTTGCAAAAAATAGCAAGCGTCGAACTTTGCTTAAAAAAATTTTTCCCCGTCCAAACGCTTTCAGGCGTCGGACGGGGAGTATTTTACCTCGATATCAATCATCTCATCAGCTGCCTGATGTACGCTTTTTCTTTTAACGACACTTTTCCGTCCACCGCGCACATCAGCAGACAAGCAAAAATAATATCGCCTTTCAGATCTTCCGAAAGGGTACCGAGAAAATCCACGAGGTAATCGACCTCTTTTTTTACAGCCCTTCCTTCTTTTCGCCATTCCTTTGCCAATTTTTTTGCATCCTCAAAATCGAAATCTTCTCCGAAAAACGCCTTGAGCAAGGGCGCCATAAGAAGATATTCCGATTCGTCCAGCTTGCCGTCCGCATATACCGAAGCGATGACAAAAGCCGCCAGCACTTCCGCGCACGTCCTTCCGTCCTCCGAAAACGCCCGTATCGCGGGCATAATTTTCAGCGAGGTCCGCCCCAATACCGCCGCGTATTCCAAAGGGCTAAGCTCCTCCACCGATCTGCAAAGTTCGTTAAAATCTTTCATTGTCTTTCTCCTTTCCGTTTTTCCGCCGCTTGTTCCGCTTCGGATAGCTACTTATAAACGCCTCGGAAAGCGATAAAACTATTTTGTTTCGTTTTCAACAAAAATCCCCGTCTTTGTCACTTATTACACAAATCCATGCTTAAATGAGGCACGCAGCGTTTTTTATTTCCAAAGCTTCACGGGATCGAAGCCGAATATCTGCACCACTTCCACGTAGGGAGAATTGGCGATCTCCGGCGGCGTAACCACCAGCCCGCCGTTGGAATCGAGATCTACGCCGAAATGCCGATAGGCGTACCAGACGAGATGCGCGCACTGTGTGCGCGTAAACTTTTCTTCGTTGTACTTTTTGGAAAGTATCCCGATAGAAAAATTATAATCCGCGCCGATCATGTTATCCTTTGCGTAAGCGGCCACCTGTTCGCGGAATTCTTTATCAAATTTCGGCCTGAGGATCATAAAGTCGGCAAGATTTGTAAAGGAATGCACGCTCGTAATTTCGCTTTTCGAGCCCGGGCCAAACGCTTCCGCCATTCTTTCGTTTTTTCCGTCGATAATCAGGGCGGCATGCCCCAGCCGAAACCCCGAAACGTGCGTGGTCGCCGAGACGATGATATCCCCGTCCTCCAAATGCCCGAGCGGAGCGTGCGCCTCGATCGTTTCGGAGTAAGTATAAGGATTAAACCGATCGCAGGAAACCGTATGCTTCTTAAAATAGAAATCCTGAATCTTCAGCATTTTCGCTTTGCCGCTCGCAGGGTTCTCCTGCAATAATCCGTCAACCCCTATTTTAGTAAGCCCCGTCTGCGCGTATAAAAGGGCGTAATCCGCCTCGTCGAGAGTTTCCTTCTCAAGCACGGCGGAAATGTCCTCTTTCTCGTAATCGGGATACCAATGCTTCCAGGTATGGTCGGTGTAAATCACCCCGATCTGCAAACCGATCAGTACGCTCGAAACAAAAAAAATAATACAGGCCAACGTAACGGCAATCCGTTTTTTTCTGTTCTTTTTCTTTCTTTGTTTATCTTTCATCTCTCTCAGCCCTTAAAAGCCGTCTAATTTCTTTCAGCCATAGTATGAACATACTATGGAAAACAGCCGCGGCTGTTTGAAATATTTCGCATATCATTGTAGCACATTTGCACGGCGTTTGTCAAACGTCGGAAAAATTTTTGTTTTTCATAAAAAAACGCCGCCGAAATCCGACGACGCTTTTTCAAAATTCCATCCGTTTTATTTTTCCCCGTAGATCGCCTTGACGACGACGGAAACGATGCCGCAGAGGATTCCTCCGATCGCAAACACCACCCAGCCGGGATGCCAAAGGTTCCGTAAAAACCCGAGCGCCAGATATACGGCCGTAGCCGACAGCATGATGACGCTGGAGATCGAACCGATCAATCTTTCCGATTTTTTCTCGCGCTCTTCGGGAACGGGAACATTTTCTCCTCCGTCCGACTCCTCGAGATATCCTTCCTTACGACATTCCTTGTTATAATTTTTCACGTCGTATTTGGCCGACTGCATGCCCGCATAGACATAAAGCCCGGACGCTATCGTCACCGCCGTCAGAAGTATGCCGGCGGCAAAGCCTTCCCAGCCTTCCAAAGTAAAGCCTTCGGGCGCGTATCCCTCTTCGTAGGTCATAGCCACCACCGCGATGACGCCGATAAGAATCAATGCCGTCGCGCCCGCGATAAACCACGGCAATTTGCGGCGAAATGCGCTCACTTTATCCGCAGAATATTTTTCCACACGGGGATTTTCCCGCATGAAATTGCCGTGCGCTACGCCGCCCGCCACAAAAATAAACACCGCTAAGGTGATACAGACGAAGAATGTCACCAGCCCGACCACCTCCCTGATCCCCGCCGCAGATAAAAACAACATTGCCGTTACGCCCGCGAGAATAAGCGTTACGCCCGAAGTTATCTGCGCCGTATAAACGTTCATGTGTTTATTATACGCTTCGAGATTGGCCTCGTGACGCTGTGCGTTTTCCGCCTCCGCATTTCCGCGGACGAGCACTTCCATATTGCAGCCGAAAAGATCGCACAAAATCAGCAGTTTATCCATGTCGGGAAAAGCACTGTCCGTCTCCCATCTCGATACAGTCTGCCGCGTCACCTCCAGCTTGTCCGCAAGCGCCTCCTGCGTGATCCCGAATTTTTTACGATAAAAAAGAACGTTGCTGCCGAAACTCATTTTTTCATACTCCTTGCCTCGTTTAAGATATTTCCATTATACCTTAACGGGGACGCAATTTCAAGCGCATTACGGTTGCGTTTGACGAAAACCGCGTATCATTTGAGGTTACAAACGCAATTTCGGCTGTTTTTATCCGCTTAAAGCTATAATGCCGCCATCGCCAGCAATTCGAGTATCCATCGCGGCGCGGAAGGAAACGTCTCTTTGGCTGCATTGATCAGCCCTTGAAGGTCGGAGACGAGCACGGCATAATTCCCGCCCGGTACCCCGCCCGAAACGACCAGCGGCGCCCGCGCATACCCCGTACCCGATGTCGCCGCAATCCTCGAAGCGATTGCCGCCCCGCCCAGCGAATAGGTGCCTATCGCCGCGCCTCCGATCGCCACGAAGCCGACTGCGACTCCGCCTACCGCAAAAATTCCGGCGGCAGCTCCGCCCACCGCAAGGCCGCCTATACCCACGCCCGCGAGAACGAGAAGCCCCAACGCGAGGGCGCCGAACGACAACAGGCCCAGGGACAGACAGCCGACAGAGACTATACCGCAGGCAAGGTTGCCGATTGCGAAAATTCCCTTTGCCCTGTAAAATCCCATGCCGACATTGATATGCACCAGCGGAAGCCCCCACAGCGTTCGCTTGCTTTTATATTCGAAGTGAAAAAGGCGATCGACGGGGGCAGGGTTTTGAACAATGCTTTCCGCCTTTTCGTTTTCGGTCTTTTCCTCGGGCGTTTCGTTCCCGATCAATTCGTCCGCCGATACGCCGAAAATACGGCAAAGCGCGAGAATATTTTCCATAGACGGGGAGGCAAGCCCCGCCTCCCATTTGAATATCGTCTGACGGGAAACGCCCGCTTTTTCCGCCAGCTGTTCCTGCGACAGACCCGCATCTTTCCTTAACCCTGCCAGCCTCTGATAAAAGTGCATGTCACCTTCTCCTTTCAGGACGCTTGCCGCGTCCGCTTTTTGAGAAAAAGTATAGCGCTTTTTGTCGATTTTGTCAGCAAACGCCGCTTTACTTTTATGTAAACTTTTGTTTACAAGAAAGGTTTACATATATTTTCTCGCCCCGAAGATTGTCGAACCGACACGGATCATGTTGCTCCCGTGCTCTATACAAAGCTTATAGTCGCCGCTCATTCCCAGCGACAGACAGGCGATTTCGGGATCGTCCGCCTTTGCGCGTTCGTAAAGCGAACGCATTTCGTCCGCCAGCGCGCCGAGCAATTTTTCGTCGTCCGAATCGGGCAGCATGGCCATAAACCCGCGAACCTTCAGCCCCGCAGTCTCCTTAAGCTTCCGATATGCCTCAAAGGCATTTTCGGGAGCATATCCGCCCTTCGTCTCTTCCCTGCCTATGTTTACCTGCACGAGAATTTGAGAAACGACGTTCCGTTTCAAAGAGAGCCGAGCGATTTCTTCCGCAAGCTCGTCACGATCGCAGGAATGAAACAAGGTTATCTTTCCCACCAGATATTTTACTTTATTCGTCTGCAAATGCCCGATAAAATGCTGCGGACAACCGTGCACCGCCTCAAATTTTTCCCTAAACTCCTGTACCTTATTCTCCGCCACCGCATCGACCCCCGCGCGGATCGCCGCGTTTATCGCTTCCGCGCTCTGCGTCTTGGTTGCGGCCACCAGCGTCACCGCTTCCCCGTAGGCATTCCCCGCCGATATCTCGTCCTTGAGCCTTTTTACATTGTTTTCTATTTCATTTACTATTTATTTTCTTTTGATGGTTTATTCCAAGATATATAATCACATGATTGTGGATTGTTTTCACATATATAATATTTTCTTTTATTTTTAGCCTTTCGAACTTGAATAGTTCCACCACATTTTGGACAAGGTTCTTCTATTGTTTCAACAATTGGTTTTGTATTCTTACATTCTGGATATCCAGGACATGCTAAAAATTTTCCAAATCTTCCATATTTATATACCATCATTCTTCCACATTTATCGCAAGGAATATCAGAAACTTCATCTACTAGTTCTACATGTTCTAGTTCTTTTTCAACTCTTTCTACATTTTCTTCGAAAGGACCATAAAACTCTTCTATCATCTTTTTCCAGTTTTCTTTTCCTTCTGCTATATTATCAAATTCAGTCTCTACTTTTGCAGTAAACTCAACATTTATTACATCTGCAAAATTTTCACATAATAGTTTATTTACTATTTTTCCCAATTCTGTTGGTAGCAATTGTTTCTGTTCTTTTTCTATATATCTTCTTTCTAATATAGTAGTAATTGTAGGAGAATATGTACTTGGCCTTCCTATTCCTTTTTCTTCTAATGTTTTTACTAAACTTGCTTCTGTGTATCTTGCTGGTGGTTCTGTAAAACTTTGTTTTGGTTCTATTTTTTCTAATTTTACAATTTCATCTTGTATAAGTTCTGGTAACATTCCCGCTTCTTTTTCTTCTTTTCCATCAGTTCCTTCTACATACAATGTCATAAATCCTTTAAATTTTAAATTCTGTCCATTTGCTTTAAATGTATAATCATTTGCATTTATTGTTACAGACATTGTATCATATATAGCAGATACCATTTGACTAGCCATAAATCTATTATATATCAATTTATATAATTTATATTGATCCTTTGTCAAAGAGTCTTTTATTTTTTCTGGTTCTAGTTCTGCATATGTTGGTCTGATACCCTCATGTGCATCTTGTGCTTCTTTATTAGTCTTATAATATCTATTTTCATAATAATCTTTTCCATATGTTTCAGTAATATATGTTTTTGCAGTTGCTCTTGCCTCTTCTGAAATTCTTGTCGAATCTGTTCTCATATATGTTATAAGTCCAACAGTTCCTTTGTCTTGAATTTTTACTCCCTCATACAATCCCTGTGCAACAGACATTGTCTTTTTTATCGAAAAGCCTATTTTTCTTGATGCCTCTTGTTGCATTGTACTAGTTGTAAATGGTGGGGCAGGTGTTCTCTTCTTTTCACTTTTCTTAACATCTTCAACAATATATGTAGCTTTTTTTATTGCAAATAATATTTTATCAACTTCTTCCTTAGAATGTATTTCTTGCTTTTTACCTGCTTTTCCATAAAATTTTGCTTCAAACTTTTTATTTGTTTTTTCATCAAGAAGTTCTGCATAAATATTCCAATATTCTTCTGGAATAAATTTTTCAATTTCTTCTTCTCTATCAACTATAAGTTTAACTGCAACTGATTGTACTCTTCCTGCAGATAAACCTCTTCTTACTTTTTTCCATAAAACTGGACTTATTTTATATCCAACAATTCTATCTAATACTCTTCTTGCTTGTTGAGCATCTACTAAATTAATATCTATATCTCTTGGTTCTTTTATAGCTTTTTGAACTGCAGTCTTAGTTATTTCATTAAATGTTACTCTTGTTACTTTTTTTTCATCTACATTTAATATATTAGATAAATGCCATGCAATTGCTTCTCCTTCACGGTCAGGGTCAGTTGCTAAATATACTTTTTTTGCATTTTTAGCATCTGTTTTTAATTCTTTTATTAAGTCGCCTTTTCCCCTTATATTTATATATTCTGGTTCAAAGTTATTTTCTATGTTTATTCCTAATTTTGATTTTGGTAAGTCGCGAATATGTCCCATTGATGCTACAACTTTTGTATTTCCACCCAAGAACTTTTTTATTGTATTAGCTTTAGCTGGTGATTCTACTATTATTAGTTTATCTGTCATATTCTTTTCTCCCTTCTCTTTTTATTACTTTTGGTATTGTAACTTATTTTTTTTTTTTTGGCAATACCTTTAATTTATTTTATACATATTTAAAATGGTATAGGAAATCCTATACCATTAACATATCATATTTATTTTTTCTTCTAATTCTATTAGAACATCTTCTAATCCTATAGGTGTTACTTCATTTTCTTTTAGTTGATACAAGATTTTATCAACTTCTTTTTCGCTATTTGTAATATTTTCTATTTTCCTTTGTTCAACTCCAATTTTTTCTTTATATTCTGTTTTTATTACTTGTATTCCAAATATTAATTTTTGTCTAGATGGTATTTCATTTGTTATTTTATAGTATTCTACTTTTATTGGATACTCTATTCCTGCCTCTCTTAATTCGTCACGATTAATAAATATACTTCCAAAAAAGTTTTTCAATGTTATTCCCCCTTTTTCATGTGTGCACTTAATATTATTATTTCGAAATTATGTTATTTACTATATTACTCTATTTTTGAAAATTCAAGTGATTTCTGTCACTTTTTTTATTTTTTTCTTTTAATAATCGACAAGATTTGGCATAAATTTCTTTTTTCCTATGTTATAATTAATTTATATTACATAATATGAACGTTCATTTCTTTCCTTATATATTTTTTATTTCTTATTATATTAGTATTTTATATTTTTCTCATTTACTAATATTTTTGGAGAAAGGTACATTTTTATTGTACCTTTTTATTAATCTATTTTAATCGATTTAATTCCAAATGTCCCATATATAGGATCTTCGAACAGTGGAAGTATAGGAGGATAAATTGTAAAGATTAAGAAACATAACAATATTATTATCGAAGTTATTATTGATAATGCTTCTAATTTACACATTTCTTTTTGCTTTAGCATTTTGTATACTATATATTCACCCAAAAGAATTCCTATTATAAATGAAGCAATATCTAATAAAAAGAAACTTCTTCCTATAATTCCTGTATATGTATAAAAAAATACTACCACAAAAATCAAAGCAAAAACAATTCCATACATTTGAGCATACCAATAATTACATAATTTTCTTCCTATTTTAAAATACCCAATTATAGAAATAAAAAACATTGGATAAAATAATAATTTTAAATGTTCCCAAACACTTTCATTTATAGTGCTAAATAAGCCTACTATTACATTATAGTTAAACCATTCATATGTAAAATGCAATATAGTTCCTAATATTAAACAAAAGATACTAGCAAATATTTGCCATTTTTTTATATTCATATTTTACCTCCACATATTTTTACTAAATATATGCTTTAATTTCTTTTTTATCACTTAATCTTTTTACTATTAAAAACTATAAAATACTATTTTATTTTACTATAACATATCTTAGTTTTATATCTATAATAATAAATATGAATTTTAATAAATATTCTTATTTTATTATTTTT
>OKWJ01001731.1_pt1 | contig 13918 bp, 9 predicted proteins | sample 1607121 | NCBI WGS metagenome assembly OKWJ01 (sample SAMN04414080, study PRJEB24778) | human gut metagenome | material: faecal | host: Homo sapiens | reverse complement strand
TTCAGTAAGCCACCGCGGCAGAGCTTTGCATGCAATGCTTGAAAAACTCAACTCCGAAAACTAACGTTATGAACACTATCGTAGCATTTTCGGACAGCCATAATTACCCTCTTCCGGATCGTCTTGTCGAAGTCGCAAACGAAAGTAAATTCGTGTTCTTTTTGGGCGACGGCATAAGTGCGCTCGGCGACCTTTTGTGCCATAAAGGCTTTCACGGAGTAAAAGGAAATTGCGACAATTTCGCTTTTCAGGACGAGGAAGTCATCGAAATAGACAAGGTGAAAATTCTCATCACGCACGGAGACAAATACCACGTCAAACGTGGATTGTTGGAACTGTATTTGCGCGCGCAAGAACTCGGTTGTAGCCTCGTTTTCTACGGACATACGCACTTTGCGCAAATCGACGAACGCGACGGAGTTACCCTCGTATGTCCCGGAGCGGTCTGCTCTTCGACATACGGCACGCCATCATACGCCTACGCAGTCGTGCACGACGGAAAATTTACCGTCAAAATCGTAAATCTAGCCCAAATTTGTTGACATCAAACCTTTGATGTGATAATATTGTCAAGCATTGAATCGTAGATTGCTCTTTCACAGCGTAATTTGAGTCCGTGCGGGTGTAGTTCAATGGTTAGAATGTCAGCCTTCCAAGCTGATTGCGTGGGCCCGATTCCCATCACCCGCTCCACAACTCAAAGAGCGTTTAAAAAGCGTCTTGACGATGCAATGAGCCTGTAGCTCAGCAGGATAGAGCAACGGCCTTCTAAGCCGTGTGTCGGGAGTTCGAATCTCTTCAGGCTCGCCATTATGGTGGATATAGCGCAGTTGGTTAGCGTGCCAGGTTGTGGCCCTGGAGGTCGTGGGTTCGAATCCCACTATTCACCCCACTATGATACAAAGCTCCGAACGGAGTTGTATGAGTTCGAATGCATCACAAAATCGTATGGATTCGAACGGGCAGAAAATCAAACAATCCGGTGAATTGTTTGGCTGCCCTGGCGTGATAGTGCAGACCTTCGCAAAGTCGTACGGAATCGCATAAAAATGTGCGCCTGTGTAGCGCAAGTCGCTCGGCACAGGTCAAACGGCGCGAATCCCACTATTCACCCCACTTTTGTTACGTCACTCTGAAAAGAGTCGATATAGTTTGATTCCGAAGATTACTTCATCGGATTCGAACGGGCAAATGTAAAAAAGTTTTACATTTGCCGAAAAAGTGCAGTATATTTGTTGCAAAAACTTTGTTTTGGTGATAATATAGACTGCGTTGTAGGGGTATCGCCAAGCGGTAAGGCACCAGATTTTGATTCTGGCATTCGTTGGTTCAAATCCAGCTACCCCTGCCAATGACTCACTAGCTCAGCCGGTAGAGCACCGCACTTTTAATGCGATGGTCCGGAGTTCGAATCTCCGGTGGGTCACCACGAATAACCTAACTTGAATTTCCAAGTTAGGTTATTATTTTTTTCGTCTTTTTTCGGGATGTTTTGCGCTATTCCACCCTTATCTCAACCATTATTTTGCGCTTTGTAGACGAACGGGACGATATTACCTTTTTCGGTTTGCAAAAATTTGCGGATAATAAAAATCCCCGATCTTCGTCGGGGACGGTGTTTATCGGGGATTTGAATATTATTTGTATTTTATCATCATACATTATCACTTCTTTTACCAAATACTCAATGAGCATTCGCGGTTCCATTTCGAGCGCGTCCGAATAAAACTCTTTTATCTGCGCTCTTGTCAGTGGCGTTGCTTGTTTGCTTTGTTCTATCAGTATTTCTCGCTCAAGTTTCTCTTGTTGTTCTTCAAGGTCTTGCAATCGCTTTGCGGTTGTTTTCGACACAATTCCGTTTTGTATGGCGTTTGCGATATTTTCGAGTTGTTTGTCTATCTTCGTTTTCTCTTTGGTGAGCGCGTTCACGGTCGAATTGTTCTTTATGTTTTCTTCCTGCGTTTCAAGCAATTTCTTTGTTATAAACTCTATCGCTCCCGGGCGATTCAACTCATCTATGATTGCGTTTACGACAATATCTTCTAGATACTCTTTGCGCACTTGACTTTTCGTGCAACCGTTGTGATATTTCTTTTTGCCGGCGCATTTATAATATCTGTTTGTTTCGCCGTTCGATGCCGTTCCTGTCTCCGAATACATCGGCATTCCGCAGTACCCGCATTTCGCTTTGAATTTCAGCAAATACGTCGCTTCGAAACTGCGTTTGCCGTATCTGTTCTTTTCAAGCCTTGCTCCGACCTTTTGGAATAACTCGACGGGTATGATTTGCGGATATATATTATCCACGACTTCATCTCTGCATTTATATGAGCCCGTGTATTTTTCATTGCGTAGCACATGGTATAAAAGATTTCTCGGGAAAGGCTTGCCCTTGTACAACAATCCTTTCTTGTGCAACGTATCTATAATTTCCAATACGAATGCGCCTTTCGAGTATTCCTGAAAAGCATATCTCACAATCTCGGCTGCACTTTCGTCTATAACGACTTTGCGACCTTCAACTTTATATCCGTACGGCACGCCACCGCCTTGATACAAGCCTTTTAATCTGGTTTCTCTCATGCCCCTTTTCACTTTCTGCGCCAACTCTTCCGAGAAGTATTGGTTGAAGCCTTCGAGTATGGTTTCCATCATATGCCCTTCGGGCGTATCCGTAATGCGTTCCATTGCGGATAAGAGTGACACTCCGTTGTCTTGCAACGTCTTCTTATTGATAACGGATTCGACTTTGTTGCGTGCAAAACGATCTAATTTGTAAACGATTACAAACTGAAATTGCTTTTTGCTGCTGTCTTTTAGCATTTGTTGGAATGCCGCACGGTTGTCGTTCGTACCTGACATCGCTCTGTCTATGTAGGTTTTCACTATGAGAATGCCAAGACTTGCGGCGTATTCCTGACACACTCTCAACTGTCCTTCGATAGACTGTTCCGTTTGGTTCTCGCAAGAGTATCTTGCGTATATTGCTGCTGTTTTCATATTGTTTTTCTTTCTCCTTTTTACGATTGATTTGTCTTTCGACGGGAGAGAGAAAAACGGAAACGATATTGTCTATATCATAGTGGTTTTATAGGTTTGTCAAGGGTGCTGAAAAGCATACAATTTACCCTTGACAAACCGCAGTTTTCGTTTACGCTCCCGATGCGAAAGACGATAAATGATTTTTGTTTTCATAGTATTCTTATTGATGTTGCGACGATTGATGACACAGTTTAATTTGAACACAATTTTACACAACACAAAGTTAATATAACTGTTTTGCATATATCAACTTGCTGTTTTGCAATTGTGCTCATTCACAGATTGCTCTTCCAGTTGCTGACGGCGTTTATCCAAAATCCGCATGAGCATTGAAACGTAGAACGCCTTTTGTTCGCTCTCGCTCAGCTTGCAGATATCCGGCTCGCCGACGGTTGTTACTTTGAGTTGGACTTGTTTTCTCTTCAATGGCATTACCTCCCTTTTTAGTATTTTTTGCAAGGACGGAAAAGGAAGTAAAGACGAAGATTTAACTTTAACGGACTTGGTTGCTACATAGGCTTTACCTCTTTTTCTCGGTCTTGCGATTTTATTCATAACACAGTTTAATTGGCGTTGTACACAGACTCCACCCGGACACTTTTGGATATGAGTAGGACAGTTTCAAGACTCGACCATACTTTGCCAAGACTTGCCCATACTCTATCAAGACTTATCCGTACTCGCTATACTTATTTCGTGTTGTGAACAATACACATCGTAAACGTGACCGAATGAACAAACAAGAACACTGTTGGGAGCGGTATGGACAAATTTGAAACAATAACGGAACGTGATTTGAACACAATTTTAATAATGAAAATATGATTGCGGAACAATGGCGCAACGCCTACGCGACACAAAAGAACAAAACGGCAAACGAGATTTTGCAATACAAAAACACCAAAGATATCCGCAAGAAAAAGCGACGGCAACGGCATGGCGGATAAGCGAGTGTTTTCGCCAAGCGGGTTAGCGCGAAACCTCGCTCCGCTCCGTGCCGCCTTTTGCGGAATTGGGTTTGTTTTTATGCAAAGACGTGCCGTAATCTTGCGCGCGCGTACGCGCGTGCACTTGTATCAAAGACTACGGCACGTCTAATCGCCAAAATGAGAAAATATAAGTAAAATTCAAATGCAACTTACAATAAATGAATTATCTGCATTTCTTGGCAAGGACTAACAACACAATATTATCCAACTTTATATTATTTTCTATCTTCCCTCAAACTCTTATATATTTCGCTGACGAATATGCCCAAAACTTCTTTTTTCATTTCGTCATTTGAAAGCAAAAGCGAGAAGAAATCTTGATTCTGTGAGAGACCTTCTATAAGCGCATCGTCGATCCCGTCGAAATACGAAAACGCAAAGTCGCTTTCAGTATTTACTTTTGCACTCTCGCGCAGCTTGTCGGATTTCATCATCAAATCTTTGATTTGCAGCATAGATTTGATCACAACGTCATTGTCATACGTTTTGCCGGTTTTGCTGTTGATTTCGTCAATAATCTCGGACAAACGTTTCATCTGATCTTCGTTGAGATTGAAATCATCGGCAATTGGCAATCTAACAAGCGGACTCGGCATAACTTCTACGGTTTTATGTTCTTCGCCTTTCTTTTGGATGAAATTGTCAGCCTTAATCTTGCCCGAAAGGTCAAATCCGCCGCCGGGTAGCGATATGCTGACGTACGAGATGAAATAGGTCAAGAACAAATACTTTTTGTGCAACTCGACGTCTTCAAAGCACGACGCTTGTATGAGAAACTCATAAAAACGCAGAAAGTGCCTTATGACCGCCATAATTTCGATTTGCTTTTGTATATCGAATTCTTTGAGTTTCTTTTCAGCGCGCTGCAAATAAAACTGCAGTTGCTTTTTTGCTCGTGCGTCAATTGACTTTTTATAGATGATTTCCGCCGCCATATCTATATCATAGGGATCGAATATCATATATCCGTCAAGTTTCGTTTCCATATTATACACTGCGGTCGGCGTAACGGAATTTGCAAGCAACGTTGTCGTATAGTATGGTGCAAACGCATTTACTATATCCTGATAAGTGTTGACGAAATCGAGAATAAACGTCTTTTTCTCAAACGGCGGACAGATACGATTCAATCTCGACAACGTTTGTACGGCATTCACGCCGCGCAATTTTTTCAAAACGTACATTGCACAAAGTTTGGGTTGATCAAAGCCCGTCTGATACTTGTTTGCAACAAGCAAAACGTTGTAATTGTCGGAATCGAATCGTTTGGGCAGTTTGTCTTCCGAAAAACCGTTCAATAACGTTTCCGTATACTCGGTTTCGTCGCCGTCGAGTTTGACTTTTCCGGAAAATGCCACGAGTGCATGAATTCCGTCATAACCCTTCTTTGCGACATAATCTTCAAATGCTTGACGATACTTCACCGCACTTGCGCGTGATGCAGTAACAACCATCGCCTTTGCCATTCCGCCAAGCTCTTGCATAACTGTTGTGCGGAAGTGTTCAACGATAACTTCCACCCTTTGCGCAATATTTGTTTCGTGCAACTCGACGAATCGCGCAATCTTTCGTTTTGCCTCTGCCGTTTTATATTGGGGATCTTCGGATATTTCCTTGTTTAACGTATAATAAGTGTTGTATTCGGTGAAATTTGCAAGCACGTCCAAAATAAAGCCTTCTTCTATGGCTTGTTTCATAGAATACAGATGGAACGCCTCTTTTTGTCCTTTTGAATTCAGCCTGCCGAACAAATCCAAAGTCGTTGCTTTTGGCGTGGCGGTAAACGCAAACATAGAAACGTTCTTTTGCTTTCCGTTTCTGGCAATCTCGTCCGCAATCATATCCTGCGTATCGACGACACCTTCTTCCATTTCGAGTTCACCTGCGCCAAGCGTCATTGTGATTGCCGCCATATCCTTGCCAGCTGTGGAAGAATGCGCCTCGTCGATGATTACTGCAAAAGTCTTGTTTTTCAGGTTTTTGACCGTATCCACGATATAAGGGAACTTCTGTATTGTCGTTCCGATAATCTTGATGTTGCTTTGAAGCGCGAGAGCAAGGTCTGCCGACGAACATTTATCGTCCATAACCTTGATAAGCCCTGTCTTATGCTCTATGCCACGCACTGCGTCTTGCAATTGTCTATCCACAACCACACGGTCGGTGCAAATAATGATGTTGTCAAAAACGATCTTATTGTCATCGTCGTGCAAAGACGAAAGCCTGTGTGCAAGCCACGCAATCGAATTTGTTTTTCCGGAGCCTGCGCTATGTTGAATAAGATAGTTTTGCGACGTGCGATTGACCTTCACGTCGGCAATCGCCTTGCGGATTACGTCAAGTTGATGATATCTTGGGAATATAACACTTTCCTTTGCAACAACCTTGCCGGTGACGTCATCGATCTTTTCCTTGCGTTCGATAAAGATAAACTCCGAGATAAGGTCTAACACCGTATCTTTTTTGAGTATATCTTCCCACATATAGAAAACAGAGTATCTATCCGCATATATAGGGTTTCCTTTGCCGGCGTCGATCCCGGTTCCGCTGCCCATATTGAACGGCAAAAAGAACGTGCTTTCACCTGCAAGACGCGTTGTCATATACACTTCTTGCAAGTCCATGGCAAAATTGACAATGCACCCTGCTTTGAAGAAAAACAATCTCGTTTTCGGGCTTCTATTCATGCGAAATTGCATTATGGCATCTTGATAGTTTTGTCCTGCAAGATTGCACTTCAACTCAAATGACATTATCGCAAACCCGTTTAAGAACACGACAAGATCAACACGCTCCGTATCGCTTGCCCACACTTCTTCCATAACGGAAAAAATGTTCTTGTTGTATTTGTCGAGAAGTTCCTTGTTGAAAGTGGTTGCCGGCTTCGTGTACATCAAATCGATCTTGTATCCTGCAATTTCAACGCCGTGCTTGAGCACCGAAACAAGGCTACTGCGAGATTTTATGATTTCCGCATTGATAAAGTTTACGACAGTATCCTCCGTCGCATCCTTATACACTTTGCGGATATTTGCCATTGCATCGGGCTGTGTGTCGTCCAAAAACTTGAACAAAACTTCTCGGTCTATGGCAAAATTACGGTCAAACTTCACGCTTTTCCGCTCTATGTATCCGTTTTCTGAAACGAGTTTATCTATGATAAAACGCTGATATTCTTTTTCTGTGAGTATGTTATTCATTTTATGCTCCCATCAATTGCAATTTTTTATTTCCTCGTATGTATAGAGTTTTATTTTCAACGATTCCATTTAATTCAGCCTCGTATTTGTTTTCTATCAAATCCTCTACACAAATAGCCATCTTATGTTCGCATGTAAAACTCAAATCATCATAGAGATAAACATAAAAACAATAATCTTTCTTTATGAGATATTTTTCTTGTGTCGCATAGAAAACGCCATCGAACAAAAAACCGTACACATAAAACTCTATTTTGCTTGAATTTTCTATGAGTACCGGACGAAGTTTGATGTTGTTCTTGTTTTTTTTGTCAGTGGTAATCTTATTTATGTTTTCAACCGTGCATAAATCAATTAATATTCGTTTTTGAGGATCAGCGTTTTTTTCCACAACGCTGAATACAGGACGATATTTTCTGCGTTCCTCCTCTTGACGCTCTTGTTCAATTCGTTGCATATCATCCTTTCTATCTTTATCACCTTTCTTTATTGTCCACGCAACGCCGACCAAAGTCATCATTCCGCCATATACCGCTGCAACAATTGCCAAAACAACCGTCCTCAAACCTTCATTTGGGATTATGTAAATCAGATATATAGAAAATCCAACACCGCACAAAAAGTCACCAATCAACCCCAATTTTGACAAAAAACCTTTTGCACCAACAATAGGTTGAACCGCTAAATTTGCGAAGATACAAATCATAACCATAATACCAAACGCAAAGCGACATGCGATATTGTCTATGATAAAAGACATGCCAAACAAATCGCAGAGCCAAAAGAATGCCGTATATAAAACAGCTTTCTTCCGTGCATAACGCTCTTGTTCTTTTGTCGGTGTAATTTCCGAAAAAGCAAGCTTTTTCAAACCAATTACTCCAAATGGAACAATCACAAGCACAATGGCAAATATCGTCCATTCCCACCACATGTTATTTATCCTCCTTATAAGCGTGTCTTAAACGACTTCTTTTTTGCCTGTAACATACTCAAAAATGAGTGATTTCTTGTAGTTGTCAAGCGTTTCGATTTGCGATTTTTTATCCGCGATAATCTGCTCGATTTCGGCACATTTGTTATCGAGATAATCGGCTATTTCTTGCTGTTCGACAAGCGGTGGCACGGGTATAAATGTATCGCCAAAATCATCAAATGCAATATTTTTTCCGTCACGCAGACTCATTGTGTATGAGTTTATTACGTCTATAAAACCTTTTTCTTTGAACAGATATTTATAATATCCGCCTGCAATAGTGATAATCGGATAGAATACTTGATATGCGGGCGAAACAACCCCTTCATACTTCGAATATTCAAAACCGCCTTGAAAACTACGCAAACTTATACAATAATCGCCTTTATGTATAGTTTTTAATAAAGCGTAATTTGTGCTATCATTCAATTTTACGGCATTCATTCCTGTCAGTTCTTCGTACTTATCTTGCGGAATAACGCCATACTTTTGCGTAGGCGAAAGTAACCGTAAACAAATGTTATTTCCTCTATCGTTACGTTGCTTAAAAACGTATTTTCCTTTCAATTCTTTCCATTCGGACGGAATTTGACCATACCATACTTTACTGTCTTTCATCGGGACGGACGGGTTCAGACCGTGGGTAACGGCTTCGGTGATGACGGAACGCTTATATTGTTCAAGCGTATCAATCTGCGCCTGAATATCCGCTTTCAATCCGTCAATCTTCCCGCACTCCCTATCCAAAAACTCAGCAATTCTCTGTTGCTCGTCAAGCGACGGAAAAGGCACTTTGCTATTCAAAAATTTTCGATTATTCATACACGGAATAGTTCCTGCATTATCGAACCAGCCCATATTTACACAAGTGAGAATATAATACAAAAACATACCACCGTTTCTTTCAAAAGGCACAATCGCTTGACAATTATTGTCAGCGCAGCAATCCAACACACAAATTGTTCGATTGTTTTTCTTCATTGCCTCCCCGATTTTAGGAAACAGAATTGCACCTTTTGGAATGATATTGTAATGCTGATCTCGCACAATGTCAAAAGTTACATAATTAGCAGCTTTATCCAAATATTTGCCTGCATTGCTTATATCGCTTGCTTTGCAAAATGGATAATCGCCACTTTCAAGCCCTTGCAACTCAACATTAAAACCATTACCACCAATGACGTGCGAAATGTGTTTTATTTTTTTTACACTCCACTCTTTGGGTATCTCTCCTACCCAAGATATTCCGCTGTCTTTCATCTCTCGCATTTTTCTTGTTCCCCTCCATACAAAAGCACAAGTTCTCGCAACTTTTTGCAATCATCCGAATTCACCGTTGGTTGATGATAATACAATCTCATCTCATTATATAAGAATTGTTTTCCAGTTGAATAACAGACTATCTCATTAAACAACCACGATGATGATGCAATGTCATGGGCGATATTGTAATTGGATGATTGTAATATGCTCTTTGGTGGTTTGTCCCTATCAACCCCAATGCATTCTGCGATGTAATCATAATATGGCAACTCCACTTCTTTTTCATCGCGTGAAAGTCGATTGTATATATCATCTCTTGCATGCTGTTTTTCGCTTATGTCTTTCTCATCAAGAAAAGATGATGTCACATCCCTACGGATAAACAACGCAATCAAAATAAAGAATACATAGTGTGGGGTCAAATTTTGCCAACCAAAATCATTGCATACTCTGTTGACGGCATCAAAATATCTTGTGAGCTCTCTATTATCCACTTTTTCAAGCACTTTTTTATCGCCATATAACATGCATTGATACGCAAGCTTTATTTGCAACTCTGCATCACTATCCCGCGTTTTGATTTTTTCGCAACTCTTGATAAAGCCGTCAAACAAATTGTTCAAATACACTTCAGCGGAAGTGTCGAGTTTGAATACGAAATTAAAGAATTTGCGCAAATATTCATTGCCATCCGTGCCATACAAGGTTTTTACGGTTTTTGCAATGCAAGAATGATTCATTGCAACGATAACCGCGCAATTTTTGACATCGAACAGATGATGAAGTCTTTCCAAAATTTTAAGTTGGTCGTTCGGCAAACAACGATCGATTTCATCAACGAGCACAACCATCTTTTTTCGGGGATGTTCTTTATCTTCGTAAGTTGTCAGAAGATTTAAGACTACAATAAACTCATTTAGCAAATCTTGATATGATTTGAAATCATCGAAAAGTTTATTGTCAAGAATCGAGATTTGCGCCTCTTTAATAATTGATCGGATAATCTTAATCGCAGCAGCGGCCAATCCTGTCCAACCGCCGTTTTTAGATAACATTTCAATCACATCGTCTGTAATTTTGTCAACTGTTTCAGTTACAGTTTTCTTCAATACTTTTGTTGTGGCTTTTTTATACTGTCGTATTTTAATCTGTTTGCAATTTAATGATAATGAGTCAAGAACGCAATACAGAATCGCAATGAGAGGATCAGGATAAAAACTATTTTTCCACGCATCATATTTGACAATAATATACTCCGAATGTTGCGACAATTCTTCTTCTATCATGTCCAACACAAAAGACTTGCCACTGCCCCATGCGCCGTTTATTGACAAACAAAAATTCTTGTCCTTTTTCAACGATCCAACCAAGCCGCAAATCTTATCTACAATTTCCTCTCTTCCGATTTTATCTTGCAAAGCCATTATTCTTCTCCTTTTACAGCGAATAACGCTTTGATTCTTTCGCTCACGCTCTTTTCAAGTGTTAAGAATTTTTCTTCCAAAACTTCGCTCTTTTCGGGTTGGGTGTATTTGTAGAAATATCTTGTGAACGGAATTTCCGCCCCGATCTTTATCACGGGCTTTTTGGCGCCGAGATTTTCTTCCCAAAACCACTTTGCATCGGGGACGTAAGGCAACACTTCTCTTGCCATATAAGTTTCTATATCTTCGGTGTATTTGACGATTTCTGTGTCGCGCGTTTCTTTGTCGTAAATTATATTGCCCTTTTTATCGCACTGAATTTCTGCCGTTTTGTCCATTTCGGAAAGTCCGTCCGCAATGCGGTCTATGAGCTTTTTGTCGCACGACAAAATCCCCGAAAGATGTTTGGCAAAACTTGTCGGCTCTTTATATACCTTGTCCGAGATGTGTTCTTTCAATGCTTGCAGGATTTCATCGTATATGGGCTTTCTTTCAAGCATTTCTTCGTATTTTTTCTTGTCCTTATCGGCAAGCGCAACGCCCTGACTTTCATAATCGGCAATTTTTGCATCGTCATACACACCCGAGAGCGCGCCTTTCATCAGCATCTGTTCAATACGCTCTTCCGTTATGGCATAACTGCGTTGAAGCGGTTGCATAACGGTGTATTCCTTATAAAGGAACTCCGTGTTGTCGTAGATTTTGCAAACGTCGTTTTGCACAAAATCGGCATAGAGATGAGTTATCACCTTTCTATCCTCTTTTGTGATCTCATTCTTTTTGTTGCCTACGGCTTTTCTCAATTTGTGATAGATCTCCGCGGCATTGATGAGTTGCACCTTGCCTTTACGCTCTTTTCTCTTGTTTTTGGAAAGTATCCACACGTACGTTTGTATTCCCGTGTTGTAGAACAAGTCTGTTGGCAACGCGATAATTGCTTCTATTAGGTCGCTTTCCAAAAGCCAACGGCGAATCTGACTTTCTCCCGAAGCGGTATCGCCGTTAAACAGCGGTGAGCCGTTTTCAATAATTGCAGCTCTTCCGCATTTGTCATCCATTTTGTCAACGGCAGACTGCAAGAAAATCATTTGAGAGTCGCCACCGCTTGGAAGCCCGTGTCCCCATCTGCCCGTTTCGCCTTTTGCATACTCTTCACGGACGGCTTGCTCCTGTCCGTCTTTTGCGTCTTTGCCCGACCACGGCGTGCCAAACGGCGGATTTTCAAGCACAAAACGCATCTTTGTGTCCGCAAAGCAGTCCGTTTTGAACGTGTCCACGTGGCGGAAATTGTCCGAGTCCTGATTTTTTATGAGCATTTCGGCAAGCCCTACTGCGTAAGACTGCCCCATAAATTCCTGTCCGAACAGTTTTACTTCCGCCGTAGGATTATAGTGTTTTATGTAGGTATACGCCGTGGAAAGCATACCACCCGTTCCGCAAGCTTGATCGAGAACAGTGATAACCTTGTGGCTGTCAAAAATATCGTCGCATCCTTCCGCCATCAAAATCTCAACGAGTAGCTTGATAATATCTCTGCCTGTGTAAAATTGTCCGGCATCCACGTTTTGATAAAATCTACCGATAAGATTTTCAAAAATATAGCCCATCTTGATACTGTCGTAAGTTTTTATGGATAGGTCAAGCACGGAAAACGCCTCAACAACCGAATAAAGACAGCCGTCTTTCTCCATTTTGTCAATGTGCTTGGACATTTCGAGTTCACCGAATATATCTTTTACATTTGATGAAAAACCACTTATATAATTCTTGAAATTTGCGGCAATATGATTGGGATCGTTGCAGAGTTCTTTCAAGTCATACTCGCTCGTATTGTAAAAAGAAAAACCCGAAATTTTGCATAACGCTTTCGCAGGATAATTCGGATTCTTTTTGTATGCGTCAACCACTTGCTTTTTCGTGTCGGCAAGCGCGCACTCGAAACGGCGCAATATCGTCATCGGTATCACAACATCGCCATATTTGTCCGGCATATATGATCCGCGCAATTTATTTGCAATTGACCATATAAAATTAGCTTCTTGTGTTATGTCAATCGGGTTGTCGTCCCACATTGTGTCGAGTATCTTGTTTCCACTCATAATTCTTGTCCTTTGTATTGCACATTTGCTTTCCGATTTGCAAAATCATAGCCGAGTCGGCATTCACGTTTAAGATTAAATATTATAATAAATACTATCATGATTTGTGCGATAGGTCAATATACATTCCTTCAATCATATTTGTGTTTATCATTTTTGTATTTCTCGTTCGCTTTTAAAAATCAGCACATATACACTCAAATTAAAAATCTGATGTTTCCCAATAAATAATACTTTTCTTGTATTCTCGTTCTTCTGCGCCATATGGTCGTGCGGTTAACGTTCAAAAGGTTTGTTGCTTCGAGATAAGTCAATCCCGACATATAGGCGCAGAGAACGTCATATTCGCCTTGCGTTAAATGCATTCTTTTGATGAGCGCGTCAACGGCGGTATAATCGTTGTTGGATTCATCGTCGATAAAAGTTATGTGCGATGATGCAACGCTGTCATTTATGACGGTTGTGTGCGCCAAATGGCGTGTGAATTGTTTGTCCAAATATCTATCCGTAAAGCGGAAGCATGCTTGCTTGATCGATATAACATTGCCACGAGTGGTCGTGTAATTGTCACCAAGCCTTTTGCCGATGTGTTCGCAAAGGAAAAGCATTGCGGTTTGTGCTATATCATATCCGTCCGAGTATTCAGCAAGAGAATCATTTGATTTGTTGCAATCCTTGATGAGTCCGTCATATAGACGATATAAATCTTTGCCCGAACGGCACATAACGGTTCTTATAGTAAGCAACGCTATCAATTCGCCGATTTTCTTGATGTTGTCGGCGGTTATAACAACGTCATCGTCTAATATGCATTGTCTTTTCGCAACGATTTTGATTTGTGCTTGATTGTTATCATAAATACTGTTCGCATTTTGGTTTTGAAGATTGATTTGAGATTCCATATTGATACGCTCCGAGTTTTATT
>OKWJ01001719.1_pt1 | contig 14004 bp, 12 predicted proteins | sample 1607121 | NCBI WGS metagenome assembly OKWJ01 (sample SAMN04414080, study PRJEB24778) | human gut metagenome | material: faecal | host: Homo sapiens | reverse complement strand
GCTGCTATCCAAAGAAACGGCGTCAGGAAATTTCCGCGGCGAGCCAAAGCAGATATCCGGCAAACAAAAAAGGAACAAACGGAAGCTGCTTTTTGCGCCCTGCTTTTCTGCACACGATATAAAACAGAGAAACCGGAGCAATGAGTAGCAGAGCGGTCAGAAGGATGCTCAGGCTGGCGGAAAATCCCAGATAGATCCCTATGACAAGCAGAACGATGCCGTCTCCGTAACCGACCTGCTGCCTGGTAGACCAGCCTACGGTCAGCAAAAAGATGCCGGGCAGGGTTCCGGTGAGGCAGGATAGAAGCATTCTGAATATCCTTCCTGCTGTATCTGTCGGGAACGCGCCGTATAAAGAGCCTGCATCAGGGCTCCCGGCACAGAGCGTAGGCGCCAGCTGCAGCATTGCGCCGAGCAGGGCAATGATAAGCGCCGGGTGCAGTGCGACCAGCCTGTTCCGTATATCCCGGGCAGCGGCCGCCGCCAGGTATATCAGCAAAATGATTTTCAAGATCCACCGCATTTTGAACATGCCCTCCATCCTCCCAGCTCCGACAGGGGAACGCGTGTCAGCGTCCGCTTCAGACCGCTGCAGCTAAGCGAGGAATGATAGTGCGTTCCGTAGTCCGTGATAAATACATTTGATCCGCCGCCGCGGCAGCGCTCGCAGGCGGTATATTTTGCGCCCGATTTGTTCCGAAGACTGCGCACGGAATCCCTGCTCACACTGCGTATGGAAAGCTTGATGTGCGTGCAGTTTTCATCCTTATGATAAACATGTCCGGTTGCCGTCACGATGACAGTTTCCTCTTTGGTTTCCTCACCGGAGCCGCTGTCGGAACCGGAGCTTCCGTTTCCATCCCTTCCGGTCCACGCCCGTACACGCGCGCGGAGAGCGGATTTGACGGGTGGGATGGGAAGCAGTGTGTAAGTATTTCCGGCGCTGTAGGTGACGGCAATATCGATGATGTCATTCTTCATAAAGGAAGATTTCCAAAAATGAAGCGTACCGTCATTTTCAGAAAAAGAAGCTTTGCGTTCGATGTTTCCTTTTGCATAAGCCGCAGATAATCCTCCGGTCAGAAGGTCGGCTGCGACGCCGTCTCCTGCGGATACGCCCAGTTCACGGATGTAGGCGTAAGCCGCCATATCCTTCGCCGTGTCCTGCATTCCGGCAAGAACGGCGCTGGAAACCATGATAATCTTGAAAAACTGCATAACAGCCAGCAACGCGAACAGAAACCATGGGAGTACACAGGCTGCTTCGAGCGTCATGCTTGCGGATGCACTGGAAAGCGCCTTTTTGGAATTTCGGGATGCATCGGAAAATGCCTTTTTGGAACCTTGGGATGCATCGGAAAGCGCCTTTTTGCAATCTTCGGAGACGTCCGAAAATGCCCTTTCGCGCTCGGACAATCTGGGAAAAGCTCCTGCCGGGAGAGAATCCAAATCCTTTCTGTAGTTTTTATGCATTTGTTTTATGGTAGAAAATATCCTATGCGGAAAGAGCATTTTCAGACACCTCCTTGTTACGTCAGTATGCAAAGCTTCCCGAAATATGGTAGTCGGTTTCTGCTGTTCCGGTTTTTAAAAAGGCGCTGGATACGCGCAGAAACAACGGCGGTATATTAAAATCCGCCTCCGCCTGTATCTTGCAGATGGCGTGATCCGCGCGGAAGGCGGCAGTCGCCGGGCGGGACTTCATGTAGCTCTCGATCAGATCCAACGCACGCATTGGATACTTGCCGGTTCCGCCCAGTGTAAATAGAATCTGCAGATAGGCGGCGTAGCTGAGCCCGTTTTGCGAAGAACCGTCCGTCTGTTCCAGAATCTGTAAAAGATTTGGAACAGAAGTAAGCGAGAGCCGCCAGGTTTCGGAGGATTTCAGTACCGGTACCTTTCCGCCTGCAAGCAGCTCACCCACAGCCAGCAGACTTTCCGCATACGCCCACGCCAGCAAAAGAGCATAGGCAGTCACGGTGACGATGCCTGGAATCGGCACAGCGCCGACAAGCAGCGCGGCAAACGCATTGGCAGCCTCCATACTGGCGGCATCATTGGAAAGAAAGAGAAAATTGGCGCCTTCCCGCAAAAGCAGCAGACGTGTGACGACTGTTTTTAAATTTTTCTCATCACTGCTTTTCCCGCACAGGATATATTCCAGCTCATAATCCAGCACGCCCTCTTTATCCCTGTCAGTAAACAGGCTGAAGCGCTCGAACAGGTACTGCTGGAACAGCAGGTCGGCGGTAAGACCGCTGTATTCTTTTTCAACCGGCAGGTTTCCTTTCTGGTTCGTCCTTTTAGAGGGAACAGAGGAGGAGAGAGACTTTTGCGAGACTATGCTTTTATCCTTTAACACCAGCCCGAGAATACCCTCTTTTTTTAACTTCCGGATAATATTCAGCGGATTTTGCGACTCCGGGACGGCCGGAAGTGCTTCGGTTTCCGGCTGCGTTTCGCCCTCCTGTACTTCCGTCTGTGCTTCAAGCTGTTTCTGAGCTTCCTCCATCTGCTTCAGGCTCTCGGAAATGCTTTCGTCCCTGCTCTTGTAAATTTCCTCCGCCTTTTCGAGCTGCTGTCCGTCTTTCATTCTCTCCAGCCAGATACTGATAAACTCTGTTCCGAGATTTTCGCGCATAAAGCCGACAGCCTGTTGATAAAAGGCAGCGCCTTTTTCGTCGGTTGCACGCATTGTTCCCGTGATGCTCGATTTAGTCATATTTTGACTAAATATATCGAAGCGGCTGAGGAGAAGTCCTTTATTCGGAGAAACGTTGTATGTCATATAATCCTGCAGCGTCTGATTGAGCTGATCCTGGTTAAAGGAATCGCTTCCGGCGGCGCCGTCCAGAAAAAATACATCATAGCGCTCCAGCAATTCGCGCTCAAATTCGCCCATCACTGAAAACATTCCCATATCCAGCGCAGCCGCTGCCTTTGCCCTGCACCCTTCTATTCTTGCCGACTCCTCGGCAGTACAGAGAAGGGACAAAAACAGGACGCTTACGAGACTGAGAAAAACTGAGATTGTCCCCTTTCCGTAACACCGTTTCATGTCGTACCTCCGTTAAATACTGTTGCTCTGACTGACAATTTTTTTAAAGATGTTGTTTACCAGACTGGTAAGCTGACTTTTGAAGATGATAACCAGACCGATAAGAACCACGATGATCAGAATGATTTCCACGGTGCTGATACCGTCTTCTTCTTCGTAAAGCCGCGTAAAAAAATGTCTCATAATACTCACCTCTTTTCTTAATATTTTTTCTAAACCGAAGAACCCGCCGGGCAGCCTGCACAAAGGCTTTGGGATTAAGCGGCGCAAAGAGCCAGTATCCCCATAAGGAAAGAAAGCGGAGCTGCCGTGCAGACCGTTTGATAAGGCGCGAGAGGAATCTGCTCCGTGCAGACCATGCGCTATGCAGTTTTTAGCCCGTATTCAGGGGTTTCATGCCGAACCGGCGGATATTGGATGTTTAGAATGATTGTATTATATATGATTTGAGGACATATGTCAATAGTTTGTGATGGATCAAAAATAAAAATATTTTTGTTGCTATTTCCGGAAATCTTATTTATACTATTTATAAGGGATGGCAGCATCAGGAAGGGGATACAGGTATTATATTATGAAGAAAATAGGTATTATCGGGGCAATGGAAGTAGAGGTCGCGCAGCTTAAAGCGACGATGTGGCAGCAGCGCATGGTGACGCGCGCAAAGATGAATTTTCTGGAGGGTATTCTGGAGGATCATTCGGTGGTCGTGGTAAGGAGCGGTATCGGAAAGGTGAACGCGGCGGTCTGCGCGCAGATTCTGAAAGATGAATTTAAAGTTGACGTTATTATTAATACAGGAATCGCCGGCTCTCTGAAATCGGAGATCAATATCGGAGACGTTGTGATTTCCACGGACGTGCTGCATCATGACATGGACGCGACTGGTTTTGGCTATCCGGCAGGTCAGGTGCCGCAGATGGAAGTATTTTCCTTTAAAGCGGATGCAAACCTGCGGAAGATTGCAAAAGAAGTCTGCCAGCGCGTAAATCCGGACATCCATGTATTTGAGGGCAGGATCGTGAGCGGTGACCAGTTTATCTGCGACAGACCGACGAAAGACCGGCTCGCGGAAACCTTCGGCGGATACTGCACGGAAATGGAGGGTGCTGCGATCGCGCATACCGCGTATCTGAATAATATTCCGTTTGTGATCATCCGCGCCATCTCCGACAAAGCGGACGACAGCGCAAACATGGACTACGAAACCTTTGAAAAAATGGCGGTGGAGCACAGCGTCCGTCTGGTGTGCGGCTTCATCCGCGAGCTGGATTAAGCATTCCAAAAAATAATTGTAAAATCATTTTAAAGTTGGGGCTGTGAAAAAAGGAATTGAAAAACTCCAAATTTCACAGCTCTTTTATTTTGCGGAATAATTCAGGAAAAAAATTGGAGGAGATCGAAATAGCAAAGTATCTGAAGCCTGAACCATACCGCAAGCCTGGCAGGCCAGGATATAATCGTGTCAACATGCTAAAGACAGTCTTATTCGGTTTCATGGACACAGGATACACGCATCCCTGAGAAAATTAGAAGACCGCTGTAAAACAAATATACGATACATGTATCTGATGGATTGTGAGACGCCTGCTTACTGTGCTTTCAGTTACTTTATCAATGAGGAATTATAAGAATCCGTGCAGAATATCTTCAAAGCAGTCATGGAATATATCGGAAAAGCAGACGGTGTGGATTTCCAACATCTGTATATCGATGGATCAAAGTTTGAGGCGAATGCAACGAAACTTGATGCTGTCGTACTTTCGACACCCACATCATCATATATCATTATTGTATAAATCAGGACAAATACCTGAAAAAGCCCCTTCACGGAGATACTCTGAATGCATTGAACGAGGGACGAAAAATATACAGAACAGGACCGCTGCCGGGCAGGTAACGGAAGCATATATGCAGAGCAGGGCTGCCGCGCTGAAGATCTGCCAGTCTTTAGTGCAGCAGCCCTGCCTGTTTATTCATGTGTGCATTGTATCAGTCAAATGTAATCGCAACCTTGAAGTCGCCATATTTGCCGCTGGCGTATTCGAAGGCTTCTTCCCATTTTTCGATGGGGAAGGTGCGTTTTATCAGGCCATCTGTTTTCAGGCTTCCATCTGCCATGTGCTCAATGACGAAGGGATAGCAGTAGGGACTGATGTGGGAGCCGAGTACATTCAGCTCCTTGCCGTCGCCGATTACGGACCAGTCGACGCTTGTTTCCTGTGCGAACACGCCGAATTCCACAAACGTGCCAAGCTTGCGCACCATTGCAAGACCTTGTTTTACACTGGAGGGATGACCGGTTGCTTCAATATAGATGTCACAGCCGTAGCCTTCGGTTAATTCCATGATTCTGGCAATGGCATCTTCTTTGGAGGGGTTGATTACGATATCCGCCCCGAAATCTTTTGCTTTTTCCAGACGCTCATCGATCATATCCACAACGATCAGTTTTGCCGGATTTTTCATGCGTGCGTAGGTAATCATGCCAAGTCCGAGGGTACCGGCTCCGGCGATAACGAGAATATCCTCATTCGTGACGCCTGCGCGGTCTACCGCGTGCTTGGAGCAGGCATACGGCTCGATAAGCAGGGCTTTTTCCCGCGGAAGCTCCTTTGGAACCCTGGAGATTACGGCTGTTTTCGGATAGCGTACATATTCTGCCATACCGCCGTCGTTTGTATTCTGATAGCCGAACATTTTGTGCGGCTGACACATCCAGTATCTGCCGCTTTTGCAGAACCGGCATTCTCCACAGGGCAGTATCTGGTCGGCAGTGATGCGGTCGCCGATTTCAAAGCCCTTTACATTTTCTCCGATTTCCGCTACAAAACCGAGAAATTCATGTCCGGGAATGAAAGGCGGTTCCACCCATGCCTTTTCTGTCTCGCTTCCCCAGTATCTGCCGGCTCCGTGATAGCATTTTACATCACTGACGCAGACGCCGCAGCCTTCCGTTTTAATGATGATATCGTCCGGCCCGCATACCGGTACCGGATGTTCTGCCTCAAGACGGTAATCGCCTGGACCGTAAGCGACCAGTGCTTTCATGGTTTTTGGTAAATTTCCCATAATTTGCTCCTTTCGTATCCATTCATGAATAAAATTTTTTTAGTTATGACGGGCAGCGCCGAGACGGATAACATTCCAGGATGTACTGTGGAGCAGGCTCGTCATAATTCCGCTGTCAAGCTTTGACTGGCTGCAGGTCTTCGGTGCAACGAGCTGCGCGCCGGCACTGTTTACCAGGTTCATGTCGCTGCTTTCCAGTACGATATGCTCAATGAGATCATAGCCTTCGAAGCCGCGCAGATCCACGGTCATTTCTACATCATCCTGTACATTACGGTTGACTGCGAAAATGGTAATTTCCTCTTTTTCCTCATTCCACACAACAACGCTTTCGATATCAGTTACATTTTCATGCATTGCAGTATCGTGAACAGGAGTCTTTACCACCGGTTTTAGAACAGTTCCGCGTCCATATTTCGAAGTATGCATATACGGATAGAAGATGGTCTGCTTCCATGCAGGTCCGCCGTTCTGGTCTGTCATGATCGGTGCGATTACATTGACAAGCTGTGCCAGACACGCCATTTTTACGCGGTCCGCATGCTTCATCAGTGTGATCAGCATCAGACCTACCAGCAGAGCGTCCTCGAAATTATAAATATCCTCAAGCATTGGCGGCGCGACAGACCACTTCTGGTTTTTGCGCAGATCCATTTCGGCTTCTTTAGAGTGATACCATACGTTCCATTCATCAAAACTGAGGTTGATGTCCTTTTTGCCGCGTTTTTTTGCTTTTACATAATCGCAGGTTGCGATGACAGAGCGGATGAAATCATCCATATCATCAGATTTTGCGAGAAAGTCTTCCGTATCGCCGGCCACATTATCGTAATACTGATGGAGCGATACATAATCTACATGATCATAGGTATACTCCAGCGTGGTTGCCTCCCAGAGCGGGAACGTAGGCATATCGCGGTTGGAGCTTCCGCAGGACACCAGCTCGATGGTGGGGTCCACGATCTTCATCGCTTTTGCGGTTTCTTCAGCGAGGCGGCCGTACTCATGCATGGTTTTGTGTCCGAGCTGCCAGGAACCGTCCATCTCATTGCCCAGGCACCATACTTTAATGTTGTGCGGCTCTTTTACGCCGTGGGAAATACGCATATCGCTGTACTTCGTTCCACTGGGATGATTGCAGTATTCCAGAAGATTGCAGGCGTCTGCGATACCTCTTGTGCCGAGATTTACTGCCATCATCACTTCGGAATTTGCTGTTTTTGCCCATCTGGCAAACTCATTGATACCAACCTTGTTTTCCTCCAGACTCTCCCATGCCAGCTCCAGACGCTTCGGACGCTGCCCAACAGGTCCCACACTGTCCTCCCAGACAAAACTGGAAACAAAATTGCCGCCAGGATAGCGGATAACAGGAACATTCAGCTCTTTTACAAGTTCCGTGACATCCTTACGGAAACCGTCTTCATCGGAAAGCGGGCTGCCCGGCTGATAAATCCCGTCGTAAACCGCTCTTCCAAGATGCTCGATAAAGGAACCATAGATGCGTTTGTCCACCTCTGAAACTCTGAAATCTTTGTCAATAATCATTTTTGCCTGTTTAGCCATTTTTTGCTACTCCTTTATGCTTGTTATAGTCCAATCTGTAAAACTCCGACCATATGGGGCCCCAGCCGGATCGTCATGCCGGGAGTATAGCTTCCAAGAGACTCTCTCTGGATTTCTACTTCCGTGTGCCTGATATCATTATAAGCATCTGTGCTTTCACCTGCAATATAGTAAAGTACGGCTTCTCCGGCTGCCTCCAGCATAAGCTGTACCGGCTGTTCGTTTGTCGGATCTTTATTTACAAGCGCTACTGCCAGCCCCTCCCGGTCGGAAAAGCAGGTTACTGCGAAATCGCAGACATCCGTCTCCTGCGTATTGCCCTGCTTATCGCGGACGGTTATACGCGGCATATCCGTGCTCCAGCCGTCCAGCACCGTGTCGCCCAGATAATTTACATAGAGGTCGAATACATGGTAGGTCGTGCGCAGTACGATGCCCTCTGGATACGTGAAAATACAGCCCCGGGTGTTCACAATGGGCGCAAAGTTTGCCATTCCCACAATATCGCAGTGTCGGTTGCAGGCGTTCAGGAAGCAGGCGGTAAACACCGCGTCCGCCATCGTATACCTGCTGTTGTCATCGTTTTTATCACGCGGGTAAAGATAATCCTCTTTCGTGCGGCCCTGCTCGATGGTATGCACGTTGGGATGGTACCAGCCGCGCAAGTTCCACTCGTCAAACGCGATGCGGATTTTCTTATCCAGCTTCATAGCTGTGAGCAGACCGTGCACCTCCCGGATAGAATGGTCTATATTGTTTGTGTATGCGCAGACTGCCCCGTAGTCCGCATAATCGTTCGTCTGCTGGATGGCATCCCAGTATTCGTGGATGGAGATCCAGTCCAGAAACTGTCCGCTGCTCTCCAGCAGACGGACGTTCCAATTTAAGTCCGTGAGCGCCGCCGCTGTCAGCTCGGTGTCCGGGTCCACATGCTTTATCATTTTGGCGGTTTCGCAGACGAGATGTCCCCATTCGCCGGCTGTTTTGGCGCCGATCTCCCAGAAGCCGTAGTTTTCGTTGCCGATGCTCCAGTAGCGCACCTTATGAGGCTGCTGGAAACCATTTTGAATCCGCCATTTTGCATACTGCCCCTCGTTTTCCAGATTGCAGTATTCTACCCAATCGCTCATTTCCTCGGCGGTACCGGTACCGGCGTTTGTGCAGATATACGGTTCGCAGCCGATTTTGCGGCAGAGACGGATATATTCATCAGTTCCAAAGGTATTTGGATCTTCCACGCGCCATGCTTTGTCAAACATGGGACTGCGGTTTTCGCCGACGGCGTCCTTCCAGTGGTAGGAGGAGACAAAGCAGCCGCCTGGCCAGCGCAGAATGGGTACCTTTATTTTCCGCATGGCGTCGATGACGTCCAGGCGGAAGCCGTCCTCATCGGAGAGCGGATTGCCGGGGTCATACACGCCGCCGTAAATCTGACGGTGAAAATGCTCGATAAAGTGTCCGTAAATCATGGGATCGCGTCTGCCGGTCACCCGCTGGCGGGTTCCGTATAATTTCAACATGCTGTCACTCATGATCCAGTCTCCTTTCAATCGGGTATCATTGCTTATCCTTTTACGCCGCCCGCGGTCATACCTTCGATAAAGTAACGCTGGAAGCAGATAAACAGAATCAGGATCGGTATGATGGCGAAGCAGGAACCGGCGATCAGGATATCGTAATTGTTTCCATACGGGGAAAGCAGGCTCTGCAGACCGACCGGAAGCGTGATCTTGTTAATATCATTGATAACGATCATGGGCCAGAGGAAATTATTCCAGCTCTGCATGCCCTGATAGATTCCCATTGCCGCGAAGGAGGGTTTCATGAGCGGAACCATGATCTTAAAGAAAATTCCGTACTCCGTACAGCCGTCTACACGCGCTGCGTCGAGAAAATCGCGCGGGATGCCGGACAGATACTGACGGAAAAAGAATACCAGCATCGGTACAACAATATACGGAAGAATAATGCCCCACATACTGTTCATAAGACCCATTTTCTGTACAAGACGGTACAGCGGAAGAAGGATTACTTCGTTCGGAACCATCATTACAAGCAGCACGCATAAAAAGAGCGTATTTTTAAACTTAAAGTTGTACATTGCGAAACCGTAGCCTACGCATGCGCTGAGGAACAGGGCGAGAGCCACCTGCACCACCGTGATGACAAGACTGTTTCGGTACCAGGTAAAGTAGTTGTTGGCTCCGCTGAACAGCATTTTGTATTCATCAAAATTGGCGCTTGACCAGTCAATAGAAAAGTTCAGTCCGTAACGCATCAGATCCGAACCCGGACGCAGGGAAGACACTGCAAGCAGCATAAGCGGAAGAAGCGTGATCACTGCGATTATTACAAACAATACAATTAGCAGGATGGAACAGATTTGTGTTTTTCTCTTCATTGACATAGTCTTACTCTCCTTTCTTTCCGAACGTGCCGTTGAGACGGAGCTGGAACAGATTGACGATCAGTACGATTAACAGGAAAATTACGCCGATCGCGCTTGCGATGCCAAGCTGGTTCTGTTCGAAGCCCATACGGTAAAGCATACCAACGAGCGTAGTTCCTACGTTGTTTGGAGACTTGTTTCCGTTGAAGATCATGTAGCTCTCGGAGAACATTGCCATGCCGCCGAAAATGGAAATTGTAAGCACGTAGATCGTGGTTGGTTTCAGGAGCGGTATGGTGATAAAACGCATCTGCTGCAGTGCGGATGCTCCGTCAATGGAAGCGGATTCATAAAGATCCTGGGGGATCTGCTGAAGTCCGGACAGATAGTACATCATGTTTACACCGGTCCATCTCCACAGACAGAGGAAGAACAGTGTGAACCATACTGTTACAGGCTGACGCAGCCATACCAGCGGACCAACGCCGAAAACAGACATTACCTGGTTCATAAAGGAGCCTTCCAGTTCTCCGAACATCAGACGGAACACAACACCTGCCACAACGACTGAGGTCAGAGCCGGAATGAACAGGATACTGCGGAAGGTACTCTTGCAGCGCATATGCTTGCTGTTCAGAAGGATGGCAAGCACCATCGGGATCGGGATCATCAGCGCGCAGGAGACAATGGTGTAGAAGATACTGTTTTTCAGACTCTTTATAAATACGGCATTTGATACGATCGAATAATTCTTTAATCCGACAAAAGTGGAATTAGCACCAGCAACATTCTGGAAGCTCATGATTACCATGTTCACAATGGAATAGGCAAAAAATACCAGAAATGTAATAATAAACGGTGCGACAAATACGTATGGCGCCACTTTTTGCGAATACAGGAATTTTTTTAATAAGCTTTTCTTTTCGCTTTTCATTCTATGCTCCTCCCGTTTCTAAAAAGGGTGCCGCAGGCTCTGCCTACGACACCCCTGTTTTGGTATATGCGTTTCATTTAGAAAATCCGTAAAGATTTAGTAAATAACACTATCCTGTTCACCCTGAAGCAGTTCAGTTGCATCCTGATCTACAGAGAATTCAAATGCATTTGAATAGGTTGTGGATACCAGAGTGCTGTATGTAGCGGAATAGGAACCAGAGATATCCGGTGCCGTAATATCCGTTCCGTTTGCTTTCAGAATATCAAACGGATTTGTGAGGAAGTAGGACAGGAACTTGTTGTCCGTGTTTTCCGTGATAGCCGGGTCATCCCAGAGTTCGGTACGGATCGGGTCAAATCCAAGCTCTTCCCATTCATATGTACAGCCTGCTGCGGAGAGCTTCGCAAATGCGATGAAGTCTTTTGCAAGCTGCTCGTTTTCTGTGCCTTTGATAACGGATGTTCCGGTACCGCCCTGAAGAACTTCACGTGTATCGCCCTCGTTCCATACCGGAATCGGGTAGATACCCATCTTCTGATTCAGATCTGAGCAATAGTCGGTGAAACGTCCCATGTACCACAGCGGCATTGTAATAGATGCAACGTTGCCGCCATTGAGGTAGCCATACCACTCTTCTGTGTGGAATCCGCCGCCCGGTGCGATAATGCAGATGCCTTCGTTAAGCATGGATCTGATGTAATTGATAACTTCAGCGTGTTCGTCTGTTGCAATCTGCGGATTTCCATCTGCATCCACGTACTGTACGCCTTTTTCAAGAAGCATACACTGCGGGAGGAAGAGGTCTGAGGTCTCTACTGCACACATCGGCTTGCCTGTCTTTTCCAGAACAGTTCTGCCTGCTTCTACATAATCATCCCATGTTACGATGTCAGCCGGGTCGATGCCTGCTTCGTTCATGATGTCCATGTTGTAGTAAGTAACGGTAGCACCAAGGTGGAAATCTACGCCGTAGTAGTTGCCTTCTTTATCACCGTACATAGTGACACGTGACATAACAACGTCATCCTGGTAAGGTTCTACAGCATCGTTGATCGGAACCAGATAACCGTCTTTCAGGAAGGAACCGTAGTAGCCGATTTCGATATCTGCCATGTCCGGTGCACCATCGCCTGCCTGGCACGCGATCAGCAGCTTGCTGTGCAGGGAATGGGATTCGCCTGTGGTAACGGTAAGGTTGATCGGTCTGTCGGGATTCTGCTCATTCCATACATCTGCCATAGAGGTCCAGAATGCTACGTGAAGTTCCTGGAAGGTCCAGAATTCCATGTCTGTTCCACCGTCCACAAAAGTGTTGGTTCCCTGGGTGGATCCGTCCTCCGCCAGCGCAGTGCCGCCGAAAGCCATCGTGAGTGCTGTTGCCGCAGCAAGTGCGCCTGTAACTAATTTTTTGTTCATAAATGTACTCCTTTCTTGTAGAAAATTGTATTTGTTGTATTTAGGTTAACGTTATTCTTACAATTTGTCAAGATTAAATTTAAATATTTTGGTCGTTTTAACATATTCAACAAAAACAATATGGTGTTTTTGTATAAAGTGTTGTGCAAAAATAGCGCAGAAAAATATCTGTTCAATATCCGCGGGGGATATGATATGATAATAATGCCAGGGGCATAAGGCCTGAATCCACGTCGTGCCTGCGCGAAGGCGGATGAATGGCCCTGGGAGCCGTAAGGCATCTTTTGTCTTTAATTAAAGAGTTCGACGCCTGGAATATGAGAAAGAGAAGGAGTTTTTATGCAGAGCGCAAATCATCGTGTTACGTTAAAGGATATTGCAGATGCCTGCGGGGTTTCTATCAATACGGTGTCCCGCGTGCTCCGCGGAGATATGCGTCTTTCAGAAGAGACGAGTCAGAAGGTGCGGGATACGGCGAACGAGCTGGGCTATATTCGGAATAATCTTGCGTCTTCTCTCAGAAAAAGAAGAAGCAATCTGATTGCCATTATCATTGACGATATTAAGAACCAATATTACACAGAAATTATTGCACAGGTAAACGAATTGCTGAAAACACAGGGCTATAATGTCATCATTTTGTGTACGGACAAAGACGGGAATTCAAATATGGAGATTCTGGATACGGCGCTTTCCCATTATGTGGATGGAATTCTCTTTTTCCCGCTGATGTATGACCAGCAGATGGTGCTGCGCAGCCTGCAGGTGCACACGCCGATTATCCTGGTAGGGCGCGACCTGCCGGATATGCCGGTGGACAGCGTGTGCTGCGACGATTATGCGGGCGGTTATCTTGCCGGAAAAATTCTGACGGATTACGGGCACAGGAAAATTCTTTATCTGGCGGGAGCGCTTGATAACGGCGCCCAGCCTTTGCGGGAAGAGGGATTGCTGGCGGCGCTGCGCGATGCCTGTATTCCGGAGGGAAATATCCGGATTATTCCGTCGGCGGAATTTCTGGCGGCGGTAGAAGAGAACCGGGTACATGAGCTGATATTCCCGGCGGATTATACGGCGATATTTTCTTTCAACGACCAGATGGCGTATCACGCCATGAATTGTCTGAGAAGCAGAAAGATCCGTATTCCGGGAGACGTGTCGATTATCGGGTTTGATAATCTGACAGCCAGCATTCCGTATCTGATGCAGCTCTCCAGTATCTCCAGCAAACCGGAGAACAGCCTGGGAATTGCCGCTACCCGTCTGTTGCTCACCCGCCTGCAGGATCCTTCGCTTCCGGTCAGAAAAGAGATTCTGCCGGTGGAGCTATTTGAGGGGGGAACCATTGGTTTTGCGCCATCAAGGGAATAATAAATTATTTCTGCAGGATTTTCAGTCGATTAATAACAGAAGAACAGCGGCAGTGATGTGCCGCTGTTCTTCTGTTATTATTGATTGTTTTTCTTAAATGCCGCTCTCTTGCGCATGGTCGGATCAAGGATCTTCTTGCGGATGCGCAGGCTTTTCGGGGTAACCTCCAGAAGCTCGTCGGTGTCGATGAACTCC
>OKWJ01001712.1_pt1 | contig 14093 bp, 12 predicted proteins | sample 1607121 | NCBI WGS metagenome assembly OKWJ01 (sample SAMN04414080, study PRJEB24778) | human gut metagenome | material: faecal | host: Homo sapiens | reverse complement strand
CCCGCGCGAACCGCTCCAGCCTCGGCTCGCATTCGCTCCCGTCGGAGAGGGAAAACTACAACCCCAAGAATCTCCCACCCCATGATAAACCGCACCCACCATATGACAGGGCTGCGCCCCTAAGCAACCACGCCCAATGTGAAAAAAACGCATGAGTCTCCCGCCCAATATTAAAAAAAATTGCGAAATGTGAAATTTGTAAGATAAATAAATTCCTTTCTGTGCTAAAATCATAGTATGCAAAAGAGAAAAATCGCGTATATCGTTATTCTTGTTCTGGTAATTGTGGGATGCCTGTGGGCGTTTATTTCCGCGGGGGTTATTACGCGCAATTTTAAAAAGAGCGTACTCACAAGCGCCGGTGAAAAACAGGAATTGAATATTAAAAACCTGATTATCACAGAAACAAAAGATGATAAAAAATTCTGGGAATTATACGCAGAAAGCGGCTATTACGACAGTGTAAATAAAGTCGCAATACTTTACGACCTTATCGGCAACTTCTATGATGATGACAAGGTCGTTTTGAGCATGAAATCGACAAAAGGCACATTTGACGAGAACACAAAAAAAGTAATATTATATGATGATACCTATATAATTTATAAAGACGGCACAAACGTCAAAGCCGACAGGTTTGTCTGGACGGGAAAAGAGGATGATATTACTGCTTCGGGAAATGTCATCATAAGAAGATACGGCGAAATCAGAACTTTTAGCGACAAAGCTATTTTGAGCAATCAGCAGACAAAAGTAAAAATTATCGGCCGTTCTAAAACCGAACTTTACAGCAAGGGGAATTTTAATGAAAAACTTTAAAATATTTATGTTAATAACAGCTTTGTGCGCGGTGACAATCACTGCCGTGTTTGCAAATGACCTGTCAATTACCGCTGACAGACAATCTTTTAAAATGGAAGAAAATAAGGCTAAATTCGACGGTAATGTTAAAGTTCAATACGAAGAATTGACGGTTACCGGCCCGCGCGCCGAGGTTAATATTGACCCGAAATCAAAAAAGCTCACGGAAGCTGTGTTTTTTGACCAACCTTACGTTATTGAGGTAAAAAAGGGCAAAACAAACGAAATTAAATCAAATATTTTAAAAATGTCCCTGCTGAATAAAACCGTACGTGCAGAGGGAAATACGCAAACAACCGTCAGAGAAGACGGAAACCTGAAACCCACGGTAATTATCACCGCTGATTCACAGGAATATGATACAAATACAAAAACGCTGACCGCAGAAGGCAGTGTGATAATTTATTACAAAGATATCGAAACTTTTTCGGATAAAGCTGTTGCAAACCTGACCAAAGACGGCGATTTGAAAAAAATTACCCTCACCGGTCACGGAAAACTCAAGCAGGAAGACAGCATTATCACGGGCAACCAGTTTGTTTACGATGCAATTACCGAAGAAGCGTGGGCTACCGGAAATACCCATTCTGACGTGCTTATGGACGATTCCAGGATTAAAGTCTGGGCTGACAGGCAGCAATACAACAAAAAAACAAACACTCTTATGGCGAACGGTGCGGTTCATGTGATTTACAAGGATTACGATGCAAAAGGCCCGAAAGCAACAGTTTACCCCGACCCGAAGACCGGAAAATTCAACGAAGTTGTTTTCCTCGGGCGTTCTACGATTGTTGAATCAATGAGAAGCATAACCGCAGACCGCATAAACATGTTTTTGAACCCGAAAAACTTCTATGCAGAGGGCAATGTCCAAACTGTTATAAGAAATGTTCAGAGCCAGAAAGGGGATGTGCTTTAATTGCAGCTCCCGAAATAAAACGGCGTATCCTGCACGGGCGAAACGATTTTCCCGCAGAATTTTGCGCTGGAAAAATGGTTTTTGTAAATACTTTCAAAGTATTCGACCTTCAGCCCGAGTGATTTCAGCCCTATTGGACGGTTAATATCTTTGTTTTTCAAATAAATTAACAGTTTTATTAGCAATTTTTTCGCTTTATCCAACTTTCGCCCCTGTCAAAAATGCTTTTTGTATTGTATAATTCTTATTAATAGAATTACTGAAAAAGTCAATGAAAACATTGGCGGAAAGGATTAAAAAATGTCAGGAAAAGTAACAAAAGAAATGGGTATAATAGAGATTGTACAAAATTATCCGCAGGCGCTGGAGGTTTTTGCAAAATACGGGCTGGGCTGCATTGGATGTGCTGCTGCCAGATTTGAAAACCTTGAAGCAGGCGCAAAAGTTCATGGTGTTGACCCCGAGCAGATGGTGGCTGAAATTAACGCTTTGATTGATTAATTTTTGGTTTTATATATTTGAAAAATAAAAAAGCAGGCTCACATCGGCCTGCTTTTTTGGTATAAAAATCCGTTTTTTATTCTTTGACTTCAATAGGAACAGTCGCAAATGCGGCATGGCGGAAAATAAGGTTTTGTTTTATTTCCGTTTCTTTCTTGCTTTCTTTTGTGTATTCTTCGTTGTCGCGTGTTAACAAAAATCTCATCATTTCGGGACTGAACATTTAAACCTTCACTTTCCTTTTCCAAGCCAAGTAGCTTATATTATATTAAACACTTTGAAAGGGAGGCATGTTCATTTTTTTACATAAATTTTACAAAATCGTAACATATTTCGGGTTGTATAGGGGGGAGGTTGTTTTTCCGTTCCGATTCCTCAGGAAGTCCAACGAAAAATAGCAGCAAATAGAGCCCCAAGCCCCTTCCCCGACTTGGGGAAGGTTGGGAAGGGGGGCGAAATGATAAATTGCGTGAGAAAAGCATGTGTTCTTCTTTTCCCGTTCCGATGTCTTGAAATCGAACGCTTCGGCGGAGTAACATTCGCCTGCGCAAGGGGCGTTCCCTTTGGCCAGCCCCGTTCGATTCCGCTTCCTCCGGCATTTGCTTGTTATCCGGGGAAAATAATACCAATTCTACGAAAAACGCTTCCCTACGGGTCGCTCCCCACCCCATCCCTCCCCGAGTCGGGGAGGGAGAGTTTCAAAGACGCACACTATCCCCGCGATTTTTGACGTGTTTGGGTGAATTATAACAGGGAAATGCAGTATTCGTCGGTATCTTTGAATTTTGAGGTTTCAAAACCCGCCATAGTGTTGAAAAGATGGGTTAAAAGTATGGAAACGTACTTTGGCGGCAGGTCGCTCAGGTCAATAACGAACTCGTTTATGCCGATTTCTCTTAATTTTTCAAGATGTTCGTACAAATGCAGAATATAATCTTTAAACATGTGCATTCTGCAAAAACCGTCAACAACAAACGGAAAAACCTTTTTTAAAGACGGATCTTTGAGCGCATAATTTCCGTTGTGGCACGGAGCTTTGCATGAAAGCCTCGAAACAATTGCGCTGTCGTTGTTTAGGGGGCATAATCCAAGGCTGGGAATCCTTACATTGCCCGCAATCGTCAGTTTTTTGTTCGGAATGATGTTTTTAATCTTTTTTATGCAGTTTTTAATATTCGTGATGTTTTCAAACGTACTGAAATCAATTGTTTCAATGGGATGAAGATTGTTAAGGCATTTTATTGACATGCTGTTCAAAAGATTTATCCCCTGACCGATTTCCACGGGGATTCTGTGGAGTTCTTCGTCGTTTATGAACGCCCAGAGATAGCCTATATTATTTATTATAATAGAAGAGGGCACGGGGTCTTCAAGGCAAAGATTTTTCACATATTCATAAACACGGTCAAAATCCCTTTCAATAAGTATTCTCGGGGTGCTCAGCTGTAATTTTATCCCGTAATTTTTGCAGAATTTTTTAACTTTTTTGATGATTTCGTTAAAACTGCTTTTGGCGAGGTCGGCTGTGCTTAAGATTTCGCCGTATTCAATGGAATAAACAGGGTTGAAGCCCACTTTTGCCATAAAATTTTTGACCTCCGTGAGCTGGGCAAGCGAAGAAAGACGGAGATTGATTTTTGGCAAATCAAGTGTTGAATAATCAAAATCTTTTTGCAGCCTCGGGCGCTTGTTTTCCCATTCAAATTTCTGAATATTCCTGCTGAACTTGAAATCCGAGCCCTCAGCGCTCATTATTTCGCCGCAAAAATGGTTTGTCTGGTAAATGCTTTTTCGTACATGCTTGAACGGAAGTTTCTGGTTTTTAAAGACTTTTGGCTTTGCCATAATCTTTTCCACAAGCTGAATTCCCTCCAGAATCTCCGCAGAATCCGCAAATTTCCCTTTTATCACCACGGAATCAATGGCATGCAATTTTTTTATTTCCTCGGCGCACCACGGGATGTTGTCCGAGTCGATTGCAAGCGAAATGTTTTTATATTGCTTAATTTTTGCAATATTTTTCATATAAATTTCTTCCGTGATAATCAGCTGGTCAACCTTGTGGAACATGTTGACAAAATCAATCCCCGAAAGGTTATGAATGTCAAAATAGGAATCAATAATGACTTTGTATGGCAATGAATGTGTTTTTATTGCCTCAAGAATCGCGTAGCTGTTTATAAAAATACCGTCAATCTCTGTATCTTTGAGATAATTTATGAATTTTTTGATTTCAGCAAGATTTTCTTCTGTGATGTTGTGTTTGAATGTTACATAAATTTTTGCATCATGCTTGTGAGCTGTTTCTATAAATTCCTTAACATAATCAAAATTTTTGTTAAGAAATTTGTGATGATAAACATAGAAGTTTCTGCACTTTACCACAGGGCAGAAATTCTCAATATCTTCGGGCGTTTTAACCGGTGCTACCAGGGAAATTTCTTTCATTTTTTTATTATATCCCTTTTTTCTTTAAATTTATACACTTTATTAATTTTGTAAAAAAATTAGAATTTGCCATAATTTCAAGAATGTAATAAAATTATATTAAAATAGGTCATTCGTATGTTATTTGAAAACTACGATGCAGTTAATATGTTACTAAAGAATAGAATATGAAGAGAGTGTAGATGTTTGGAGAATTAGACGATTCGGATATATACGTAAATAATCAAAATGATAATTTTGATGAACCGTTGATAAGTGAATTCGCTGAAGATGATGTTTTGGCGAACGACACTCCGGCTGACGGGCCGGAAGTAAATGACGAATGTGCAAATCCTCAAGAGAAGCCTAAAACTGATAACAGTAAGCTTCTTATTTATGTGCTTGTGTTGATTTTGCTTGTTGCCGGTGCTGCCGGTGCATATTTTTATAAAATGAAAGCTTCACAGCAGGATGAAATTGCTGTTGTCGGTCAGGAAACCTCTGAAATGGGCGATTTCTTCTATGACAAGGCAAAAGCCGACGGTGCTGCGGAAGAAACTACAGTTGTTGATGTAGAGCTTGCTGCTCCAGCTGAACAAAAAGCAGAAAATGCTGCTGCACCTGCTCCAGGGGCAAAAACAGAACAAAAAGCTGAGGAAAAAGAATTTTCTCCGGCTGCTGCGGTTAAAGAACAGGCTAAAAAAGAATTGGAAAAGAAAAATAAATTGATGCAAGATAAAAGCAGGCAGGTAGTTATTCCTGTTACCAACGGAGGAAGGGTAAATCCCTTTATGCCCTATAACAGCGCTCTTGCTAATGCAAAACCGCCGGAATTCGATTTGATACCGCCTCCGCTTGAGGTTCCGGAAGCTGATCCTTTTGTGGATAACATGGTTTCTACAAAAATTTCAGGTATTATGTATGACAGCCAGCGCCCGTCTGCAATAATTAATTGTGGTGGCTCTGACCATCTGGTACACAAAGGTGACAAAGTGCAGGGATATCAGGTTATTGATATAACAAAAGACAGGGTTGTTCTAAAATACGGTTCTAATATTTTCAGAGCGACAGTCGGCCAGGCTATAGGCGGAAACGGCGTTGTTTTCAATGAAGTTTCTAACCTTAACCGTCAGTTTGGAGGAGCGTATTCAAAAACCCCCTCTAATGTAATAGAAATAAATGGAAGTAATTAACTTATAGGAGTTGAAAATAGATGTTTAATTGCAAAGAAATCAAGAGCTTATCTGTCGGACTGGCAGCACTGGCATTGACAGTTACCATCGGATATATAAGCACAGCAGGTGCAGAACCTATCAAAGCTTCGGTTGCGCAGCCTGCATTGAGAACAGATTATAAAAGTTCAGATAGTATCCAGCTGGACGGTGCCGTTTCTCTTACAAACGGATACAGAAAAATAAGTGTGAGCCTGAGAGATTCTGACTTAAAGCAGGCTTTGAGGATGATTGCAGACAAGGCAGGTTTAAACATCATTTTCCACAGCTCTGTTGAGGGAACTGTTACCCTGGATTTGGTGAATGTTACTCTTAACGACGCGTTCAAGATGATTATGCAGGCATCTGACCTGTCTTATATGCTGGATAAAGGCACTCTGCTTGTTATGAGCAAAGACGCAAGCCTTGAATCAGATATTTCAAAACAAAACATGATGATTATCCCGGTTAAATACGGTGATGCGGCCAAAATAGCCGAGTTTCTTAACAATAACGTATTTTCAACCAACAGACCCGGTCTTTCTAACAACAAAATCGTTGTTACAAACCCCGGTACCAATGAACTCGTTTTGTTCGGCACAAAAAATGACTATGCAATGGCACAAAAAATCGTTGCAAAGCTCGATACAAAACCTGTAACAGCTACTTATCGTGTAAATTATACAACTCCGAAAGAAATGGCTAATCTCATCTGCCAATCTCTGTTCCCTGAATCAGAAGGCGCAGCAGGTGGTTCCGGCGGTGGTGGCGGCGGTTTTATGACCGGCGGTGCTGCTGAAGTAGGCGGAGGTTCTGGCGGAGGAGCTGCCGGTTCAGGAAAGGCCATTGAAATGGGGGCAGGGAAACTTGCCTGCTCAATTAAAGTCAATGCCTCTAAAGATGGCGGCAAATTGACAAACCTCGGCGACAGAAACCTTTCTGTTATGTACTTCCCGACTACCGGCGTTATTAACGTAACAGGCGGTTCGGAAAGCCAGAGAGAAATGATTGCACAGTTTATCAAAGACAACGATAGAAAACAGCCTCAGGCATTTATGGAAATGCAGATTATTGAACTTAATGAAACAGGTTCAAAAACATTTAACAACACCTGGGATATGTTCTCTCCGTTCTTCAGCGCAGGATTTGGTAATACCGGGCTTACAACGAACAACAAATATCCTACTTTCTTCCATGGAAACGGATATGATGTTCTTGATGAAGATATGAAGGTTGACTACCGTACAAGCAGATACAAAGGACCTGTTACTCTGTCTTACAAAATCAACTACCTTATCGAAAACGGCAAAGGCAGAGTGCTTGCGAACCCGAAATTGATTGTTACAAACGGTCAGGAATCATTGATTGACCTTACATCAGACTATATCGAATCAACCGAAGCGCAAATCATGGCAACTGGTGGTATCGCCGGTGGTGTTCAGAAAACATACAATATCGAAAAAGACAACGGTATTTCTGTTACAATGACACCTTTCATCAGCCCTGACGGCTATGTAACCCTTAACCTCACTCCTAAATATGCAACTATTAAAGAGCAGGTCATGGACAACTACTATGATGAAACCTCCGGAACCTCAACACCGATTATTGCGGCAACTTTGCTCCAGAGAAGAAACCTTGATTTGTCTAATATTAGAATAAAAGATGGTGAAACACTGGTAATCGGCGGCATGATTCAGGAAACTGAAACTAAAAACGTTCAAAAACTTCCGTTCCTTGGTGACTTGCCGTATATCGGTTCATTCTTTAGAAATACAACTACCAACAATGAAAAAAGTGAACTCGTAATTATGCTTACTCCTCGTATCATCAAAGATTCCGAAGATGTAAACGTTACAGACAACCTCTAATACAATGAGCAACGAAACACTTAAAAAAATCAAAAATAATATCAACAATGAATTTGCTTCCCTTTTTAGGGAAGCAGATTTTAAACAGTACTCTTTTATCCCTGTAAACAGGCAGTCCGGATTTTTCTTTGTAACCATAACAGAAAAAGCGAACAAGAAAGATTTGAGCGCATTTTTTGCAGAAAAGAACATAAAAGAGCCGTTGAAATTTATAACCGTTGACAGCGGAAGTTTTCAGCAGCTATTGGACTCTTTTATCGCCGAAAACTATCCTGCAGGAGCTGAGCAGCCTAAAGACAAACCGGCAGCCGAAGAACAAAAAACTCCGGAACAACATCATCACAAAAAACGTGTTGGTGAAATTCTTATTGAACAGGGCCTGCTGACAGAAGCTCAGCTTACTGAAGCGCTGATGGAAAGCAAGCGCCAACATACGCCTATCGGCTCTATGCTTGTCAAAAAAGGGTTTATTACTGTTGAGCAGTTGAAAGAAGCGCTTTCTTCTCAGCTTGGCTATGCTTATGTAAGCTCGGAACAGCTCAATATCTCGGCTAATGTTTTAAAAATTCTTCCGGAAGATTTTATCAGAGAAAATCAGCTTTTGGCGCTTTCCTCTGACGGAAAATTTCTTGATGTGGGGATGGTAAACCCTGATAATAAAAAAGCATTAAACGAAATAGTTTATCTGACGGGCTTGCGTCCGCGTGTACTTTTAATAACTTATTTTGAGTTTCAAAACTGTTTGGCGCAGTATTACAGCGAATCCAGAAAAGAAACAACTAAAATAATCAAGAAGATTGAGGAAGAAAAGCTCCAGTTTGAAGTTGAAGAATCACTGTGGGAGCAGGTTGACAAAGAACTTGAGGATACGTCAGGCAATGTCGCAATGTTTGCGAATAAAATTATTTCTGACGCAATCGATATGCATGCATCCGATATTCACATTGAGCCCAGACTTAATAACTATATTGTAAGATATCGTATCGACGGTATTTTGCGCAGGGTTTTGGATTTGCCGCCAAAAGTTGAAACTTCTGTCATTGCCCGTTTCAAAGTTCTTTCAAGAATGAACATTGCAGAGCACAGAAGAACGCAGGACGGTACTTTTACAATAAAATATAACGGCATGTCTTATGACTTTCGTATAAATACGCTTCCTGTAATGGGTAAAGAAAAGATGGTTATCCGTGTACTTGCTCCTGCAGCAAGTATCAAGTCCGAGGATAAAGTTATCAAACTGTTAGGCGGAACAGAAGAGGATTTGGCAAGAATTTATAAAATGACAAGCTCCCCTAACGGTATTATCCTTGCTGTGGGGCCTACAGGTTCCGGTAAAACAACTACTCTTTACTCGATATTAAAGAGCTTGAATGATGAGGGTATAAATATCACGACGCTTGAGGATCCGGTCGAAATTAAGATTGACGGCATAAATCAGTCGCAAATTAACCCCAAAGCCGGCATTACTTTTGCTTCCTGTATGAAAGCTATCCTCCGTCAGGACCCTGATATCATACTTATCGGTGAGATTCGTGACTATGAAACGCTGGAAACTGCTATTTCAGCTGCATTGACAGGTCACCTTGTGCTTTCGACACTTCACACGAACTCTGCGGCAGCAACTATTACACGTTTGATTCAGATGGGTGCTCCTGATTATTTGATTTCTTCTACATTGACAGGAATCAGCGCACAAAGGCTTGTTCGACGTCTTTGCCCGAAGTGCAAGGTCGCATATCATGCTACACGCGAAGAAGCAATGAAAGTTGTTGCTAACAAAGAAGAAATAGAACAATTCATGAAACGCACAATTTACAAAGCAAAAGGCTGCTTTGACTGCAAACATGAGGGTTATGTGGGCAGGCTTGGTGTTTATGAAATCATGAATGTTACAAAAGAAATCAAAAAATTGATTGCGCAAAGTGCGCATGATATTGAAATTGAAGAAGCTGCGGTCGGTGCAGGGATGAAAACCCTGCAAAAATCCTGCCTCGGGCACATCCTCAGGGGTGAAACAACAATTGATGAATTCGTCCGCGTATTAGGTACGGTAACGGAATAGGATAAAATATGACGATATTTAATTACAGTGCATTAAAAAATAATAACGAAGTTGTTCAGGGGAAAATCGAAGCTGAAGACGTCAAAATGGCGCGTGAAGAAATCCGAAAACTCGGACTTCTGCCCACGAAAGTCTTTGAAGACGGTCAAAAAGCTTCTGCTCCGAAGGTAAGGCTCAGCCCGCTGTCATTGCAGGAACTGATTGACTTTACCGGAACTTTCCAGACTCTGATTCAGACGGGTGTTCCTCTTATCGAGGGGCTTGTGTTTATGGAAAAAGACGCTGTAAGCTCCAGAATCAGGCTGCTTGCTAAAGAAATCAGAAAACAGATTATTGCGGGCGCTACTTTTGCTGATACTGTTTCAAAATATCAGGAAATCTTCGGAAATGTTTACGTCGGCTTAACAAAAGCCGGTGAAGATTCCGGTGAAATGGAAAAAACAATGGACAGGCTCGTAGAACTGCTCAAAAAACAGCATGCAATCAGAAGCAGAGTTATCGGGACTTTGATGTATCCTGCTTTCGTAATTTCTCTGGCAATTGTTGTAGTTACGGTCATGTTGATGTTCGTTTTCCCGACATTTAAAGAAATGTTCGATAACGCAGGTGCAAAGCTTCCTATCTTTACGCAGATTTGTATTGATTTGGGCGAATTTTTGAAAAAATTCTGGTATATTACCCTGATAATTCCTGTTATTATCGGCGCATTGATTTATGCGGCATTTAAAAACCCTGTATCAAGAAAAATCCTTGACGAGGTTTTCTTGAGAATACCGTTAATCGGGAAAATGCTTAAATTTGCTAACTTTTCAAACTTTTTTACCGTCATGAACGTTGCTTATGAGGCGGGTATTCCTATTGTGGATTGCCTTTACCTTGCGAATTTGACGATTGATAACTGGACTTTGAAAAAGAAAGTATCTGAGGCTATTTCAAAGGTTCAACAGGGTACTCACCTTTCGACATCAATGCGTTCGGTTAATATTTTCCCGTCAATGGTCATGTTCATGGTTGCGACAGGTGAACAAACCGGTAAATTGGGCGAATTGCTTCATCAGTCAGTAAAATTTCTTGATAAAGAATTAGACAACATCATAGATGCGTTGACTGCTATGATTGAACCTTTAATGCTTATTGTAATCGGCGGCATTGTAATGTTTCTCGCATTGGCTCTTTACCTTCCGCTGTTCCAGACATACCAGCTTTCTTAGAGAGGAAAAATAATGAACAACGATTTGGATTTTGAAATACATGAAGACCCGATGGATGATTTTACGAATGGCGTCTGGTCAGAGAGGGTTCTTGTCATAACTCAGGACTATGAGATTAAGGGCTACGTTTACATGCCCAAAATCGGACGCAGGAGCCGTGTGCTTTCTGACATTTTAAACGGCAAAAAGCGTTTTGTTGCAATTAAAGACTGCGAAGTTTCATACAGGCAGCTTCCGAACAGAAGAACGGAGTTCCATGACTTTGTGCAGCTGAATATCAACTCAATTATCATTCTCAGGCCCACAACAGATGATGAATAATTTTTGAATTAAATACTTGATTTAGAATTTTGTCCATGGTGTAATAGTAACACGCACTGGACGACAGAATTGGTGCGGGCTGCTAGCTCAGGTGGTTAGAGCGCACGCCTGATAAGCGTGAGGTCGGTGGTTCGAGTCCACTGCGGCCCACCATTTAGAACAAGATAACCCTTTGGCTAATATGTCGAAGGGTTTTTTGTACGTATAGCTTAGCTTTCCGTCCCTTAGCGTCAAGTTCGAGAGTATAGAATTAACTATTTTTCTTTTTATTTCGTCATTTCCTTCAAGATACTTGTTATATGCGGTTTCCGAGAGTTCTAGAGTAGAAGTGACTTCATTCATTGTTTTTAGTTCTGCTCTGTCATAAGCATTGATTAAACTTTTATATTTTTCTATTTTTTCCGTAATCTGGTTTTGCATGCTTAGCCAAAAATCTTCCGTTATTTTACCTTCAAGCTTGTCCATGTACATTTGTTGCAGCTTATTTTTATTCTTTTCAATTTCTGCGTGAAAAGTTTTGAGCTTGTCACTGCTTATGTTTGTTTGTTTTTCATTTATGTGTTTTATTGCTCTTATTATCCATTCTTTATGTTCGGGTGTTACCTGTATCTTTTTAATTGCCCCCAGTATTTGTTCATCAATATCTTTTTGTTTAATCCAGCTTAATGTGCTTTGAGAGCAGTTGTCCTTACCTTTTCCAAAGTTGCAGTGATAATAAATATATTTATTTTTTTTGATTTCGCCTACAATTGTACAACCACAGTCGCCACAGCGCATTAAACCGCCGTATAACAAGTTTATAGAGGCTAATTTGGGCTTGTTCTCTCTTTCAAAACTTTTTTGAACTGCTTCAAATAATGAATGTGAAACAATAGCGGGGTGTTTTCCTTGATACAGTACTGTGTCATATTTAAATAAGCCTTTGTACAAAGGATTTTTGAGCAATTTATAAAGTTGATTTTTTTCAGCTTTAGGTTTGTGTGGTTTGTAAAAAATCCCCCTGCGGTATAATTCATCAAGAACACTTTGAAGCGAATGATTTCCTGTTGCGTATAATTCATATGCGGTTTTTACATATTCTGCCTCTTTTTCTTCAATTATTAAGTTATTTTTGTCATTGTATTTTTTTGTATAACCATAGGGCGGTTTATTCGGCCAGTAGCCTTGTTCCGCTTTTTCTCTCATGCCTTTTTTAACTTCATTGCTTAAGTTTCTCGAGTATCGTGCTGACATTGCGGATTGAATAGTGAACATAAAAAAGTCATCAGGCTTCGATGATTTATTTAAAATAATTCCATCCTTAACAAGGTGAATGTTAATGTCAGTACTTTTCGCCAGTTCAATCATTTTTGCGCAATCAGTTTCATTTCGCAAAAGCCTATCATTTTTTTCGACAAGCATGTTTTTAACAGTTTTGTTCTTTTTCAAGAACTTAATCATGCGCTCAAATTCAAAGCGACCGGATTCTTTCGCTGATGTACTTTCAGAAAACGACTCTACGATTTCAAAATTGTTGTTTGAGGCATATTCATGTAAGTATTTTGTTTGAGCAGGAATGGAAAAACCGTTTGTTTCCTGTTCTTTACTTGATACTCTTGTATAGATGATAGCTTTTTCTTTTATTATTTTTTCCATTTATTCATGTTAGTTCGTTTTTTCTTGTAACTTTGAAATATTAATGTAAAATTAATATTCTTTGGACCAATTTTATTACATTCAACTAATGTCATACCGCCCGACTTTCTTGCATTTAGAAACTAATATATTACAGGTGTTGAGCCTGCTTACTGCCTCAAACTCCTTATCTTTCAAATAAATCCCGTTGATAAAATACATTGGTGTAAACAACCTCTCCTTTACCTCACCATTCTCACCAACCAACGAAACCTCAGCAGCAATCGCCCTGAACGCTAACTGTAAATATGTGATTTTAAAATATATCTCATTTTTTTCGCTTGCAACTACCCTCAAACACCTTAAATAATCAAAACCTTCCTCATTCATACAATCAGCAAAACCAATTATCCTGCTCCCAGTCCTGCAATCAGGCTCCCTCATCGTGAAAAACTTCTCTCCCCTGTCAACATCACTCTCAATACTTATGCGTATCTCTGACCCGTTTTCACAACTCCTGATACCACAATAACCGCATATTTCCTCCCAAAAATTCTCAATTTTTGCATCGGTTGCCACAAGCGCCAGTGTTAACATTGTTTGAAACTGCTCTATATCACTCTTTTTGTACTGTTTGTATATTTCCTTTGTTTCCCTCTCAATAGTTATTGAACGGTAAAACGGCTGTGTGTACGTGTATAAAGCTAATGTCAAAAAATCATTAAGTACCTCAACCCTCTCTTTCTCACTCTTGATGTCATTTAAAAAAATGATGAATTGCCCTGAAAAATCCATATATTCCGCCTTTCTCTTATCTAATATATGTATTTTCACCACAACCCTGATTAATCACACGTAAAAAATTGTACAAATTTCCTACCGTTGTATCACACTCCCTCGCAATCACTGTTTTTGGCACTTTTAAACTTACTAAATACAGTATCTTCTCCCTGTGTACATCAAGCTTTGACTTCCCCTTCTTCCCTTTCGGTCGCCCTAACTTTACACCGCTTGCCTTCTTCGCCTGTAATGCTTCCTTTGTTCTCAAACTGATTAAATCTCTCTCTAACTGCGCTACAAGCGCAAATATCGTTG
>OKWJ01001703.1_pt1 | contig 14148 bp, 9 predicted proteins | sample 1607121 | NCBI WGS metagenome assembly OKWJ01 (sample SAMN04414080, study PRJEB24778) | human gut metagenome | material: faecal | host: Homo sapiens | reverse complement strand
TGTTTACAATTATATTACAAATCCTCTCATACTCTGCAGACGTCGGAAAAACACGTGCATTATTTCGATTTTCCGGAGCAGTAAAAAACCTATGTAGAGCAACAAAAATTGCATGAATTGCTCTATCACGCAAAGGCCGCGAAAATGGAGTTACTGATGTAGGCTCAACACTAAAATATAATTTTGAATGTTGTGACTGAAATTTTTCATAATGAGACTTATCTCTTGGCTTAGATGTATTATATATTACAAAGACAAGTCCTGGCGAGATCGAACGACCGACACGGCTCGTTGCCTGAATATATTCAGACATCGATTTCGGCTGTCCCGTCACCGTCATAAGCCCAAGACGAGGGACATCAACGCCTACAGATACCATATTAGTTGCCAAGCACATATCTAGAGCAGTTCTACTATTTTCATCATATGATGTTTCTAATCTCTTTAAAATTTTCGGTATTTCATCATTACTCATACGGCTCGTCAATTCTTCTAAACCGCTCTCATAAATATATCTTCTGCCTTTTGACATTACTTGCAGTCTATTTCTATAAATGACTTCCAACCTTTCCTTAATATCCGCAATATACCATGTAGCAGCCTGTCCCAATTCCCGCATGCTGCCAAAATAACACAGATTCGTCCAATAGCCATCTCTTTCTCTTTCATGTTCAACATCAATTGCCTTTGCTGCATATAAAAATGCCGCAAATGTGAAAATAGATGCCGTTGCCGACGAAGGCGCAGCATTCCCATAAAGGCCAACATATTTTCGACCTGTTGCATTTCTATTTTCTTTTGCAAAAAAGCAATCATTATAAGACGTTCCTTGAACAGGGAACTGGAAAACATTATTCTCGCCGCAGGCATATAGCGCGTTACATTGCTGCTTTGCATGGCTTATTGTTGCAGTAGACGCAATAATCTTAGGTTTGTGATTTTCTCTTTTGCATAATTCGGATATCAGAGTTTCATATAACCCGACAGCAGAACCAAGCGGACCAGTAATTAAATGCAATTCATCTTGAATTATTAATTCTGGCGGAGTACGTTCACCATCCCCACCAAACAGGCTTTTAGCTTCTGGTCTATAAGGAAGCATTGCAAATTTATCTACCGTACCAAACAATAGTGTAGGCGGATTTTCATAAATGTCGTCATCAAATAAATTTAACGGCAATGAATTTTTAAGTTTGGAAAAATCACATTTGCTGTTACCGCATTTAAACAATATGCGCCCAGCTGGGCCAACAAAGTATCCTGGCGTCTCATTTGTTATTCCTTTTTTGAATGTTTCCATGCTTGCGCCACACCAAGGGCATTTCAGCATAACCGAAACATTTTCATGCCTGGTTCCGGCTTTTATCTCCCTTATGCGATTTCTGACGGAAGCAGTGCTATTATCAGTAAGAGATTCCCCAACCCATAAGCCTATAGTGATTCTTTTAGAACCAAGTTCGTCTTCATTCTCTAAACGAATTTTCTCTATCGCACAAATAAGCGACGCTGCTCTTTCATATTGCTGTGCAGTAAGTAGACGAAGAGTATACCGCATTATTACGGTTGTTCCGTAGTCATCTCTATTCTTTAATCTGCGCAAAAATATCGTATAAGCTGTTAATCCCAAATAGGCTTCAGTTTTTCCACCACCTGTAGGAAACCAGATAAGATCTACAATATCTCGTTCAGATGAATTTTTATCATTCATCGAAACAAGATTCAATAATAAGAATGCAATTTGGAAAGGACGCCATTTACCAAACTTAAACCCTTTAGGCCATGTTGACTCATCTTCGATATTTGGCATTATAATTTCATGCTCCAACTTTAAATGTAGGTCATCTTCATCACATTCAATATACTTAGTCAAAGGAAGCCTATAATGCAACTGCTGTAACAACATTGCTTTATTAGCCAACTGAAAAGCTTTAAAAACCTTGTCATCTGTTTTAAGCAATTCAACCCCGCTATATATCCTTGCCAGACATTTTTTACACTCCGTAATTTGCTTTACTGCAACATCCCTATATTTTTTATCAATTGCATCAAGCTTTTTCTCTTCTTTCTCTATCCAATCCTTATATTCATCGCAAAGTAAAGTCAGATCCTCAAAAGTTTTCTCTCTATCTTTGTAATAAGTGGCCATAGAAAGACTTGCTTTTGATGCTCCCGCCTCAATAGGCTTAACTTCATATCCTGGCATAACAGAGGCGCAAATTGTTGAGGGGATAACATCATCATCCCATGTGGCGGCACACCCATGCCCTATAGCATAAGTTTTTACGTCTCGATATAGTAAACTATTTAATTTATAATCATAGTCGATGCTTCCTGCCCAAAAATTATCAGGCAGAGGACAAAACTTTTTGTTGCAAGAAACTTTAAATCCAACTTGGAACCAACATGATGAAACATCAGGCTGATGTTCATTGTCGCTGACCAATTTATTTAACAATGTAATTGTATAAATTATTTTATCTTTATCCTCAAGCCTGAACGTTACATTAATGACAAGGCCATTCAATACATTGCCATCGTCATTAAAAAGTTCATATTCTATCCTTCGTTTATCAGGGCCAGGCAAGGAGCTAGCAGGTATTCGAGCATGAACATTATGCTGGCGGCGCAAATAACATTTACGAGGTTTATCAGACAATACTATTGTCACTTTCCCATCAGCATTCCTTTTTTCCTCTGGCTGACACTTTTCCCCTATAAAATACGTTCCCGCAGAAACATCTACACAAATTTCAGAAAAAATTATCGGAACAGCAACAGTTATACTCATTGCCGATTGATGATAGCTGTTAATCTTGGAGGTCTCTTCATCAATCATCGGTTCCGCCATATAATTTCCTTTCCTCTGGAAATCCTTAATATCTGTTAATGTATTGTCTTTTGATCCGGCTATCTCGCGAACTTCTGCAGCATTATAACCGCCAACATCGGAAAGTTCATCAGCCAAACTTTCTTCCTCTTCTAAATCGTTGGCTATTTTTGATGCAGGAAAAAGAATTCCCGCCACATAGGTCTTTAGAGGCGAATCAAAAAATAATATCTCTTCCCCATTATTTTGAGTAAATCCTGGCAATGGATTTGGCCCGACAAGAATATCTTTAACTGTTTTTAATAATTTTTCACGCTCGTCCATATAGTTACACCATTTTTTTCCTTTGTTTTGATGCGTCTTTAGATTCAAATACAATCAATTTACTCCTGGCTCGGCTTATACCGACATAGAGTAAATTCGTCTTACTATAATCCTCGATATCGACAAGAACGACAATTTTACTTTCAAGGCCTTTATAAGAGTGTATAGTCGAAAACGAAATCATATTTTCAATCAAATTCTCGCCATAATCGCATATAAGATATTTATTAGGGTCAATATCATTCACAACAGACTTAATCCTTATATTCGGCGAAAGAATAACAATTTCATTATTTTTTATGCCCTTCTCTTTGAGTTGCCTTAAAGCCCCTATCAATTTGTCTCTTTCTTCTTGTCTATCAGAATAAGGAATAAACTCAACAGGCTCGCCAATAATTTGAAGTCTATAGCTATCCTGGGGATAACCAGTTATTTTTATCAATTCCTCGCCAATATTCTTAGTGTTGCGGCAATTTTTCTTTAACTTTTTATTTGTGTAGTAAGCATAATTATTTAAGAGGCTCAAATCTGGCTCGTTTAAATAAATTGCTTGCAAAGCAAAATCGCCGTAAAAAGTAAAATTACCGTCAATCAGACCATTTTTTAATATTTTATCAAATATTTTTAAGTATGTATCCACGCACAAATCTTGGAATTCATCTACAATTAGTTTATCATACTTTTTATCTTGTATCGACAGCGCCATAAGCATTTGTTCGGGGAGAAGCTCTCGGTAATATTCATTTTTATCATTACTACCAACATCAATAAATTCATTCTTTAGAACATTTTTGCAATAATGCACAAAAAAGGAATCAACAGAGTACACATCTATATTGTCTTTATCAATATTTAAGCGTATATACGAGGCTAGATTTTTATTATAACACAAAAAGCATACCCTTTTCCCTGTTTCGGCAGTACGTTTTGCATCTTCTATTGCAAGTAACGTTTTACCTGTTCCAGCGCCTCCGCTAACGACAACTCGACTATTGTCATAAATATCATCCAAACATTCAAGTTGCTCTTCGGTAAAATTTATTATATCCTCTTCGCTTTGATAAAGAAAACTTTTTAACGGTACCGTACATTCGACAATGGGCCTTAACGTTAAAGCAATATTATTCGCATCCGCAGCCGAAAGTTTTTTGGGGAGTTTCTTACCGAGAGATATTAACTCTTTCTCAAATTGCCGATAGAGATATTTAATAAACCCACAATAATCGTTGATATCTTTTCTCTGTAGCAATCTCCACGACTCATCTTCAGTCATTTTATTCGCAGGAAAACTATCTTCATCGGTGAAAATGACGCCATAGCTATAATGAATGTGTCTAGCGTCAAACATTTCACCCAACTTATCGAATAAAATATTTTCAATTTCAAACATCGCTTCACGCGCTTGTTGAAAAGGACCTCGTTGTTTGTAATTTGTGTTTCCCTCTCTATTAGTAAAACTCCAATTTGTGCCGTCAAATCCTACACCCCCAGACTTAACTTCAAGCACAAATACTCCTAAATCAGGGGCAACCACAACAAAATCCGCTTCACCAAAAACTACGCGCTTATGTTTTGGTATACGAAAAGAATGCAGTATACACCAATCGTCTGGCGCATGCATTTTAAAATGCTCAAAAACTTTTCGCTCTCCAGAACTATTTGAATCTCTGGGGAATACTTGGGGAAACATTTTAGCCATTGTTACAGATCCTCAATGCGATTTATCTTATTACGCGGAACTATTTCTTTATCTAACACTTCGTCTACAGTGTAGATAGTTATTTCGCCTATACCCTCTATATTACCTGTATGTGTAACACTATCTATTATCCTTTTTATATCTTCTGCTTTATTCTTCAATTCACTAGTCAACCATCTTCCCGCACGTTGATGATATGCTTGGATCGTTTTACCCGTATTGAAAATAATGTCTACCGCAGAAAGATAGCTTGAAGATAATTTCTTTAATTCTTCATTAGCAGCCTTTTCAACAACTCTGCCAATAGCAATTAATACGGCTTTATCGCGAGGGATAATCGTTTCATTGAAAAGCCAACCTCTAACCTGTTGGAAAGTACAGTTTGCTCCTTCAATATTCAGCGCATCTCTTACCGAAACTATTGTTTTATCTTGGGAATATGCAATTAACAAATCACGCCATATTTCAGCAGTTTTTCTGTCGCAAGATGGATCATTCGCCATCAAAATATCTGCACGTTCTCGTATCAGATCTTTATCGCTCTGTCGAATAAGTATCTTGTCGCCTTTCCTCAAACGACACGCATCTTTCTTTAAAGCACGGCCCAAAACTCCTCGACTTAATGCTGTCACATCTATTACATCATGAGTGGGATAAAAGAAGCCAATCTTATCTCCGACAAACAAGACAGGTATACATTCAACAGAATCTATTGAACTGCTTGATGAAAGCGGCGTAGTTTTAACCGTTGAAAAAATTACTTCTTTCCTAATATTATAATCGCTGATTTCATCGTACTCATCATCAACGGTATCCATATCGGTATTTGTCTCATCTATATTGTTTAGTCTATCAAATTTTACTATATCTTGATCAACGCCTAAAATTTTCGCCGTTGCCATCACCAACTTGTGTGGTATTTTTACATCGAACATCGAATCAAAATTTTCTTTCCAGCGATTTTCAAAGTCATAGAGAATATAATTCAAATGATTGTAGCAACACGTTTGCTTTATACGGATATATTCATCTCTATCAAACCATGACACAATCAAATAATCCACATATTTTATAGCATCAATATTTATGTAAAAGCTTGACAGTCTCATTAACTTTACATTTAGGGCTGGATAAGAGCGCTCAATATATTCATATGTTTCTATAAAAAAGTTATAGTTATCCGCTACCAACAATAAAACACTCTTCCCCTCGTGAATAGAGGATAAAAAATCACATATTTTTAGAGCCTTATAATTCTTATCATCAATAAATTTAGTATATAAGTCAAAGGTTTCCTTTAAAAATATATCAATTGGTTGTTCTTGGTAAAAATTTCTATATTTTTCCCATTGCGCTTGTAAGCTTAATACTTCCTCTTTTAATTTTAATATAATATCATCATTGTATGGACAAATTATTGTTGCTAACTTGTTCTGTAATGCCCATATACTGCGCATCATCTGTTTTATCTCATTTGAACAGTCCCTCAACAGTTGAGATGCTTTATAAACATTTACTAATGCCTTCTTTAATGAGGTAATTTTTATTGCAGAACAATTATACGATGCGTCTGCCGCCTGAATAATTTTATTTGATAAAACGCCAAATATATTACCATTTTTATTTAATCGACTATTAGATGCAATCAACCTAAAAGTTGATGTTTCCCAATGCCATAACTTGAAACCTAATTCCAATAATACAGGTATTTCATTAAATTTATTTTCAGGGATAAAAGCTATAAACGGCACTCCATATCTTAAAATTTCTTTAAGCATATCAATATTTGCTATTATTTCATCAAATTTTTCTGGAGTGGAATATATCGAAAAGAGCTTATCTGGTAATTCTTCTGTAAGATATAAAATATCTTCAATAGCATTTGTTATGGATATTCCTGGGAAACCTGACAATTTCCCAAGATTATGCAATTTAAAATAGTCTAACTGGGAAATATCTATTTCGCCATATGCTACTACATCAGACAGCTTCACATTGTTGACATAGAAACTATCTATATCATCATAAAAATCGTTTTTTGCCGTTAAAATAGTTATTGTCTTTTTTAAAGTTGTTCTCTGAGATTTTAATGTTTGTATTATTTTATCTGAATTATTTAGTATATCTTTAGCCGCCCTTTCTTCTTGACACCATATTTTATGTGAAGTCAATGCCCCTGATGTTTTTTCCAGCATATAATGGATACCATTAATAGGACATAAAATGGTCATCTGATCTTTGCGCCCGACTTTAAACTTAATTTTTTTTTCTAACTTATCTATACCTAAAAACTCAACGACAGCTTTGCCCAAACGTAAATGGTCGCCAGCCACAACTTCTTCTAAAACACTACCTGCATATTCGGGCATATTTTGCACATTTGAAAAGTACTTTAATATAAGCTGCGGTATAACATCACAATCATCATCGGGCAAGACAATCGCTATTCTTTTGTTACCTGCCTCTATAAGCTGGTCAATAATCTTCTGTGTAGCAACATATAACGGATGGAGCGACTCGCCTTCTGCTTTCTTAAATAACGAAATCTTAATATGCTCATAAATTGGATAGCACTTATAATAATCCTCCAACCAATCGTTATTTCCCATAATTCCCTCACCTTATTCTATTCCTATATGCGTTCTCTATCTTGTCGGCGCAAGCCGTTAAATCTTTCTTAATTTCAAAGTCCCAAAAGCGAAGCACTAGCCAACCAAGCTCGATTAAGTCTTGAGTAACTTCAAAATCTCGTTCACGATTTGCTTCAATCTTCGGAATCCAGTAATCGCGATGACTTTTAAAGTCGTTCTTTTGGCGTTCCCAATCATAGCCGTGCCACAGCCTACCATCAACAAAGACGGCAATTTTTGCGCCGAGAAAGACAACATCAGGTTTCCCTCTCAAATATTTATAATTTTTACGATAACGCAGACCTCGGCGCCAAAGTTCTTTACGCAGCATTACTTCTGGCTTAGTGTCCTTGCTTTTATTGCTACGCATATTTCGTGAAATCTGCTCTTTTGTATTAGGCATAAATTACTTCAAATAAATTACATCGTTATGATATTGCAAATAATCGCGCATGGACGTTAAATATCCAATTTGATATTCTCGCTTTGAATCTAATGACAGAAGAGCGCGATTGATATTACTAATAAATTTAGAAATAAGCAAATTGCCGCGTTCGTTGAAAGATATGAGCCCCCCATCAAACAACCTATCGTATGTAGCGGAAAGGATAAGTCCGTTATTTATATCTAATCTTTCACGATTATCGCAAGCTGCCCACGGTTTGATATGGCTTGCTACAAGAACTTGAGGGATATCGACGCCAGTAATTACACATTTTCCATACTTTGAAAGTAAATTTTCTCTAAATTGCCCCTGACCTATTCGCGATTTAACTATAGCTTGACGCTCTGTTACTTCTAAATGAGGATTCGATAAAATTCTTTCCTCTTCTCGCTTTGCCACGATCTCTTGGCCTTCGGAAGATTCCAAAAAGAACCTGTACCATTTAAGAGCGTTGCTATACATGTGGTTTCCGCGGGTATCCTTGTCCACAAAAGAAGGAGTATGAAAAATTATGGCAATCGCCAAATCGACTTCATACAATTCCATATCGGCGAGAGGTTTATCAAGTACTCTTTCCGAAAGCATCTCGTCAGAAATTGTCTTTACTGCATGGGTATATTTATATACAGAATTTTCGCTCAAACTTGATGTACTTATAAGCCATTTACTAAATGTCATAACCTTATCCCCACACCGTAAATTTTATAAAAAATGAAAAAAACAATTTTAATTATATCATAATCAACACTAAAATTCAATATTTGACAATTACTTTAAGCACGGTAGAATTCTCCCCGCCACGCTGTTTTAGTAGGAGAGAGATTATTTAACCCCGCAGACTAATCCCTAAAAAATTTATTTTCTTTCAAAGATTCTCCAATACTTCTGCCGCGTTAGTGTCCGGCTTAACTTTGGGCATAACTTTCAAAATTTTACCCTGTTCGTCAATGAGGAATGTCGTGCGGACAACACCCATACTTGTCTTTCCGTACAGTTTTTTCTCCTGCCATACGCCGTATGCCTGAATTGCCTGCAATTCGGGATCGGACAGCAGAATGAAGGGCAAATTATACTTTTCCGCAAATTTTTCGTGCGAAGAAACGCTGTCTTTACTGATACCGATGACGACGGCGTTTTTCTTTTCAAATTCGCTGTAAGCGGCCGCAAACGCACACGCCTGCCTCGTGCATCCGGGCGTATTGTCCTTCGGATAAAAGTATAATACCACCTTTTTACCGAGAAAATCGGACAGCGAAACCATCTTCCCGTCTTTATCCGCGAGCGAAAACGCCGGCGCCTGCATTCCTTCTTGTAACATACATTATCTCATATACAATTCTCTTGCGTTGTGCTTTTTATTTATTATACCAAACTTTGACCGCAAAAGCAATATTTCGCCAAAAAACGTGAAGTGTTTTCATGATTTCTTCTTATCTTCATGCCGCAGCGCATAGCGCTCAGCGAGGCGGACGAGGAGGCGTTTGAGGGCTATACTTTCCTTTTCTAAGGCAGCGATTTCTCTGCGCAATGCAGCCTTTTGCGCGGCGTTCCGCATTCGTGCAGCAATGCGTTTAGCGTAAGAAAGTGTTTTGCAAATCTGCCGCAACTCGTACTTGCGCATGAGGATCTCTTCAAAATAAAAACTGTATGGAAGCCTGCGGCGATGCGCCAGCTCCTTGATCTCCTCCTCGTAGCGGTGGAAGGCGCTGCCGGACGGTTCGGAGATCGTCACGGCGCGCCGCTCAACCTCCCGCAAGAGACACAAACAGAGCAACTGTTCGACCTCGTCGGCAAATTTCTGCCTCGCAAAAAATGCCTGACCATAACCCGAAAGCTGTGCCAACAGCTCCTCTTTTGTCTCCTCCCCTCCCATCATCAGATACCGCACCGTATAGCGCAGCAGCTCGCCCGGCGTAAAGAACCACTTGTACAAAAGCGCCATAAGTTCCCCCTGTGCGCGCAGAAAGAAAGCAAACGCCCGGACATCGGCATCGTTTTTCATAAAGCGGTTCCGAAGGAAACTTTCCCAACCGACCTCGAACGCGAGTTCTTTTTTCGTCCGCTCGCCGTCATACAACCGAACGATGTTCATCCGATCGTACAGCCTGTCCAGCTTACGGGAAACCGTCGATTGATCGATGTCCAATTCTCTTGCGATCTCGCTCTGCGTATAGCCCTCTCTATCCGCTCGATAAATGCGCCGTTCGAGAGGCGGCAAACAACTGACTGCCGCTCTGCGATCCATCTCCTCGCAGATATCGTCCTCGATGTAGTGCGTTCTTTTGTCCTCCGCGCAATCGCTCCAAAAATCGATCTCTTCCCCGTCCTCGTTTTGAAGCCGCGGAATATCTGCCGTCCATTTCTTGTTGTGCGCGCGACGATCGCTGTTATACTCTTTAATGTCCCGTTTTCGTAAAGCCTTGAACTCCGCTTCGGAAACCTCGATGCGGACATACTGCTTTCCGTCAATGATGATCGTCGGCGTATCGTCGATCTCGCATCGGGTATAGGGATAAAAATAATAGTATCTTCCCTCTCCCGCTTGCTTTTTCTTATGATTTAACCAAAATGCAGTCATATCCATACTGTCATTATAAGATATAATACTGGACAGATATTGTCATATATAAAAATTTTTTCAAGAAATTTTTGAAAGTGTGCATAAATCAGGTATTCCCGTTGCTTTTATATGGGAGGACATCCCGAAACCAAAAACGCGCAAAGCTCGCAGAAAGGTTTGCGGGCTTTTTTGTATGCGCGAAAGGAGAACGCCTATGATTGAGCGAAGGCTTTTGCGGAAAGCCGTAAAATAACCGCAACAAAAACACAAGGAGGAAATTATGAAACCATTTACTTTTTACGACATCTATTACACACCGCTCAAAGAGCTGGACGATAAGCATGCGGGAAAGTTTTTCCGCATGATCTGCGACTTTCTCGACGGAAAGCAGGTCACGATCGACGCGGAAAGCAATGCCGAAATATCGCCCGAATTTGAACTGTATTGGGAGAGCATTTCAGGCGATCTGGAAGCGTACCGCAAATCGGCAGGCAAAAGCTGCGGGCTGGACAAGCGGTACAAGCATTTTCCGTTTTTGCCGTTCTATCGAAAGGCTTTTACCTATTTAAGCGACGGCGAAGGCGGCGCATTCGTCAAAATGATCGGCGCGTATATGTTCGAAAACAAAGTGCCGGCAAAGGCAGACGGCAATGCCTTCAGATATTTTAACATCTGCAAACGTAAGCTGGACGAGAGCAAACAGCGGATGCAAAACGGTGCGAAGGGCGGCAGACCGAAAAAGAATAAAAATCCGCCGCAAGAGAGCCGTGTACCCGAAAAGTGCGACACGTCTGCACGGAAAGAGAACGGAAATCATTCATAAACCGACCACAGAAAAAGCCCCCTGCAAGGGCGAACGGGATACATAAGCGCAGCGTTGTATCTTAGTGAGATAGAGATACATCGCAAAGCGACGAATCTCGCCGCATCAGAGGGAATTTTTCAATAAATGACAAAAGGAGAAACAGCATCATCAATTATCAGGTATTACGCATTAAGAAATTCAAAAAGGGAGACCTTGCCATGATCGGCGCAGAGACGGAACGCACGGCAAAGAGTCACCGCAACGAGGACATCGACAGTGAGCGCACGCCGCTCAACTATTATTTCAAAAAATCGGAAGGCGGGCTTGCGCAGGCTTGGGACAATATGATGCAAAACTTTGGGGCGACCTACAAGGAGACAAAAAAATCGTTTGCCTTTGAGGGGCTCGTCATTACAAGCGGCCACGAATTTTTTACTGAGCGCGGATATATTCCGGGCGAACCTCTGCCCCGAGAATTACAAAAGTTTTTTGAAGATTGTTACGCCTTTGCCCTGCGGCAGATCGGCTATCACGGTACAGATAAAAATATCTTGTCGGCGGTCATTCATTTAGATGAAACGACGCCACATCTGCAACTGTACTATATCCCTATCGTCGATGAAGGAAGAAAAAAGGTTTACGCAAAGGACGAACGCGGCAAAACTTTGCGCAATGCAAAAGGCTCGCCCGTTCAGGCAAAAGACAGCAACGGAAAAAGTATATTTACATCCGCAAAACTGAAACGGCCGAAAGTCTGTTCGTCGGAATTTTGGGAACAGCGCGGCGCGCAAATCTCGTACGGAAATTTGCAGGATGAATTTCATGAGCAGGTCGCATGGCGGTACAGATTGGAGCGAGGCGAGGTCGGAAGCAATAAAAAGCACACGACCAAATATCAATGGAAAAAGCAACAGCAGGAAAAAGAGCTGGCCGAAAAGGATGCCGCACTCGCACAGGCGAATGCAAAAATTGAAGAAGCGGACAGAACGCTGCAGGACAAAAACGCAAATATATCCGCGGCAGAGGAAAAATTAGAACAAATACAATTCCGCGCCGACATTGCGGAAGGCAGACAGGCCTATGCAGAAAGAGCGACGCAGAAACTCGAAAGCGAACGCGAGCGCTTGACGCGCGAAGTTGCACCTCTCACGGCCGCCGCGGAAGCGTTCCGGCAGGCGAGCGAAAAAAAGCCCGACAAAAAGCAGATCCCCGCTCTCCTTGCAGAGAACGCGAGACTTAAAACTGAGTTAAAGTACAGTCATGCAGACCAACACGGGCTCTATGCCGAACTGCAGAAATCGGAAAAGGAGAAAGCAATTCTGAAAAGGAAAGCGGAAATCACGCAGACGCTTATTGCCCACGCACCCGACAAATTGCAAGAAGCAATGGATACAGCAAAGCGCCGCCAGGAAAGCAAGCATACGCCCTTTCGCGGCAATTCGTCGTCATGGACAAAGTAACTTTTTTACAACTGAATATTTCTAAAAAAACAATTGCATTTATCAGGGAAATATGGTAGGATACAAACCAATTCATCGGCCCGTTCAGCCGATGATAGACCAACCGAAGGAGGAAAATGACAGAAGAACAAATCGGCAACATTTTACGAGTGATCGGCACGGCGAACGTGAGCGAAGAACAGCGGGGTTCGGCAACGGCAGACGTTTTACAGCTTGCCGCCGAGACCTTTACCAAGCAGGTATTCACCTCACTTCTGAATGCCAAGCCGAATGAAATGAAGGGAGAAGAAAAAGCCCCGCAGCCGCGGGGCAGGCAAAAGACAGGCATCCGATTCACAAAACAGGAGATGAAAAAGATGCCAATGAAATACCGTAAAATTTTCGCGCATGAAGATATCATCGTCCCCTACCGTCTCCGAAAGGACGGCGTGTACGAGGCACGCGTGCGCAGAAAAGACCTGCACATCGAAGTATCCGCGCGGGACTTCGCTGCGCTGAAAGAAAAATTCATCCGCGCACTGCACCACGAGGAAGAGCCCGCGCCCGCGGCGATCAAAGATCCAAAGGCTACAAACTTCGGCGAATTCACCCTGCAATGGCTGGAAGTGAAACAAGCGCTCGTCAAACCTTCAACATTCAAAGAGTACGACAGGCTCTGCCGCAAAAACCTGATCCCCGCGTTCGGGCAATACTCCCTTTCGCAGATCGACCGCGACAAACTGCAATCGTATCTTTTGGGCTTTGTCAAAGAGGGCAAGCACCGCACAGCGGAAAAACTCGCAGACCTTCTGCGCTGTATCTTCGACGTGGCGGCGGACGATTACAAAATACCCTCCCCGATGGCGAAGGTCGTATTGCCCCGCTATCAGACCAAGAAGGGCAGCGCGCTCACCTACGAGGAAGAGGCGAAGCTGGTGCGTTACTGCCGCGAAAATGCGGATAACGCCGCCACGGACGCGATTTTAGCGCTCCTTTACTTCGGAATGCGGCAGAGCGAACTTGCGACCATGCGCGTCATAGACGGCAAGTGGCTGGAGATCGAAACGAGCAAAGAGCGGCTGGGGCAGGACGTCGTTTTGCGGCGGGCGCCTTTTACGCCGATGGCGCGGAAAGTTCTGCCGCTCATCGACTTTGAAAAGGCGCGCACCACCAACACGCGGACGATCGCCTCGACCATCAAACGGGTGCTGCCCGATCACCACGTTCACGAACTGCGCCATACATATGTCAGCCGCTGCAAAGAGTGCGGCGTAGCCGGCGAAGTCGTGAGCATCTGGGTGGGGCATTCCCTGACGGGTACGATCACTTCCACCGTTTACACGCACTATTCCGAGGAGTTTCAACTAAGGGAAGCGGAAAAAGTAAATTACGCCTTGTAGCCTATGGCGGGCGGTTTTT
>OKWJ01001700.1_pt1 | contig 14177 bp, 10 predicted proteins | sample 1607121 | NCBI WGS metagenome assembly OKWJ01 (sample SAMN04414080, study PRJEB24778) | human gut metagenome | material: faecal | host: Homo sapiens | reverse complement strand
GGCTGCCGCTGCTATGGGCGGAGTAATCGGTCCTATGGAGAAAAAGGAAGGCTATGACGACGCCTACAGCACGGTGGTCAACATTGCCTCTGCGCCCACCGGAATGTTGATACCGCCGTCCAACCTGATGATTGTGTATTCCACCGTTGCAGGCAGTGTTTCTGTTGCGGCGCTGTTCATGGGCGGGTATCTGCCCGGTATCCTGTGGGGAGCGGCTGTTATGGTGCTTGCGGGCATCACTGCCAGAAGGCGGGGATACGTAATCAAAGAAACGGTAACTGCCAGGATGGCACTAAAGGCGGTTCTGGATGCGATTCCGAGTCTGCTGCTTATTATTATTATCATTGGCGGCATTCTGTGCGGAGCATTCACCGCTACCGAGGCAAGCGCGGTGGCCGTAGCTTATGATGCTATACTGGGATTAATCTATAAGGGATTCACAATCGGAGATTTGCCGCGCATTATACTCGCTTCCGCCAAAATGACGGGTATTATCACGTTGATGATTGGGTTATCCTCAATTATGTCGTGGGTGATGGCATTTACCGGTTTGCCGGATATTATTGCAGGCGGGCTTCTCTCGATGACAGATAATAAGTATGTGATACTGATGCTGATGAATGTGATTTTACTGGTGGTGGGGACCTTCATGGATCCTACGCCGGCGGTACTTATTTTTACTCCTATTTTCCTTCCGATTTGCCAGACTTTTGGCATGCATCCGGTGCAGTTTGGCATTATGGTCAGCATGAATCTTTGTATTGGCACCATTACACCGCCGGTCGGTTCTATTCTGTTTACCGGTTGTAAGGTGGGTGGTATAAAGATTGAGCAGGTAATCAGAGAACTGCTGCCTTATTTCGGCGTAATTCTCGTCGCCCTGCTGCTGGTCACCTATATTCCGTCCATTTCTATGGCGCTGCCGGAAGCTGCCGGACTGATTAAATAAAGGAAAGAATAACGAAAAGTCGTCTTATGGACGGCTTTTCCTGTTTCCTGTGAAATCCCTCAGGATTTCCTGGAAAACATAACATCCGATAAACATTTGTGGAAACAGGAAACATCCTGCGAGAACCAATGTTTTGACAATTTAAATGGTAATATTATACAAAAAGGAGAAAGCGATTTCGTGAATATGTACTGAAAATGCAAAATGAAGGCAAAATTATTATGACAAACGGTTGACATATCGGGCAAGGTTGTGATAAGATATGACCATCAAAAAACAAACAGAAAATCTAAAGGAGGATTACAAAATGAAAAGAAAAGTATCTTTGGCAATGGCAACGGTTATGGCGGCTTCCATGGCGGCAGTAGGTTCCGTACCGGCAGCGGCGGCGGATGTATCTATCACGATCTTCAACTCCAAGATGGAGATCCAGAGCCAGCTTGAAGAGAAAGCTGCAGAGTACGGCGAGCAGGCAGGCGTGGACATCGAGGTTTACTACTCCAGCGATACCGTTTCCGCTCACATGGCAACCAGATACGCGTCGGAGGATCCGTACACGCTGGCAATGGTAGACGCAAAGGATGTCTACTCTCTGGGCGCAGAGCATGCGATTGACCTGAGCGATCAGGACTGGGTGAAGGACACCAACTATGCGATCGGTGTAAACTGTCAGATTAATGGTTTCCCGGTATGCGTAGAGGCGCGCGGCATTATCTACAATGCGGATGCGATCGAGGCGATCACAGGCGAGACCTTCAACCCGGAGGATTACGCAACGCTGGATGCCTTCAAGGGACTGCTGGATACGCTGGTAGCGGGCGGCATGGAGTCTCCGGTCGGCATCATGAAGGAGGACTGGTCTCTCGGCGGACTTCCTGTCACAGGTATCAGAGGAGCAGCCGGATGTAGAGGAGTTTATTACAAAGCTTCATGAGGGTGAAGCAGATCTGATTAATAATGAGAAATTCAATTCTCTGATGGATTTCTTTGATGTAATGATGGAGAACAACTACGCAAAGGATTCTGCGATCGCGGCAGAGCGTGAGGTGACGGAGCAGAAGCTGGCGGAAGGCGAGATCGCGTTCATGTTCGGCGGCAACTGGGACTGGGCTGTTATCAACGCTTATGATTACACAGAGAACATGGGCATGATGCCGGTTCCGCAGAATACGGAGGACGGAAAGAATGCAATGCTCGTTGGCGGCGGTTCCAAATACTTCTTTATTGATTCCTCTGACAACACCAGCGACGAACAGCGCCAGGCTGCAAAGGATTTCCTCAACTGGCTGGTATACGACGAAGAAGGACAGAGCTTCCTGGTTAATGACTGCGCACTGGTTCCGGCTTACTCCAACATTACGCTTGAGGTAGCAGATCCGCTGGGACGTTCCGTAAAGGAATTTGTTGACGCAGACGCGCTCATCGGCAACTACGACTATCTGCCGGACGACCACTTCTCTCTCTGCGGAGCTTCCTTCCAGAAATATCTGGCAGGTCAGAGCGACCGTGCAGGCTTTGCGGCTGAGCTTGAAAACTACTGGAAATCTACTACTCCTGTAGAAAGATAAGAGAATCTGCTTATGCGGGGAAACGGCTGAAAGTGAACATGCGGGCATACAGCCTGCGTGTCCGCTGAGGCGGGGCCTTCAGGGCAGATAAAAGGAGGAGAGAGAACATGAAAAGAAATACCATGTCATACAAAATCCGGCAGTATATTATGTTTGCCGGTCCGGCGACCATCCTGTTTATCGCGGTTGTGCTGCTTCCGTTCGTATATGGTCTGTATCTGACCTTCACAAGCTGGGACGGCGTTTCTAAGGCGAAACCGTTTGTGGGCTTTGCAAACTATATCGCGGCATTCCAGGATACGGCATACTGGCAGGCGCTCGGAAGGACGCTGATCTATTCGGTAATCGCAGTTGTTTCTGTTAACATTGTGGCATTTTTCCTTGCATACCTTGTGACGAGCGGAATCAAGGGACAGAACTTCTTCCGTGCCGGTTTCTTCATCCCGAACCTTATCGGCGGTATCGTACTTGGTTACATCTGGAAATTCGTATTCAACCGTGCGCTGGTAGCGCTTGGACAGTCGCTTTCCATCGGGGCGCTTTCCACCTCGTGGCTGTCGACGACGAACGGAGCGATGGCATGTCTCATCATCGTATCGGTATGGCAGTACGCCGGATACATGATGCTGATCTATGTAGCGGGTTTTATGAGCGTTTCCAAGAGCCTTATGGAAGCGGCGCAAATCGACGGCTGCACCAAGACGCAGGCGACGCTCAACGTTACGATCCCGCTGATGCGTTCATCCTTCGTGCAGTGTCTGTTCCTCACGATCACCCGCTGCTTCATGGTTTACGATGTGAACCTGTCCCTGACAAAGGGCGAACCGTTCAACTCGTCGGTAATGGGCGCAATGCACGTGTACAACCAGGCGTTTACATACAAGAACTACGGCGTTGGTCAGGCGGAGGCGTTAATCCTGTTCATTGTCTGCGCGATCGTAGGTGTGACGCAGGTTTATGTTGGTAAGAAAGGGGAGGTGGAAGCATAATGGACGAGAATAAGAAAGCTGCGCGCAATAAGAAAATTTCTCATGCAGTCATGATGATCGTACTTGCAGTTTTACTGTTTATTTTTATCTTCCCGTTCCTTCTGGTAGTAATTAACGTATTTAAAACGAAGGCGGATATTACCTCGAATCCTCTGGCGCTGATCGGTGCGCACGGATTCACATTAGCGAATTTCCCGGAAGCGATGAAAAAGATGAATTTCACTACCGTGTTCGGTAATTCGCTGCTGGTTACCTCTGTTTCCACCGTGCTGACGCTGCTGGTGTCCTCCATGGCATCCTTCGTCATCGTGCGCAACAACTGGAAGGCATGCAACATCCTGTTTTCCGGAATGATCGCTTCCATGGTTATTCCGTTCCAGGTACTGATGATCCCGCTGGTATCCCTTTACGGAGGTATTTTCGGGGTGCTGAACAGCCGCATCACACTGATTCTGATGCACGTAGGCTTCTCGCTCTCGATGGCGACCTTTATGTTCCACGGGGCGATCCGCACCAACATTCCGCTGGAGCTGGAGGAGGCTGCGCTGATCGACGGCTGTACAAGATGGCAGACCTATTGGAGAATTGTATTTCCGCTGCTGAAACCGACCATTGCGACCGTTGCGATCATTGACGCGATGGCGTTCTGGAATGACTATCTGCTTCCGAGCCTTGTACTTGGACGTAAGGAACTGTATACAATCCCGATTGCAACACAGGCTTTCTATGGTACGTATTCTACCGACATGGGGCTTGTAATGGCCGCCCTGCTTCTGGCGATGCTGCCGATCCTGGTTCTGTACCTGTTCCTTCAGAGATATATTGTAGAAGGTGTAACATCCGGTGCAGTGAAGGGCTAAAGGATTTTATGACGCAGTGGGGAGTGTGTTGCTGCATTCCCGCTGCGTTTTTTATTCCATAAAATGCAGTTTTGCGTTATAATCAAAGAAAAAACTGGCGGCAAAAACAGGCTGCTTCACGGAGGACAGAATATGGAATATGGCATAAAAATAAATCAGAAATACCTGGGGATCCCGGTGTATGCCGGAAGGCAGGAGGAGCTCCTGGAGATTTTTTGCGGTGAGGAGAAGCTGTTTGAATTTCAGGTGCCGGTAAACCAGAAGGAAACGGACGGGAAATGCGATTATTACAGCTATCTGAATGTAGAAAAATACCGGGGACATGAGCTGGCTCTGCGGGGCGATTTTTCCGAAGCGTTTTTTGAGGAGCTTGTGCAGGCCGACAGCGACGCGCAGGAGCCGCTGGTAAGACCGCTGATTCATTTCACGGCGCAGAGAGGGTGGATCAACGATCCGAACGGTCTGGTGTATCACGACGGCACCACCTGTTTTTTCAGTACAATCCGATGAATACGCGCTGGCAGAACATGTCGTGGGGACACGCAGTTTCGGAGGATCTGCTTCACTTTACGCAGAAAGAAGAGGCGCTGTACCCGGATGAAAACGGCACGATGTATTCCGGCTGCGGTCTTGTCAACGAGCGGGGAATGCTGGATCTGCCGAAGGAAGCGCTGCTGTTTTACTACACGGCGGCAGGCGGGGGAAACCGGTGGAGTAAGGATAAGCTGTTCACGCAGCGCATTGCTTACAGCACGGACGGCGGCGAGACGCTTGTCAAGCTTCCGAAGGAGGCGATCGGCGTGATCGAGCCGGACAGCCGGGACCCGAAAATCTTCTGGCATGAGGAGACGGGCGCCTATATCATGGTACTCTGGCTCTGTGAGAATAAATTTGGCTTTTTCCGCTCGGAAAATCTGAAGGACTGGGAGATGACGGACAGCATCGACCTTGCCGATGCGTGGGAGTGCCCCGATCTTTTCCGGCTGGCGTGCGGGGACGAATCCATCTGGGTGTTTACAAGCGCTGACGGCTTTTATTATCTGGGACAGTTTGACGGCTATAAATTCCGGACAGATGGCGTGCAGCACAGGGCGTACATTACGAATCTGCCCTACGCGGCGCAGACCTACAGCGGCGTGGAAGACCGCGTGATCAGCGTTCCGTGGCTGCGCACCCACAACGCCGGGAAGCTTTATACCGGTATGATGGGGCTTGGGCGCGAGCTGAGTCTGGTGAAACGGAACGGAAAAATTTTGCTTTCGCTGCTTCCGGTGCGCGAATACGAGGAGACGAAAGAGACGGCGGCAGAATTTGCGCTTGGAGATGACGGCTTTGTTCTGGAGATGGAGAGGGACGCCGTGACCGAGATCATTCTGGAGCCGACAGATGCGAAAAGTATTTCCATGCAGTTTTTCGGACAGGAGATGGCTATCCGCGATAAAATGATTTTCTGCGGGGAGGAGCGGACACCGCTGCCGGAGAAAATCGAGGATATCCATATTCTGATCGACCGGGGAATCCTGGAAATTTATGCGAATCACGGGACGATGAATGTGTACTATGAGACGGATTTGGATGTTCTGTGCGGGAAAATTGTGATTAAGGGCGGAAAGGGAACGGGCAGGATCTGTACCTGGAAGCCGTAAGGAGGAGAACCATGCAAACGCAGAAAGAGAAAAACAGGCTTGCTTTTGAGGAAGCAGAATATCAGAAGCGTTTTCGGAAGAATTTGGACGAGCTGAAATGGCTCTATATGGAATTATATCAGAACGACTGGATGTTCGACGAGCTGTGCGGACAGATGCACCGGTTTTATCTGGAGCGGCGCGAGAGTCTGAAGGAAATGGACCGCCGGCGCGAGAAAAATCCGGAATGGTTTAAACAGAACGATATGATGGGCATGATGCTGTACGTGGATAATTTTGCCGACAATCTGCAGGGTGTCCGCCAAAAGCTTGATTATCTAAAGGAGTGCGGCGTAAATTATATTCATCTGATGCCGCTGCTGGAGAGCCCGAAGGACCGCTCGGACGGCGGCTATGCGGTGGCGGATTTCCGAAAGGTGCAGCCGGAGCTTGGCACCATGGAGGATCTGGAGACGGTGACGGAGGCATGCCACAAAAAGCAGATGAGTGTGTGTATGGATTTTGTGATGAACCATACGTCAGAGGATCATGAGTGGGCGGTGCGCGCGCGAAAGGGCGAGGGCGAATATATGAGCCGCTACTTCTTCTATGATAACTACAGCATCCCGGAGCAGTACGAGCGGACGGTGCCGCAGGTGTTCCCGACAACGGCGCCCGGCAACTTTACCTGGCTGCCGGAAATCGGTCATTACGTCATGACGACCTTTTACCCGTATCAGTGGGACCTGAATTACCGCAATCCGCGGGTTTTCAACGAAATGATGTATAATTTCCTGTTTTTTGCCAATGTTGGAATTGACGTGATACGCATTGATGCGGTACCATATATCTGGAAGCAGTTGGGTACGGACTGCCGTAATCTTCCACAGGTCCACACCATTGTGCGCATGATGCGTATAATCGGCGAGATTGTCTGCCCCGGCGTGCTGCTGCTGGGCGAGGTGGTGATGGAGCCGTCCAAGGTGGCTCCGTATTTTGGAACAGTGGAGAAGCCGGAATGCCACATGCTGTATAATGTGACCACGATGGCGACCATGTGGAATTCGCTGGCGACCAGAGATACCCGCCTTCTGAAGCGGCAGATGGATATTCTGGCACAGCTTCCGAAGGAATATGTATTTTTGAATTACCTCCGCTGCCATGACGACATCGGCTGGGGGCTGGATTACGCAACGCTGCAGTGGTGGGGCATGGAGGAACGGTCCCCCAAGCAGTATATTAACGACTTTTTTACCGGGAAGGCGGCGGGCAGCTACAGCCGCGGCGAGCTTTATAATGCGGACCCGGTGACGGGGGGCGCGCGCTTCTGCGGAACGGCGGCTTCCATGTGCGGTGTGGAGAAGGCGGGCTTCGAGCAGGATGACGAACAGATGACGTATGCGATCCAGCGGGATCTGATGCTTCATGCGTTTATGTTTACACAGTCCGGCATTCCGATGCTCTACAGCGGCGACGAGGTGGGCCAGACCAACGATTACGCATACAGGGAGGTTCCGGAAAAGGCGCCGGATTCCCGTTACGTTCACCGCGGAAAATTCCGCTGGGAGCTGGTTGACGAGATAGAGCAGACCGGCACGGTCTCGGAGCGTATATTCCACGGACTGCAGAAACTGGAGAAAATCCGCAGTGAGGAGGCGGTATTTACTTCGACGGCGGATTTTTATACATTGGAGACCGGCGAGCAGGCGGTAATTTGTATTGTGCGCAGATATGCGGGGGAAAAGCTGATAGGGCTTTTTAACTTCAGCGAATTTGAAAAGACCGCCTGGATCGAGGAAACAGACGGAGAATACCGGGATCTGGTGACCGGGAAGAATGTGACGGCATCGGCGGTGAAGGTTCCCGGAAATGGATTCTTCTGGCTGAAAAAAGTAAAGTAGGATTGCGGGAGGGCGTAGCATAGAGCCCTAAAGGACTAGCTGCGCGTCGCAATCCGCAGGCATCATAAAGTATATCATAGAAGGATGAGTCGGACAGGCAGAGAAGGAGAGGCATAGGATATGGCGATTTTATACAATGAGCAGGCAAAAACGTTTACACTCCAGACGGCAAAGAGCGCTTACCAGATGAAGGTAGATGATCACGGCGTGCTTTTGCACACGTACTACGGCGCACCTGCTGATGAAAGTGATTTTTCTTATCTGATCGTTCCGGAGGATCACGGCTTTTCCGGGCAGCCGGGCGATGTGAATGAGCGCACCTACTCGATGGATTACTATCCGCTGGAGTATGCGGTTTACGGGAACGGCGATTTCCGCGTGTCTGCGATGAAGGCGGGCAGGGCAGGAATGGTTCCGGCGCTGGATCTGCGGTATGTCTCGCACAAGATTTACGATGGAAAATATGCGCTGCCGCAGCTCCCGGCGATGTTTGCCGGTCAGGAGAGCGATGTGCAGACGTTGGAGATCACGCTGAAGGATTTATATGAAGAGATTTATGTAAAGCTTTTTTACGGGGTGTTTGCAGAGAAAAATGTGATCACCCGTGCTGCGGCGGTGGAAAACCGGGGCACGGCTCCGGTGGAGCTGAAACGTATGATGGGCATGTCAATAGACTTTCCGCACGAAGAATTGGAGCTGCTTCATTTTCACGGAAAGCACGCGGGCGAGCGGCAGGCGGAGCGCAGAGCGCTTCCGCACGGCATCACGGAGATTGGCAGCGGACGGGGAACTTCCAGTCACCAGCACAATCCGTTCGTGATCCTTTGTGAGAAGGGCGCGACGGAGGATGCCGGCGGCTGCTATGGAGTTTCGCTTTTATACAGCGGCTGCTTCCGCATTCAGATGGAGCGCGATCAGTTTGACAGCCTGCGTCTTGTTTGCGGACTTTCCGACGACGAATTTTCCTGGACGCTGCAGCCGCAGGAGTGCTTTTATACGCCGGAGACGGCGCTTTCCTACACGCCGGACGGGCTGACGGATCTGTCGCAGTGTCTGCAGCGGGCTTATTTTGACTGTCTGATACGCAGCCCGTGGAAAAACAAAAAGCGCCCGGCTCTGGTAAATAACTGGGAAGCGACATACTTCGATTTCAACGCGGAAAAGCTGCTGGCGATAGCACGGCAGGCGGCGGACCTTGGTCTGGATATGATGGTGCTGGACGACGGCTGGTTTGGAAAGCGCGACGACGACAATTCCGGGCTTGGCGACTGGTATGTGAATGAAAAGAAGCTTGGCTGCAGCCTGAGAGAGCTTGTGGAGGAAATAAAGAAGCTGGGACTGAAATTCGGCATCTGGATAGAGCCGGAGATGGTTTCCGAGGACAGCGACCTCTACCGTGCGCATCCGGAATGGGCGCTGACTATTCCGGGAAGGCAGCCGGGGCGCGGCAGAAACCAGCTTGCGCTGGATCTGTCAAACCGGGAGGTGCTGGAATATCTGAAGGAATGCATTGACCGGGTGATGCAGAGCGCCGACATTTCCTATATAAAATGGGATATCAACCGCAGTATTGATAATATTTACAGCAATGCAAACCCGCAGCTTTCCCAGGGAGCGATCCGTCATCTCTATGTGCTGGGGCTGTACGAGCTCCAGGAGTATTTGATTACGCGATACCCGGACGTTCTTCTGGAGGGCTGCAACGGAGGCGGCGGAAGATTTGATGCCGGAATGCTTTACTACGCGCCGCAGATCTGGTGCAGTGACAATACGGATGCGATCGAGCGTCTGCGGATACACTATGGAACCTCCTTCGGCTACCCGATGTCGGCGGTTGCCGCTCATGTTTCGGTGTGCCCGAACCATCAGAACGGACGCGTCACGCCGTTTCAGACGCGTGGAATCTGTGCGATGCAGGGGTCGTTCGGCTACGAGCTGGATTTAAGCCTGCTGTCCGAGGAGGATAAACAGGAGGCGCGCAGACAGATCGCGATTTATAATGAATACAGCGAGCTTTTCCGGCAGGGCGATTACTACCGCCTGAGCTCGCCGTTTGAAAACCGTGATTTTACGGCTTGGAGCTATGTGTCGCAGGATAAAACATGCGCTTCGCTGAGCGTGGTATTTACCGATTTACATGCAAACCCGAAGCCGCTGCGCGTGAAATGCAAAGGGCTGCAAAAAGACGCGCTCTATGAGGTCGGCAAAGAAACGTATACCGGCGCGGCGCTCATGCAGGGCGGGCTGGTGCTGCCCAAACCGGCGTGCAATTACGATTCCTATATGGTGTGTATGAAAAAGATAAAATAAAAAATAGAAAAATAGAAAGAAGCCTTTTCTGTCATCTGTACGGCAGAGAAGGCTTTTTTACAATTCCATATACCAATTTCCGCCGCGGTTTGGTAAACTATAAGACAGAATGAGAAGTGCGGGGGAAAGGATATGGGAGGAAAGAGGAAAAGCATGCGTATGCGCGGGAAGATACTGGCATTGTGCCTGGGAATTTCCCTGTCGGCGCTGATCCTGCAGACGGTTTTATATCTTCGGACGTCTTCTACGCTGATCTACCGGGAGGCAAAAGAAGAAAACTTACGTCTGATGGAAAATATGCAGAATGAGATTGAGAGCTATGCGCGGTCGATAGAAAACGGACTGCTGCGTCTTTATAATCAGAGCGGTTTTATTTCAGATCTGCGAAAGGGTGTGTCAGTGGAGACGCTGCGTGAGAAATGGAACCGGCTGGCATATAATATCGGGAATGAAAATTTTGACACTTCCCTGAGTGTTCTTGCGCTTTATTTATACACTGCAGACCACGAGATCATCAGTACTTACCGCAAGGCCATGACGCCGAAGCATACCTATCCGGCGGACATTTATGACGAAACGCAGGATACAAATGCGCAGAAGGTAAAGGATTATGTAGCGTCGGATGACTCAATCATGCTGGTGAGCAGCTATTACAACGTATACCGGCAAAAGGATATTGCACGCTTTGCGGTAAAGCTTTACCACAACCGTCAGGTGATCGGCTATGCCGTCTGCGATACCGATGAAAAGGCGCTGCGCTATTTAATGAAGAAATATACAGAGGGCGGGGAAGGCTATGTATGGATCCAGCCCCTGGGAGACCGTGCGATCACGGCGACCGGAGAGCTTTCGGAGACACAGCAGGCGAATTTTGAGAGTGCTTCCTCAGAAATTATGGCGGAATCAGCAGAGGAAGAGGCGATAACGGAGCGTGAAAATCAGGTATTCTTCCGTGTGCAGCAGGATAAATACAATATCGGAAGCTATGCGCTGATGCCGCAGAGCCTGCTTGAGAAAAACCAGCGGACGCTGACGCGGTATCTGCTTATGATCGGGATCGCGATGAGCGCAGCGGCGGTTTTGTTTTCTTATCCGATTTCGCGCGGTCTGACACGGCAGCTTGAAAAAATGACGGAGACGATGGTGCGCATCAAGGGCGGAGAGACGCAGCTCCGCATGACAAATCTGCCGGAGGACGAGATCGGACAGCTTGGACGGACCTTCAATGAGATGCTCGACCGCATCGAAGGGCTGATCGCGCGGGAGTACGAGGCGAAGCTGATGGTAAACCGCGCGGAATACAAGGCGCTGCAGGCGCAGATCAATCCGCATTTTCTGTACAATACGCTGGATACGATGAGCAGTATTGCCGAGCTTTCAGATTGTCCGGAGGTCGGCGCGCTCAGTCAGTCGCTATCCAATATTTTTCGCTACAGCCTGGATATGAAAAATCCTTTTTCCACAGTCGCCAGGGAGATCGCGCATCTGAAAAACTATATTTATGTAATGAATGTCCGTATGCAGGGAACCGTAGCATATGTTTTTGATGTGGAGGAGGATATCCTGCAGGATACTCTGCCGCGGATATCTATCCAGCCGCTTGTGGAAAACGCGCTTACGCATGGACTGAAAAATGCGCGCGGAGAAAAACGGGTAACTGTCCGTGCACACAAATGGGAGGAAAATCTGCGGATCGTTGTGGAGGACAATGGCGTCGGCATTCGTCCACAGCGGATGGAGGAGCTGCTGCAGCCGCATACGGAGCAGGAAACGTCGATCGGTCTTTCCAATATAGATTCCCGCATGAAAATGCTGTATGGAGAGGCTTACGGGGTGACGATCGAAAGCGAGGAAGGAAAGGGAACAAGGGTATACCTTGTCATTCCGCGCAGAAAGATGGATGAGGTAGAGTTATGGAAAGCAGAAAATACAAGGTGCTGATCGCAGATGATGAATACTGGACGCGGGAAAAGCTCTGCCGGATGCTGCGGTGGGAGGAATATTCGCTGATCTGCCTTCCGCCGGCGTGCGACGGAGAGGATGTGCTGCGAAAAATGGAGGAGGAAACGCCGGATATTTTGATCACAGATATTAATATGCCGTACATTGATGGCGTGAAGCTTCTGCAGATTGTGCAGGAACGCTATCCGGAGGTCATCACGTTTGTTATCAGCGGATACGATGATTTTGATTATGTAAAGGAATCTTTTCTTGCCGGTTCGGTCAATTATCTGCTGAAGCCGGTCAGCAAGATCGATCTGATTCACGCGCTGTCAAAAGCTCTGGAGAAGATCAGTGAAAAACAGAGCCGGAGTCTGGAGCTGCAGAAAGCGGCGTCTCTTCTGCAGGACAGGGAATTCAGCCGCCTGCTGGAAAAACAGGAGGTGCCGTTCACACCGAATATCACGATGAACAGTAAGCTTGATTTTGCGGCGGCAAGCCTGATGCTGATAAAAATCCATAATATGCGGGAGCTGACGGAAGCCTGTCAGTATGATCAAAATCTGTTGTCGTGGAAGGTAAAGAAGCGTTTGCGCGAAATGGCGGGCGAAGAGAAGAATATATTTGTGTTTAATCACATCTACCGCTCAAATGAGTTTTTGATCGTGACGGAGGCGGAAATCGGGGAGATGAGTTCGCTCGCCGGAAGGATCGCGGCGCATTTTGGCAGAATCACGCAGGCGCCGGTCACGGTCGCCGTCAGCGAGCAGTCGTATTCCCTGGACAGCCTGCACCGCGCTTATACGCAGGCGATCGCCTGCCTGGTGACCAGAAGATTTTTAAGAGAGAATCAGATACTGTTCTGCCGGGAGAGAAATGAAATACAGGAGCAGAAGATCGAAACACGGTTCGGGGATGCGCAGATACAGGAGCTGAAGCAGATGCTCCGCAAAAACCAGCCGCAGGAGGCAAAAAGATATCTGCGCAGAGTGATCGAGACGGAGGCTGTGCAAAACGAGTGGAGCTATCTTGAGGCGCGTCAGACCGTCCGAAAAATTTTAAATATGATCCAGAATGAGTTTGTCGCCGATATGAGCGCGGCGGACGCCGTTGCAATGGAAAATCTGGCGGATCTTGCCGATAAGGTGGTGGAGCAGCTGGACGCCGCATATCTGTGCGAGGTGATGGAGGAAGCGGTTGATTTTGTGATGTCCATCCGTCAGGGGACGGTGCCGGATACGACAAGAGGACTGGTAAAGCAGGCGGCGGCATATATCGACGAGCATTTTTTTGAGGAGCTGACGCTTTCTTCTCTTGCGGAACAGTTCCATGTGGAGAATACGTATTTTTCGCGCCTGTTCCGGCAGGAGACCGGGGAAAACGTTATGCTCTATATCGCCAAAACGCGTATCCGGCGCGCACAGGGATATATGAAGGAACCGGAAAAAAGCCTTACGGAGATCGCCTTTTTGACAGGATACGACGATTATACTTATTTTAACCGGGTATTCCGCAAGATCACCGGAAAAAGCCCGCGGGATTACCGCGCGGAGCTTGCGAAATGACAGGGATAGCTTGTGCAACTACAAATTTCAAAATGAGCCAACTGTTTTTTCCAGATTTGTCCTAGTGATCTTTTTTCGGAATGACTATAATGGAGATATCTTAAAAACGGACATCGGAAAGATGTAAAAAAGGAGGGCTTTCATTATGAAAAAGAACATGTGGTACACACTTGCGCTTACGGCGAGAGCAGTTTCCGCACTTGGACTTGCAGCGGCGGCAGAGGACGCACCGGAAACCTTTGCGGGTACAGAGAAAGCCGTGCAGGGCTGGGTAGACTGCTTCCCCCGCTGTGCGCTGGTGGGCACAGTGTTTGCAGGCGGCGTAAACGGCGTGGGAGAGATCGCAGGTCATATTGCGCTGGAGCAAGCCTATCAGATGGGCGAGGAGGTGTGAGCCATGGCAGTCAAACAAACGGCAGGCAGAGAGGCTTTGGGGGAATTTGCTCCTAAATTTGCAGAACTTAATGAC
>OKWJ01001699.1_pt1 | contig 14203 bp, 7 predicted proteins | sample 1607121 | NCBI WGS metagenome assembly OKWJ01 (sample SAMN04414080, study PRJEB24778) | human gut metagenome | material: faecal | host: Homo sapiens | reverse complement strand
GCGGTCCGATCCTGCCGTTATTATACCAAAAAGCAGGGCGTTTTGCAATCCGCAAAGCGCCCTGTTCCGCCGTCTTCCCGCGATTTTCTGCAATTTCCTTTTTTCTGCACTTTCCCGTTTGCCCGCTTTTCGGAACGCCCGCATTTTGCGTAGACGCCGCCTTTTTCGGGGAGTTCCCGCGGCGTTCCCTGTTCCGCTACTTTACGCTCCTTTAGCAGAACAAGATATTCTGACCGTTGATACAGTCCGCGAGCATTTTCTCCCGCATCCTATGTTGTACGCCGCGATATCTTTCTTCGACATTATTTGCAACAATCGTTCAGCAGTCAGATCCATATTTCTCTTGACAAGCGCACATTTATCCGTTATAATGGAGTTGTGTTCCAAATCAACGGAAATATGAGGTGAATTATGTACATTGCAAGGCACATAGAAAAGACAATCGAAAAATCTTTTGCGGCTTTCCCCGCCGTGCTGATTACAGGGCCGCGGCAGGTCGGGAAAAGTACGCTTCTTCTCAACAGATTCAAAAACATTCCGAACGTCACGCTGGATAACCCGCTGCAACTATTGAGTTTAAGACAAGATCCCGTCGAATTTTTCAAACTGCACGGCTCTCCGCTCATCCTTGACGAGGTGCAGCGCGCACCCGAATGTTTTTCGGTGCTGAAATACATGATCGACTCTGACCGCAGGGCCGGAATGTATATTCTTACGGGTTCACAAAAATACGCGCTCATGAAAGGTGTAAGCGAAAGCCTTGCGGGGCGAATCGGCATTGTCGATATGCTCGGACTTTCTGACAGGGAAATCTATGAAGATCCGTTCGACCGACCTTTTCTGCCCACAACTGATTATCTCCTTGAACGCCGCCCGAAGATGGCTCCGTCCATTCAAAATCTATGGGAAAGGATCCATCGCGGCAGCATGCCGGAACTATACTCGAACGAAAACATGGATTGGGAACAATACTATGCAGCCTATGTAGATACCTATATTGAACGCGACGTCAAACAGCTCGGCTCCGTAGGCGATACTCTCGCATTTACACAGTTTATGACCGCCCTTGCAAGCAGAACGGGAGAGTTGTTGAACGCCGCCTCTCTCGCACGGGATATCGGCGTTGACAGCAAAACGGTAAAGCGCTGGCTCTCTATTCTGCAAGCGTCCAACATTATCTATCTTTTGCAGCCGTTCTCCCTGAACATCAATAAACGCATCATCAAGACACCAAAAGTATATTTTACGGACACTGGCCTTGTTTGCTATCTCTGCCGCTGGCTGACACCGGAGACGCTTGCAAACGGCGCAATGGCAGGCAGTATTTATGAAACATTTATTGTGAGTGAAATACTGAAATCGTACTATAACGCCGGCAAGGAACCCGATTTGTATTTCTTCCGTAATACCGACGGGCAGGAAGTCGACTTGTTGTTTTACCGCGACGGGAAATTGTATCCGATAGAAATCAAAAAGACTTCTTCTCCCAATGTAAAAGACGCAAAGCATTTCGGAACGCTCTCCACCTTCTTCCCCTCCCTCGAAGTATCCGAAGGCGGTATTATCTGCAACGCCGAAGATCTTTTGCCTTTGGGACAAAATCTAAAAATTATCCCCTTTCGTTTTATTTAGCGTATCCACAGCGCCTCGCTTTTTGCGGGGCGCTGATTATTTATATTGTTTACATCTCCGCCTCACCTTTGGTGTGCATCACACAATTCGCCGGGGTTGCTTCCTCGATTCTTCTGCCTGTCAACCCCTCAAATAGTTCCGCCGCATCGAGAAAATCTGCCGTTTCCTCTATAATATCCCCGCAATACTCGCCGTTTTCTCGCTTTACAAAATCCTGAACAAAGACAAACTGCTGCGCAGGAGAACACATCTTCTTCAAAACAGCAACCGGATGCAAATCCACCGATGTCTTTCCGCAGGCTACCGGGACGCACTCCGCACCGTCGTAAACAATATGCGTGTTCCCGTCGTCAAGCAATATGCCCTGCTTGCCCTCACCGGTCACACCCCATTCCTGCACAATGCAACGCAATTCTTCCGCATAATCCGCAAATCAGAGCATAAACCTTTTTAATTGGATCTTTATACGTTTCTTTTTTTCATATCGTTCATCTTTAATTTTGCTCCTGTATTTTTCTTTTTTCCCCGAATCATTGTTCGATACTATATTTTAACTTAATGGCTAAAAACGTCTCTTCGGAAATGCAATGTTCTATACGGCAGGCGTCTTGTTCGGCGACTGCGGACGAAACGCCGAGCGCAACCAAAAATTTTGTTAAAACACAATGGCGCTCATACACTTGTTCTGCAATTTTTCTCCCAGCTTCCGTTAAGATAATATGGTGATTCTCGTATATCACGAATCCCTTTTCTGACAATCTTTTAACGGCGTTACATACAGATACTTTAGAGAGGTTCATCGCTGCCGCAAGTTTGACTTCGCGTATGGTTTTACAATGTTCGCCCAAACGCAAAATCGTTTCCAGATACATTTCCATAGACTCGTTTTTCAGCATATTTCTCCCCTTGTACGGTTACTATTATTTCTCCCCTTTAACCTTCTTTCTGCGGACAAGTATGACCGTAACCGTTACGGCCGCCGCGACCACAAGCACGCACGCGACGAGGATCACGGCATACCCCCACATCGGCATGACAAACGCCACGCCGGGAATACAGACGATAAACGTTCCCGTTTCTGACGTATCGAACCGCACATATCGCCCGTAACCGTCGGCGGCGATTTCCGTAAGCGTGCCGTCGTCCGCCATATGATAGACAACGACTTCGTTGCGGTCATAGGTCATATCCGCCTGCAAATACAGCGTGATATTTCCGCTCGGCGTTGCTGCCGTGCCGTCTGACTGCACGAGCGAAATGCCGAACACCTCGAAGTTGTCCGCTATGCTCGCCATTTTATCTGCCGCCGTCGTATAGACGCTGCTCCCCGCCGTGATGCGGCTTGCAAGCAACGACGTTCCCTCTGCAAGCACGCCGTTTGCGTCCTCGAACTTTGCAAGCGTGCTGCCGCCCGCAACAGAGGTTATCGCCACATCGTATTCGGTGCAGGTCGGATTGCCGAGGTTTGTGAGGTATGTACTGCTCTCCGCACGATACACGACGTGGTACTCCCCTACGTTTTCCAGCGTAATGGAATTGTTCGTGACAGGCACTTCTGCCTGCTCACCGCCCTGCACATAATACGCCGAAATGCTCACGTCAAGATTTTCATCGCCCAACGCTGCCGTTGCGGAAGGAATGGGAAATACCGAACCACTCGCCGCTTCGTACTCCCTGCCCGCCGTCGTTTGGATGACGGGAACGTACTCTGCGGGGCGTTCGCCGACGTCGACATAATCTCCCGTGCGCGTACCGTTTGCGAGGTTTAGCGTAATAGTAAAGCTGACATCTCTGCTCATGGCGTTGATATACGCCGAAAAGGAAAGGTTGCGCTGCAACCGCTCGGCGGACATGGTATAGGTGTAATACGTCCAGCCGTTCTCCGTCCGCACGGTGTAACCGGTCTGCATGTTCCCGCTTTCCAAAGCCATGTCCGATATAGACGAGCTGTGCCCGAAGGTCATGTAGTAATTTTCGCCGCTCTTTTCGACGGTTGCCGAGGGCGAAAAATTATCCGCACCCATTGCAAGTCCGCTTAAATTGACAGGAACGGAATACACGCCGTCCGAACTTGCAATAGGGCTTTCCGCATATGCCGTAAGCCCGCCGCCCATAAGGGCGGCAAGCATTATAAAGCACATAGACAATGCGGCGAAAAGCGCGATGAGTTTATTCTTTTTCTTTACCATACTTCATTCCCCTCCGCATCCTCGAACACGGCGACGAGCTGCAACATCTTATAGGTACTTCCGATCGCTGTACCCGTACTATTACAAAGTTCAGAATCCACAGTATCATTTGCGAGGTCAAAGATTTCTCCTATACCCGTGATTGTTCCGTCAGCATTCACTACGGCAATATACCAACCGACGAAGGTATATCCGTCTTTCGCAACGGGTGTTTTTACGCCGGAAACATAGTACCCGTCATTCACCTCTTCACGCAGGAAGAAACTGTTGGAATACTGACTGTCAATGGAATAACTTACAAGCAGGCGTTCTCTGAACTCCGCCGTGATCGTCAGGTATTCTGCAAGGTCGGGATCATCATAATCCACGGCATCGATCGTATATCTGCCCGTTACGATAGACTGACCGAGAAACCCTCCCGTCCAACCGACAAAGTTGTAACCGCTCGGAGCCAACGCCTGAAAACTGCTGAAATCGACGACATAAACGCCGCTCGAATTCATATAAAGCGTCCTTTGCTGCGTCTGTCCGTTCACTACTGCCGTAACCGTAATACCGGGATCCCATATCGCATAAACGACGGGATCGCTGTCGCCGAAGCGAGAAATAAAATCGGTTATCGAATACCCTGCCGAAATAACGGACGCCGCACGGGCCGAACCGTTTTCCTCCATCGACCAGCCGAAGAACACATCCTCACTTGAAGCAAACGATGAGGAACCGAACGTCTGTATCGCCTGCAACAAGCTATACGTCTGCGTATAGGCATATCCTTTGCTGCCGTCGGCAAACGTATAATCCACGGCGTCGCGCATGATCTCATCGGAGAACGGGTGCTCTTCATCCGTCACATATGTAACAGACACTTCTCCCTGCCCGTCCAGTACATAAACATCCTGCGTCAACGTAAACGAAACTCGTTCCGTTGATGAAAGCGATATCGAAAACGTATAAGTCAGTCTGTATTTTCCCGTTTCCGAAAAGGTCATCGAATATTGCTGCCCAGACAGCGACAAACGTACCGCTCTTGCCGACTGCACGTTGTTTAACACTTCATTGCTGTCAAGCGAAGCATACTTTGCGGCGCTTACCGTAAGAGCGCCGAGAGAATTGCCCTCCATGTCATATACATACGGACGGATGAACGTGTATTCATATCCCGTAAAGTAGTCTTCCTCGTCAACGGAACGGAAATCCCTGTTTCCGCTGAATGTGATGCGGGCAACATACCGCATCGTAAAGGAATGCTCGCCCCGCGTATAATTCAATGTCAAAACCGCGAAATTGCTTTGGGATATGCTTTGCCACAACTGCTTTGCAAGCCCTTCCGTCATCTCATCCGCAGAATATTCCGACGAATTTCCGTCAAGATACAGCCGATAATACGAAAGCGCAAACCTGTAATCGCCGCTTGAGGTATGCAGGTAATACTCCCTGAGCAACTGGTCAAGATAATTTTCCGAATCGAGATACCCCGTCGCACTTGCCTCAGCGCCGAGAAGAGCGCCGCTTGTATCCTCTTCAAATTCGCCCGAATCATATACCGTTCCCGTTCCGTACTCGTCGTCCGTTACGGTGTAATTTCTTTCACTTGCGCCGCTTGCCTCGTACTCAAAATAGACATAGTAACGTTCGCCGTATATGTTCGTAAGCTCATAGACGACCAGCCGATAATCCGTCGTCATCGTAAACGTCAAGGTTTCGCGTGCGATAGAATACAGATAATATGCGCCGTTTTCTATCGTATAAAATGCGACGTGAAGCGTATTCAATCCGCTTGTGCCGCTGTCATAATAATCGCCGATGAAGCTCCCGCTGACAGTCCCCCATGTATATGTGACCGTAGGATAGGAATATTCTTCTCCTGAAAGAATCACCTCGTCGGGAACATATACGTTGTCGCTGCCGCCCGACAGAGTCCACCCGTCCACACTGATTTGCGGCTCCTCGTGCAACACCGCTTCGACAAGCGAAATGCGCCTGTTCCCTGCGCTGCCCGATGAAAAAAGTATGGCGACGCTTTCCTCCATGACGAAAGAACCGTCTACCGATACAGGCTGCGAAAAATCGGGTTCACCGTTCACCATCCGGTATGCCTGCCAGCTTACGGCGTTAAAATCGGCGTCGGCATCCACCTTTTCGGCATATAATTCGGAAAGCACGACCGACTGCCCCGCCCGGTACGATTTTCCGAGGCGGTACTCGTCAAATTCGCGCATATTGGCGGATGTAAACGTGCCAAGCGTCATGGAATCGTAATATAGTTTTTCTCCGCATTCGGCAGCGACTGTGGGATCATACCCGAAAATCTCGCTCGAAACCGAAAAATACGCGATATTATAGCGGGAATTTGCTACCGTCTGCGCGTTGGTCGAGGCGGTGGGCGCAACGGTGATGCGGCTGTCGTAAGCCGTCCGCGACTGATACGAACTGTTCAGCCCCGTTGCCGTGAAAAAGTAGTTTATCATTCGGGTGGAAAGCCCGTATTCTTCCGTCGCGTCGAACGTCTTGCCGCGTTCGTTCAGATCGTCTATATCTCCCGGATAATACTGTATCTCTTCTTCGGCGACAAAAGCGTCACCTTCCAAAGGCTCATAGTCAATGGAAGTTAGTTTTACGATATGCTCGTAATCTATCGTCATCAAAGTGTGCATTTCACCCAGATCGACCGCCACTTCCATAAACCCGGTCGGAGAGCCGGAAAGTACAAGCGCCGTCCGCAAATTATCGCCGAGGTCGATGATACTGTAACAGTTTCCTGTTTCGGCATGAAATTCCACGGAATACTCTTTATACCTGCCCGCATTGTATGTTTCGGGATAGTAATCGGACTCGACGCCCGTCTGCCCTTCATAATCGGAAATATCGACTTCGTAACACACCTGCCACGGCATAAAGGTAGCCATTCTGTCGTAATAGTTCGCCGCAAGAGGTTCGAGAAGTTCGCCCAGATAATATTCCGTAATGCCGAAATAAGGATATACAGGCTTTACAAGCGTGTAATTGCCGCCTTCCGCAACGATATAGGAATAGACGGGATTGAAACTGTCCATCATCGTTTCCGACATGTCGAGCTGCGACATATAGTTACGGACAAGATAGTACCCGTCTTCGAGCGGCACGGACGTATCTTCAAACGGGCGGGAAAAACCTATCAGTCTTTCAATGGAAAATTCTACGGTATAAGTCGTCTGCGTGGCAAGGCGCTGTTCGTCCGTAAGCCCTTCCGTCTCCCAATTTATAGTCGAAATGTTGAAGTATATGGGCGTGGAAAGATCCATACCCGTAATATCTATATAGAGCGTCTTTATCGTATCCGTGTACGAATCGACGGTATCTGCAATGTAAATATCCGAATCGTTGAGCGCAGAGGCAAGCGTTACCTCATACGATTTATAATCGGAAAGCGAAAGCGGTTCGAGCGCACGGCAGTCATATTGAATTTTCAGAAGAAGCTGGTCGTCCGTCTTTTCGATATATGTTTCATCCGTCACAATATCGTCCGCCCAATTTTTGTAACCATACTCCTCCGCAAGTTCGCCGAGACTGAGAGTATCGTCCATGATCGCAGCATTGTAATCTATATCGTAAGTGCCGTTTGCTGAGAGCGCTTCCTGCTCCCACTTTGCATACAGCACCACATCGCGCATATAGAGATACAATATCCCGTCGGAATACGGCATGGTATAGGAAGAATCGAAATACCAGCCCGAAAAGACATACCCCACCCTTGTGGGCGTAGGCAAAGCAGGCATACTCTTTGCCGTATATGTCATATCTGCGACGGGCGCGTCCGCGTCCTCCGCTACAAAAGATATTGTATATTCCGTATCACCGTAGACATTTTCCAAAATATCCTGCGGCGTCTGTCCGTCGTAGCCCGAACATGCCGTAAAACATACGGCTGAAAAACAAAGTACGGCGATGAGTATTGCAAGTATCGATTTCTTTTTCATCTTTGTTTTGCCTAAAAAAATTTATCCGCGCCCGCCCGAAGACGGGCGCGGACTGTCTCCTTAACTTCTGCAACCAATCAAAACACTTTTCTGCACAGGTCACATAAGAGGATATCTTGAAGACTGTGCTTTCGCATCTGCCATAAACGTATTTTCGGAATTATCCCGACCTTCAAACCAGCCTTCTTCGAAAATTTCAGAATCCTGAGTCTGAACCTGCTCAATAGTCATGTGCTGATCGTAAGAACAGTTGTAATAGTTTACACTGGGCGCTTCATCTTCGATATCTGTAAATGCGTTTTTATGCACCTTGCTCACCATACCGATATAAAGTTGTAGCTTTGAGCCGCCATAATAAACGGAGCCTTCCATGATTTCATACTCAAAAACATTGGTAGCAAGTGCCGGAGCCATCGCACCCATTTGCGAATCAAAATACCTATATGAAAACCCTAATGCTAAACCGGAGCTGGGGTTAGAATAATCTGCGCCTCCCGCAATTGCGACAAGTTGAGCACCTCTCACCGTAATTTCAGTATCCTTCCCGGAAGAGTCTTGCATAATCTTGGTTTCATTGATTCCCGTGTATTTAATTATTGCACGATTTGTGCCGCTGCCTGTACTTGCAAACAGGAACATGCCTTCTGTCAATGAGGAAGTTCCCTGGTTCATCAACATCATTTGGATATTTCTCGATACTTCACTGTCAACGGCAGTAAACTGTTTTATAGCTTTTGTCTTGAAGGCATACGGCTGAATATCGGTGAGATCGGCAAGCGGCAAAGTCATTTTAAGCTCATCTACACCGCCTGCGGTGTTGACCGTCCAATTGCCGTCGGGATTCTGCACGCAACCGGCGTTTTGAAAGGCACTTCTGCCAATAACGGAAAGTCCGCCGGGTGCAATATCCACAAGTCTTAAATTACTCATGTTCATAAACGCCTCGGCGCCGATCGTCGTGACGGCATTCGAAATGTAAACTTCGGAAACGCCGCTTACATTTTTGAAAGCGCCATCCGCGATCGCCGTTACGGTATAGCCGTTTATCTCATCGATATTAACGCGGTAAGTACCGTCGGTAAGCTGTTCTGCGGTAGCAGAATCAAATCCTGTGACGGTCGCCGTTTTATCGGCTTCATTGGTTGTATAGGTAAAGCCGCCCGTCTTTGCATAGCATTCGACGGTGATATACATATTGGAAGTGATCGTACCGCCTTTATATTCCTTACCTATATTGCTTACCGTTACGTCATACCGACCTTCGGAAACGTCAGCTTTTTCAAGGATCTCCGCCACACTAAGAGTGTTTCCGCTCTTATAGCTGTCAAGTACGATGGTCGTTACCTCGTTATCGCGCGGATAGGAGACCGTCAGACGAATTTCTACCGTCTCGCCCTCCGTTACATCGCCGATGAGCACGACTTTGACGTCATCTTCAAATTCGCTGCCGTTATGGGGAACGCCTGAAGTGGAAACAAACGCATAATCGCTTACGGGCAAATCACCGGTACGCGCTATCGTAACATAGGTGATTTCGTCGAGATTGGAAACAATCGCATAAGAATCACGGTTCGTCCCTGATGCAGGCACCGCATTGGGATTGTTAATTACCGACTGCGGCGTAAGCAGGGTGCCCGTATATGCGGAATAATCCTCGGCAGCATTGTTATAGCCTACCTCGCAGAAAGTGGAGGGCAGATCAAGATAGTCATAATTTAACGTGGAGAGCAGATATACCTGCACGCCCGTTACGCCCTCTTCCACGACGAGTCTGCCGTCATCTTTAACGTTCGACTGATATTCCGAGCAGAGAATTTTGCTGTTTCCTCCCACATAGTACAGTCTGCCGTCCTCGTCATACTCGAAATTTTCGTTTTTGGAAAGGTCGAGATTGCCGGGAACGGCTACCATGTTGGTTACCGTCGAGGGAATGGCAATTGATATATTCAAGCCATTTTCTCGATCAGGATTTGCCGTTGCCAACATATCGCTCCAAAAACAATCTATGATTACCTCCAGACCTTCCGGCAAAACCAATTCAGAAAGATTGTTTCCCAACATATTGAACGAATTTTCAAGCACTTTTAACGTTGTAGGCAGCTGCACTTCTTTCATTGCCGAGCTCCCCGCCAATGAAGCAGAATAAAATCCTCTTATAGATTCAATGCCCTCATTGAAAATGAAAACTTCCGCCTGACTGTATCGATCCAAACCGACACTTGCATCGACAGCTGCGACATTGCACCCCGACTTCCCTTCAATAGTCACATTTTTGGAAAGAACGGATACCGCAGGATATGAAACCTCCGAGGTATCAATCCCCGATACACGATAATTATTTCCTTCAATTACCTCATATTGAAGTCCCGGCGTTTTCCAAAGCACGGTCACAACTTCGTTTTCGTCAAACGTGTCCGCCGTAAAGTCAATGGCGTTGCCTTCCGAATCGTTGTAGGAAATGTCTTCATCATCCATATAACGCTTGACGAAGTCATCCACCCTTGCATCGGGCGCGCTCGTCAATGTGCCGGGTGTCACAAGTTCGCTGTACAGCGTTTCATACCCATTATCATAGGTGATCTGCGCCATATATCTGCCGTAAAGCGCGGTTGCATCCATGCCGTCGGAATACTTCTGCGTGAATGCAGCGTCCGTGTACCAGCCGTCGAATGTGAGGTTCTCTTCGGCTGCGGCGGCTTCCTGTTCCGTTGTCGTTTGAGAAAGCGCGGAGAGCGTACCCGCAATCTGCGTAGCCGTACCGCTGCCGTCCGTAATGTTGAGCGTGATGTTCGCCTCCGCCATGAGTGCATACACGGTAATGTCGCCCGTTACATTGCTCTCGTCAAACACATTATCCGCGCTGCAAGCCTCGTCCGTGTACCAGTCGCGGAAGGTATAGCCGTCCACGGTAGGTTCGGCGGGGAGCGTTACCGAGCCGTCGTCATTGGTATCGACGGTCGTGTACTGCTGCCAGTCGCCCGTCGTGCCGTTTTCGCGCACCATGAAGGTGACGGTGTAAGTTTCGGTGTTGTTGCAGGCGGCAAGCGCAAATACGCCGACCGCGCACAGCATCACCAGTGCCAGAACAATCAGAATTCTGTTCTTGATCTTTGTCATAAAAACTACTCCTTTTATAAAATATATTTTCTTGCGAAATAACCGTTTCCGGCTGTTTCCTTATGTTGTAAAGCCCGTCATATATCGTAACGGGACAGTATCTGCGCGGGCGTCTGCCACAGCACGAACAGATACGGGATGAGCGATATTGCAAGCATCAGAAGCCCGCCTGCCGCCATAACGCCCAGCGCAATGCCGGCGAACAGCCCGAACGCCACGTTCATGACCGCATACCGCACGCACATGAGCGCAAACACGATGAGATAGAACACGATATACCCTATCATGTTGCTCGTGAGTGCCGTCAGCATCTCCTTGAACAGAAGATTGCTCCTGTTCACGCCGATCGCGCGGTAAATGCCGTATTCTTTGCTGTTGCGTATGCTCCCCGATTTTTCTATAAAGAACCACACGATGAGCAGCAACGCGAGCACGACGAAGAAGATGGAAAGATTGCTCGTCGCATCGCTCATGATCTCCGCGTTCTCCCGCTCGTACAGCGCGTTTATGTCGATACTGCGGATACCGAGCTGCGAGAGCGTGCTTGTAAGAGAGGCAAGCTGTTCCCCTCCGCTTGTCTTTATCTCGAAGTAGAACTGCGAGGCAATGCCCGCGGAAGAGGTCGTACCCTGCAATGCGTCGATGTCCGGCTGCAACGCGACAAAGATGTTGGAAAGCGTATTTTCATTGACGTAAATGCGAATATCCGTACTCATTACGTCGCGCGTGATCTCGAACCGCTGCACATACATCGGGCGGCTGCCCACGATCTGGATCGCCGTGGACGTACCGGACGTGGACGCGAGGCGGGAGTTGGTGACATTGACGAGGTAATCCGCCTGCGTGGTGTCGCTCATCATCTTATACAGCGAATTGCGGTTGATCTCCACCGTCACTTCGCTGTCGCCGAGCGTAGAGCTGTCGGACAAGAGAATTTCGCTCGTATAGCTCGTTCCCGCAAAGTCGGCGGCAAAGAACAGGTTGTTGTAGTCGTTGAACTGCACCGTGTTGTACACGCCGAGGAAATTTACATAGTCCACTTTATTGAGGTACACCGCGGGCGTATCGCCGTCGGTTATTCCGCTCACGCGGTATTCCCCTTCAAACACGACCAAAAGCATGGCGCGGTCTGTGTTCAGCTCCGGAAGGCGGAATTGCGTTTTCAGCGTTTCGGCGAGCGCGCGGGAGATGAGCACCTCCCCCTCCTGTGGCATCGCGCCGTAGATAAGCCCGACGCTCTCCGCCGTGTCGTCTGCCTCAATCGCTTTTGGCGCATAGTCCGCCGATATGCCCGAAAGCGAGGCAATTTCGTTATACGAAAAACCGCCCTGCTTATACTGCGTTTCAAAAAAGTCGATATTCTCGTACAAACTCGTATCCAGCGTGCGCAGATCGGTATAGGTATTCATGTTGACGTACACGCAGTCACTGTCAAGCACCTTATTTTCAATTCTCGTATTCGCCGCCTCGAACGCCATGAGAGAAAGAAAGCACAGCACCGCCGCGATGACGAAAATGAAGATCTGTTTGAAGATGTTTGCCGTCGAATAGGCGCGTTCGCTCCCGTCCGAACGGAACAGGCTGAATATGCTCTTCCCCGTAAACAGCCTGCCGTTGCGCTTTGCCGTACTCTTTGCAAAGTCGGGAACAAGACGGGCGGGCTGTTCTTCCGCCTGCGCCTGCGTCCCGCGGAAGATGATCTTCTTTTCGCTCCGCTCATCCAGAACGGTGACGTTCGCGCCCGCCTTTATGTAGATGTTTCCCTTATCGTTAAATACCTGTATGGTATCCCTTGCCGCAGGAGTATCGCCGTAGAACTCTATGTCCAGCGCTCCCTCTTTGACCTCACCGCGCGGCTTTTCGTCCACATAGATATTGTTGTGTTCGGTATCGTACTCAAACACTTCGCCGAGGTCGGTATTCTCGTCCAGCCTGCCGTCCACGAGTTTTATATAACTGTCGGCATATTTCTTGATGAGCGTTATCTCGTGCGTTGCCACCACGACGAGTTTTGTCTTGGAGATCTCTTTGAGAATGTCCATGACCTTCATGGTATTTTCCGCGTCGAGGTTGCCCGTCGGCTCGTCGGCGAGAATAATGTCCGCACCCTTGATGAGCGCGCGGGCGATGGCTACACGCTGTTTCTGTCCGCCGGAGAGCGCGTCGCCCTGTTTGTTCTTGAACCGCTCCATATCCACGAGCGTCAGAACCTGCTCGCTCCGCCTCTCTATCTCCCCCTCGTCCTTAAAGCCCGCGATGTGCATGGCATTGCGCATGATTTCGGCGATGGTATAGCCGCGTTCGAGATAGTAATTCTGGAAGATAAACCCTATTTTTGCGTTGCGGATCTTATCCACTTTTCCGGCAACGTTTTCGCCGTCTATGTATATTTTGCCGCTGTCCTGTCTATCCAGCCCGCCGATAATGTTGAGCAAGGTCGTCTTGCCGCTGCCCGACTTGCCGTATATGGCGATAAAGCCTTTTTCGGGAAGTTCAAAGGAGACACCTTTCAGCACCTCGTTGCGATTGCGTGAGCGGGGATTGAATACTTTGCCGATGTTTTCGATTTTAATCATTTGCTTCCCCTCCTCAAGCTCTTACGAATGCTCTGCCCGTTGAGGGATTTATTGAACCCGAACGCCACAAGCTCGACGATCAGCAGCAGCATAATCTCAATAAAGAAGTAATTGCCGACGGAGATGAAAGCGAGGCTGCTGCCCGGAATGACCGAGGCAACGAGCGATACGAGCGGCAGAAGCACGAGCGTCGGCAGGAAAATGAGCGCCATCTGAATATACAGCGAGCGGCTGGAAACCTTGTTCGGAATGCCGAGCGTCCGATACACCGCAAAGTCCGCCTGATAGATCTTCACGCTGCGCATAAAGATGATGCCGATGAGCACGCCGACCAAAAGGCTTGCGGCGATGAGCGCCACATACCAAAGCACGTTCGACGTGAACACATCCCCCGCGCTCTGCACATAAATGCCGCTCGTGGACAAAAGCCCCATATATCCTTCGGGCAGTTTTGAAACAGCCGCACGCGCCGCGTCGTCCGAGGGGAAATACAGGCACGCCTGCGCAGCGGAGGAAAAACCGCCTTCAAACATGGCGGCATAGTCCGCTTCGCTCATTTCGACGATGAGCCCGTCAATGCTTTCGTTCTCTCCGCTCGCGTCCGCCACGATATACGCCTTATCCGCTTTTGCCGTAAACACCGCCGTCCGCCCCACCACGTTGAAGTAGTTGGAATTGACGAGGTTGATATTTCCGCCCGCGAGCGAAGAATTCACCGTGAAGGTATAGACCG
>OKWJ01001693.1_pt1 | contig 14266 bp, 4 predicted proteins | sample 1607121 | NCBI WGS metagenome assembly OKWJ01 (sample SAMN04414080, study PRJEB24778) | human gut metagenome | material: faecal | host: Homo sapiens | reverse complement strand
AAGGCAATATGTGAAAAATATATAAAAATTGAATAGAAATACAAAAGAATTATATGAAAAATGGCAATAAAATGTCTGGTAATCATTACAAAAGTGTTAAAAATATTTGAAAATTCTATTGGAAATAAATCTAAAATTAGTATATAATAAAAATAACTTATAGAAAGTTCAAATTATAGAAAATGAAGGAGGAAATGCAAGCGCATAACATTAAGAGAAGAATTATGGGAAGCTTAATGGCTGTATTAATGGGTACAAGTACCATCTTGGGTACATGTCCGGCTCCGCTTTTTGCAGCTAATGTTTCCGCAAAAGCAGAAGTGGAAGTGACTTCTGATGCATCTGAAGTGAATGCAAACCAGTATGGATTAGTTTCTGCAAAGCAGGGTAATATTTTACATGCATGGGATTGGAAGTTCACAGATGTAACAAAAAATATCGAGGATATAGCAGAGGCTGGTTATTCTCTAGTACAGGTATCCCCATGCCAGGTATGTGAGAATACAACTACTAATAATGATTGGTGGAAGTTATATCAGCCATATGACTACAAGTTCGGAAATTCACTGGGAACAGCAGATGAATTTAAGGAAATGTGTTCTACAGCAGAAAAATATGGTGTTTCTATTATTGTCGATGTAGTAGCAAACCATATGGCAGGAACTGGTACTGGAAGTTGTGGTGAGAGAAAATCACAAGTAGATAGTTGGTGGACGGATGATAAGTTCCATAATACTGGAGTGAAGTTTACTGGTACTTATGATGATAATCGTGAAATGATGGTACGTTCTAACATCGGTATGCCAGATGTGGCAACAGAGCGAGAAGATGTACAGGAAAGAATGATTTCATATCTGGAAACTTTATTGGATATGGGAGCAGATGGTTTCCGTTATGATGCAGCAAAGCATATCGGTACAACCAGCGATAGTGGAAATTCAAACGATACATTCTGGAAGAACATTTCCGCAGCCGTATCTGCAAAGAAACCAGATGCATTGGTATATGGCGAGATTTTAAATAGTATGCCTGTATCAGATGAATATTATGTAAAAGATGGTATCAAAGTAACGGAAAGCCAGAAGGGCTGGGATATGAAGGACTTGGTACGAGGTGAAGGAACAGTTTCACAAAAGAGTGCATTTACATATACAAGAAAATCATCTGCTTCTAATTTGATTACTTGGGTAGAAAACCATGATACTTATTTAAATCATTGGGGTAGTACGGGATTAGCAGACAATCATCATCATAAGAATTATATGTCTGATGACCAGATTATGCTTGCATGGTCTACTGTAGCTGCAAGAGCAGATGCACAGGCACTTTACTTTGCAAGACCAGATGGATGTTCAGAACCAGCAAATCCTAATGACAATGATGCAAGTAATACAATTCAAGGTAACTTGGGTATGAGTACAAAGAATTTTGATTGGAAGGATAAGAAAGTTGCATCTGTTAATAAATTTAAGAATGCAATGGTAGGCGAAGGTGAAGAATGTTCTACAAGTGGAAATCTTGCAATCATTAAACGTGGAAATAAAGGTGTTGTAGTTACCAACTTTGGAAGTGGTTCTGCAAACTTTGATGTAAGCGGATTATCAGGATTAAAAGATGGAAAGTACACAGATGCTAGTGGACAGAACGGAGAATTTACTGTATCTGGTGGAAAAGTTTCTGGCTCTGTAAAGGGAAATTCATTTGTTGTATTATATGATGCTGATTCCGTTGTACAGGTGACAGAAACACCATCTGCGACTCCTGATGAGACACCAGTAGCTGGAGCAGCATCTGTTTCTTTTGAAAATGGCGGTGGTAAGTTTAAAGAAGCTGTTAAGGAAACAATTACGGTAAAGAATGCAGAATATGCATACTATAGTTATGATGGTGCAGATTGGACAGAAATCAAAGATGGAAAAGCTACAGTGACAATCGGTGCAGATGCAAAGAACATTGGTGATACATATGCATTATATGTAAAAGCAATGGGAAAAGATGGAAAGCTAGTTGATAGTGAAAAAACTTATACATATTCAACAAGCTCAAGCGAAACTGGAACCACACATTCTTTGAAACTTAGAATTGCAAAATCTGAACAGGCAACAGCACCTTATGTATACTTCAAAGGTAGCACAACAGCATGGCCAGGAGAGGCTATGACAGAAGAGGGTGACTATTGGGTATATGTGTCAGATACAATGACAAGCGGAGAGGTAATCTTCAATGGTGGAACTGGAAGCTGGCAGGATCCTGAAAAGGATAAAGGTTGGCATACAGTAGCCGGATATATGCAATATAGTTTGAAAGACAAAGCAGTTACTGAATTTTCAGAGACAACTGAGGCAACTGTTTCTCCAGATGCTAAGAAGGCAAATAAAGCACCAGAGTTTGTTATTTCAACAACAAAACCAACAGAGACTCCAGCTACTCAGACAGAAGAACCAACAGAGGCACCAACAGCAACACCAGACAATGTGACAGGTGAGATGAGTATCTCTGTTAATAAAGTAGATGGTACACAGTTCGATACAGAAACATTACCAGTAACAATTAAAGTGGAAAATGCAACAGATGCTGTTTATAGCATTGACGGTGGTGCAGAAGTTAGCTTTGATGGTGAGACAACTGTTGAAGTTGGCGAAGGTAAGATTGCTGATACAGACGTAACATTGAAGGTAACAGCAACAGATAAGGAAGGCACAAGAAGTGCAACTACTTATACTTATAAAAAGGTATTTAATCCTAAAAAGGCAGCAGAAGAACAAAAAGTAGGAACTGTTACAACAGCAGTTACTAAGATTAAGAGTTTAATGGAAGTAGTATCTGATGCAGCACAGGCAGATGCAGATGTACTTCAAGGAGAACCAGAAAGTAGTTATTTTTCAACAAACCCTAATAATCAGACTGGTGCAAAAAAGACAATCACATCAGCAAAAGATTTTACAGAGGATATGATTATTGCTCAGGGTGTGGCAAATGATGGTATTACCTCGTTCAAGGGAACACATGAAGGACCTGTATATGATACTTATGCTTTGTTTGGTGCATATGATGATACAAATGTATACATAGGTGTGCAATATACAAATGTAATTGATGTAATTGATCCAGCGCAAGGTTATCCAATCTCTGATAATGGAAAGCCTTCAGCAGGTGATATTCCACAAATGATGGTATTTGATACACGTTCTGGCGATTATACCGATGGTACTGCAAATGATACAAAACAGAAGACAGCATGGGACACAAATGTCAAGTTTGCAGGGGATGCAAAGGTAGATAAGTTATTTGTTTATTCAGCAAAGGCAGAAGTAAATAATACTGCATTATTTAAGTCGGTAAATGGAATTGTAGATTATAACACTGTAATTTCTTCAAAAATAGCTTCGACAGGAAAAACAGGAATTACATACAAATATGAAGATGGCTTCTTCTGCAAGAATATGTATGGTATTAAAAGAAATGGATATGATGGTTATACACCAGCAGATTTAAATAGTGATTCGTCTGAATGGATTGACTTCTTAACAACAAGTCATGACACAGATAAAGACACATTTATGATTATGACTATACCAATGTCAACTTTAGGAGTAACAGCTGATAAGGTTGCATCTGAAGGAATTGGTGTTATGAGTATTTCAACATTTGGGGCAAGTGGAATTGGAAGTTGTCCACAAGATTTAAGTATGTTAGATGTAGCTTGTGATCCGTATGGTCCAGATGAGTCGACATCAGCAGAAAAAGAAGATGAAGATACTGTTACAACTAAATTGGCACAACTTGGGGGCTCTGTAGATAATCCTATTAAGACACCTAAGCCAATTACATCAGCAGAAGTGACAGCAACACCAGATAGTAGTGTAGCAACAGCAACACCAGAGGTTACACCATGTGTAACAGCAACACCAGAAGCAACCGATAGTAGTGTGGCAACAGCAACACCAGAAGCAACCGATAGTAGTGTAGCAACAGCAATACCAGAAGTTACACCACATGTAGTAGCAACACCAATTGTACCAGAAGATACAGATCAAATGGTTGTAAACTTTGGTGCAGAAAAAGCAGCTCCACAGGTTGCTGGAACAACTTTGAAATTAGAGGCAAAACCATATAACACAACAGGAACTTGTCAGTATCAGTTTGTAGTTGACGGTCAGGTTGTACAGGAATACTCAGAAAGTGCTTCTTATAATTGGTATGCAACTTCAGGAAAGCATACAATTAGTGTAAGCGTAAAAGATCAAACAGGAAAATATGTTGTAGTTGAGAAAAACTATACAGTTATGGGTGATAATCCAGCGACTCAGGAACCAACAGCAACACCAGAGGTTACACCATGTGTAACAGCAACACCTGTACAGTCACCAACAATTGAGGATCCAAAGGAAACAGAAGCACCAGTTGAAATTACTGTAAAAGCATCCTTTGGAAAGGCTTCACCACAAAAGGTAAATACTGCTATTAAGATTACACCAAGAGTAAGTGGTACAAAGAATAGTTACAAATACTCTATTATGGCTGAATTAAAGAACAGCACATATACACAGCGTGTTGCAAGTAATTCAACAGCAAAGAGTGTAACTTGGAAACCGAAAAAAGCAGGTACTTATAAGATTACGATTTCAGTTACAGATTCAGAAGGATATAAGGGCGTAAAGACTTACAACTATGTAATTAAACAGCCTAAACTAACTGTAAAGGGAAGCATTAGTAAGAAATCAATTAAGCTTGGTCAAAAGGTTAAGATTACAACAAATGGTACAGCAAGTAAGGGTACTTTGAAGTTTAAGATTACTTCTAAGAAGAAGGGTGACAAGAAAGCAGTTGTACTTAAGAAATACAGTACAAAGAAAACTTGTATCTGGAAGCCAAAGAAGAAAGGAACATATACAATTACTGTATATGCGAAAGACGGAAGTGGAAAACAGGTTAAAAAGACTCTTAAACTAACTGTAAAAGCAAAGAAATAATAAAAATTCTTAAAATAGGTAAATATAGGGGCTGCAATAATTTTGTGGCTCCTATTTTTTCTCTCACAGTATAGAAATATTTGTGAAGAATGTACAATGAAATATGATAATATGATGTTTTTTTTACATTATTTTGTAGAAGTATCTAAAAATGGAAATATAAGGGAATATTATTGAAACGAAAATGTGTAAATGATAAAATATAGAAAAATACACCAATATCACATTTTAAGATATGAGACATAGGAAAAAAAGAATGGAGGAAATAGAATGGCAAGAAAGAAAGTTCTTAGTGTAGCATTAGCTGCTATGTTGTCTACGAGTACGGTATTTGGAAGTTCACCACAGTTCTCGCAGATAGTATCAGTTAATGCTAAAAAAACTACAAGTGAAGATCAGGATGTGGAAGAAACAGAGGTAGTAACCGATGCAGAACAGGTAGATGCATCTAGTTATGGATTATGTGATAACACAAAGGATGGTGCTATTTTGCATGCATTCTGTTGGTCTTTCAATACCATTAAAGAAAATATGAAGGATATTGCAGAGGCGGGGTACACAACAGTACAGACATCTCCTGCAAATGCTTGTAATGATAGTAGTCCAGGAATGATTTTGTATGATTCTAATAATAAAGATGATTCCTATGATGGAAAGCGGGGATGTTGGTGGTGGCATTATCAACCAACAGATTGGACTGTAGGAAATTATCAGTTGGGTACAAGAGATGATTATAAAGCAATGTGTGAAGAAGCGGACAGGTATGGTGTAAAGATTATTACAGATGTGCTTCCAAATCATACAACACCCGATATTGCAAGAGTTTCAGACAACCTTGCAAATGCTGCAGGAGGAAAGGGGAAAGGTCAATTATACCATGAGAATGGTTTTAATGAAATTAATGATTATAATAATCGTTACGAATGTACCCTTGGTCAAATGGGAGGACTTCCAGATGTAAATACTGAAAATCAAGGATTTCAGGCATATTACTTAAAATACTGTAATGACATTATTTCTTTGGGATGTGATGGGTTCCGTTATGATACAGCAAAACATATTGGTGTTCCAAGTGATCCTAAGGATAGTTCTAATACCAGAGGTGTGAATGATTTCTGGGATATAGCAACTGGAAAAAAAGCAGTCAATGGAATTAGTTTGAATAAAGCAGATGAATTATTTATTTATGGAGAAGTATTACAGGATCGTAATATTCCGTATAATGAGTATGCATCCTATATGAATATGACAGCGAGTGGATATGGTGGAACATTAAGGTCTGCTATTGGAAGCAAAGATTTTTCTACAGGTCGAATCTCAGATTGGAATCATGCTACACCAAATCGAATTGTAACTTGGGTAGAATCTCATGATACCTACTTTAATAAGCATGAATCTGCATGGTTGAACGATTGGCAGATACGTGCTTGCTGGGCAATTATTGCGGCAAGAGATAATGGTACACCGCTATTCTTTTCAAGACCAGATGGTTCAGATGGACCTTCTACAAATTATGTAGGAAATAATGTGCTTGGAGCGAAAGGTAACGACCAGTTTAAACATCCAGAGGTTGCTGCATGTAATCATTTCCGTAATGCCATGGTTGGAGAAAAGGAATATTTAAGTAATCCAAATGGAAGTGGAAGTTTGTTAGCGATTGAAAGAGGAAACAAGGGTGTTGTAATTGTAAACCTTGGTTCCGATGCATCTAATATTAAGTTACAGAAAGTAGCAGATGGTACTTATACAGAAGAAGTAAGTGGAAAACAGGTGCAGGTTTCAGGAGGTACTTTAAATTATACAGTACCAGGTGGAACTGTTGCAGTAGTATACAATCCAACAGCGATTACCAAAGACCCATCCGTATCCGTTTCTAAGGATACAGGAACATTTACAGCTCCATTTGATTTGAAATTGACACCTGTAAATGCAACAAAAGCAACGTATTCTATCAATGGTGGTGATACAGTAGAATTTACAAAGGCAACTACCGTTAAGATTGGTGAAGGATGCGAAATTGGTGATAAAGTTACGGTAAAAGTAACAGCTACAGGTGAAGGTGAGCCATTTGAAAAGACATTTACATACACAATGGCAGATGCACCACAGTATAAAATGTATCTTCGTGTGAAGAAATCTGACTTTGACAGTGCACCAACGTTATATTTATATGATTCAGAAACAGGAAAAACGGCTTTAAATGGTGCATGGCCAGGAAATGCCATGACAGCAGAAGGGGATTATTATGTATATACGAGTGATACAGTAGATAGCGGAGTTGCTATTTTAGTGTCTGGTACATGGAGAAGTACAGAAGATATGCAGCCTGGCTTAAGTGTAAATGGTTATATGGAATACGATAAATCCTCAAATAAGTTTTCGACATTTACAATTGAGACAAAACCGCCAGTTACAAAGGCACCTACAAAAGAGCCAGAAAAGACTGCTACACCAAAACCGTCTTCAACGGCTACTACGACACCAACCAAAACTGCCACACCAAAACCAGAAAATACAGCAACCTCAAATAGTCCAAGTATTTCTGTTTCAGTGAAGGATGGTAGTTCATTTACAACAGAAACAGAATCTGTAAAAGTAACACTTGCAAATGCAACAAAGGGGACTTACCGTGTTGATAATGGACCGGAAAAAAGCTTTGGAACTAGCACAACAGTTGTTTTAGGACAAGGAAAGATAGCAGATACAGATGTTACACTGGAAGTGACAGCGGTGTCTGGAAGTAAAGAAGTAACAAAAACATTTACTTATCATAAAGTATTTGATGGTGAGAAAGCAGAAGTAAAGGCATCTGCCCTTCAAAAACTGCAAAGTTTATTTGAAGTGGTTGCAGAGGCAGCACAGACAAATACAGCAGCAGAAAGTGATGCTTACTATGCAACTAACCCAGATGGGAAACTAGGAAAAGAGGCAACCATTACAGGAATGGCTGATTTTACTCAGGACATGTTGGTTGCTCGTAGCGGTGCGTGGGATGTACCAAATGCATGGAACGGAGCGCATGAAAATAGTGTAGCAGATTGCTATGGCTTATATGCTGCTTGGGATAGTGACAATCTTTATATTGGACTGGAAATGGTAAATACAACAGACACATGGGCAAATGAAGGAGATGGACCACTTCTTGACGGAGGAAAGATGTCGAATGTACCTATTGTGATTGCAATCAATACTGGTAAGGGAAATAAAATGTCTGGACAATGTGTAGATAAGTCGGATAGTGACCATATTTGGCAGTGTAATGTGGAATTTGAAACAAGAATTGACCATTTGTTATTTGCGTCTGCAAAAGGAAGCGGCGGCGAGCCGGGATTGTTTACAGCGGGCACAGATGGAAAGAGTGATTATAAAAACTATTTAGTTGGCTTTAAGGATGCTGGAATTACCTATAAGGCAGAGGATGGTAGTATTTCGCCAGAAATTATGCAATTAGTAGGTTCTAAAGATGTTTCAGATGCGCATGACAAGTCTATGTATAAAGATGCCATGACAATGGGACATAATAGAAAATATGATACATTCTTTACCTATACAATACCTTTAAAGGCATTAAATATTGATAAGTCATATATTGAAGCAAATGGTGTTGGAATTATGGGACTAGGAACAAGACAAACTTCACCATTGGATTGTGTTCCTCATGATCCATCCATGTTGGATAATACGATGGAGTCCTATACGCAGGCGGATGATAATACTTCTTTTGAAAAAGAAGATTTAGATATTATTACAGTGCCATTGGCAGCGGTAGGAAATGCCAAAGGTGGTGGAGAAGGTTCTGGAGAGGTTTTGAAAACAGAAGAACCGAAAAAAACAGAACAACCAACAAAGACAAATGTACCAGAAAAAACAGTGGAAGTAACAAAAACAGAGGCTCCAAAGAAAACGGAAGAGCCAAAAAAGACAGAAACTCCAAAAAAGACAGATGCACCTCTTGAAACAGCAGTGGTAGCAACAAGTAATCCTGGAGATAAATTTACAGTGAACTTTGGTGCAGATCGTTCTTCACCTCAGCTTAATACAACTAAATTAAACTTAAAAGCAGTTGCTTATGGTGGAAAGAAAAGTTATAAATATGAATTTTTAGTAGACGACGAAACTGTACAGAAAGCTTCTACTAAGGATAATTATAGTTGGGCTCCAAGTAAAGGAAATCATACAATCAAGGTTATCGTTGAAGATGCGAATGGAACAAAGATTTCCTGTGAGAAGAAGTATGTAGTAGAAAGTGCAGGAAGTGAGGCAATGCCTTCTACCAAACCAACAACTACACCTACGAAGAAACCAGTAGGAACTACTTCTCCAAAACCTACAGATAGCGTATTGCCAACGGGTGAGTTAATGGCGAGATTGAAGTTTTCGGCTGTATCCCCACAAAAGGTTGGAAAAGTAATTGGATTGAATTTGGTTGCAGTTGGCGGAACTGCTCCGTATAAATACTCTATAACAGTTACTGATAAATCAGGAAAGCCTGTTAGATTGTTAAATAAATCTAATTCTGGTACTGCTACATGGAAACCATCAAAAGCAGGGACTTATAAGATTTACAGTATGATTGAAGATGCCAATGGAGATGTAGTAATAAAGAATACGACATACACAATTAAGGCATCAAAGACAATTACAGTAAAAGGTTTTAAACCAAGTAAATATACTGTAGTAAAAGGTAAGAGTGTGAAATTTACGATGAAGGCAGTATCTTCTAATAAAGGAAAAGTACAATACAAACTCTCTGTACAGAAAAAAGGAACTTCTAAAAAAGTAGTCATTAAAAAGTATTCTAAAAAAGCAACGTTTACATGGAAAACGAAGAAAAAAGGTAAATATACTATTTATCTGACGGTGAAAGATGCAAAGGGAAAAACAACAACAAAGAAGTTAAGTAAACAGATTACAGTAAAATAATAGGTAAGAAGAAAAAGGAAGAAGCCAAAAGCGAAATGCGGGAGGCTTCTTCCTTTTTGTGTTATAGGAAAGAGTGATTTATATTGCTAAAAATATAAAAATAAACTTAAAAATGCAGCTTTAGATAAGAAAAATTGTTAAAAATGTAGAAATTTAAGAAAAATGAAAAATAATTGTTATATTTCTTGAAAAAATGGTAATATAAACATAGTGTTTTTATAAGGTCAAAGAATGGCTTTGTAGAAATATAAATATATGGAAGTTTATAGAAATAGATATGTTTAATTTAATGGACTGCTAGAAAGTTTATACAAAAAAGAAATGAAAAGGAGAAAGTTGAATGAGAAAAAACAAAAAGATAGTTAGAAGATTAGGGTGTTGTCTATTAGCAGGTGTAGTTGCGACAACAACTGTGGGAACGTTTAGTCTTAATAAGAGGGTGAAAGCGTTTAGCACTATTACAGTTGACGCAGAAGGAAAAAAAGTAGTATCGAATCCTAAATTTTTAGGTTTGAGAGATATGTATGAATGGTGTGGATTTATTGACAAAAAAGAGTTTAAGACTGCCGAAGAGGTTGAAAATCAGCCGGTTTATTATTCAAAAATGTTAAATGAAAATGTTTCCATAGGAACAGATAGAAACGGAAATGAGTGGTATGGTGATTGTGTTGCTCTGACGTTTGGTGCACCACATAGTTATCCTTCAGGTTCTATGCCGGTTTTTGTTAATGTAAGATGTTATAGTTCTTCTGATGGAGTAAAAGATGGAACAATGCCAAAGGGAGCAAATGTAAAATATAATGGAAAGGATGTATTTGCACCTGCAATAGAAATTGGTGAAAACGCATTAAGCAATAGTTCAATTACAAAATTATATGTACCGGAGACATACAAGCTTATAGCGGACAGAGCGTTTAAAGGGAGAAATACCTTGGAGGCGGTCGTTTTTATAAATGCTGATGGGAAAACGGAAAATAATGGATCTGAATTAGTAGCTATTGGAGACGAGGCTTTTGCGGAATGTTCTTCGCTAAAAAAGGCAATTTTGTCAACGAAATTGTTAAGTATTAGTGATAATTTTTTAAGTAATTATTCGATGGTTTCCGAAAGACCTATGGGAAATCAGGTTTATAAAAATTGTAAGGCAATTAATTCTGTTCTTATTGATGCAGAAAATGAAAATATAGTAATTCCAAAAGAATTATTTGCGGGTTGTGAAAATATTAGTAGTATTAATATTAAAGCAAAATACGCAATTATTTGTGAGGGTGCTTTTAGTGGTGCAGGATCAAATACTTTAAAAAATTTTACATTGAACTGTGATGCCAAAATTGGAAGTTATGCGTTTAGTAATAATAGTTCATTGGAGCACGTAGTATTTAATGGACAGGTAGATTTTGAAGAACTTGTTTCTAAATCATCATATACCGAAAGTAAATCGGTGTTTTACAAGTCTTTTTTACAGCAGAGTGATAAGGAAACATTTGTAGAATTTAATGGAAATACAGAGCTTATATTACCCGAAAAATGTTTTAGCTCAACAGGATATTTGAATAAAATTGTGTATGGGGACAAAATAGAGTATATTCAAATAGGAGCATATGCATTCGAAAATACAGGTATTAGTAATCTGGATTTTACAGGAAAAAAATTGTATGTTGTTGATAATGGACTGGCTGGATTAACAAATACAAAGGAAATTAGCTTTAATAGTACGGAGAATACTTATCTTAATACAAATACATTTGGTACAAGTGTAAATACAGAAATATCGACAAATAATATGTCAGCAGTAAATAAGATAACGGTGAATTCTAAAACTGTCAAACTTAGTTCTTTTAAGAGTGTTAAAGATGGAGCGAGTTTGATATTTGGAGATAAAGTATCAATCTTTTCGTGGGGAGATACGTCTGATGGATATAGTGTGGGTGGCATTAAAAATGTATATATAACCAGCTCGGATACTGATTTAAAGTTATATGGAAAAATACCAAATGAAGGGTACAATTTATATGGTTATGCAGGAACAAGGTATCAGGAATATATTGTTAATTCTGCAAACAAAGTAAGCTGGAATAGTTACATAAGGGAACTACAAGCTTGGAATGCACAAGATTTAGGAGATAAACCAACCATGGTGAAATCAACAGGCTTTGATCCAACAAAAATCAAAGTGGTTGCACAATTAGCGGATAAGACGGAAAAGGTTCTTTCCTATTCTGAGGATGGCACAGCAGATGGCTACACGTTAGATGAGGATTCAAAAAAGAAAATAGAAGAGGCATTGAAAAGTGAAGGAAATAGTAGAGTGTCTGTTGCAATTAATTATTGTGGTGCTACTCTTACAAAATCTATTTTATTTGTGCCAAAAGAGGTGGAAAGTTTTACCTTAACTCCTAAGGAGAATATTTCCTTTGTAGAAGGAATGCAGGTGGATGCTTCGCAGTTTACGATAGCAGATGTTAAGTACAATGATGGCACAACAGAGTCGACAGTGGATTCAAAAGAAGTATCCGTTCGATTAAAGTCTGGACAGACAAAGTTGGCAAGTGGCACAAATACAGTGATTGTTTCCTATAAGGGAATGGAGAAACAGATTGAGGTGGTAGCCAGTGCAAAGAAGATTGCAAAAATTCATGCAGCACTGAAATCGCAGGATAAAAAATATTATCCGGGAGATACGGTAACAAAAGATGATATTACGGTTACTGTTACATATGATAACGGAGAAGTGGTTTCGGATTATAAAGAATTTACGATATCCAACAACCACATTCCGTATAAGGCAGTAGATACCGTAGCAGTGGATATTTCAGCAGGAGAGATAACGGATACTGTTTTTGTTGCACCGATAAAAGTTGCCTGCTTATCTGCAAACTATTTAGGAACAGGTGTAACAGAGGGGAATGAAATCAATAAAAAGGATATTTCGGTATCTATTTTATATTCGGATGGAACTGCAAAAGTATTGGCAGATGAGGAATATAATCTAATATATTCTCCTGTGGTTGCAGGAGTGGAGAATGTGGTGACAGTAGTATGGAAAGAAGATACCACAAAAACAGGATGTTTTAAGGTGATCGGTCAGAAAGCTACGGGAACGATTAGTCCTACACCTACGGGAACCAGTAAACCTGCACCGGTAACACCAGTACCAACGGCTTCTGTACCTACATCAGTACCAGCGCCTACAAGCTCCGTAAATCCAGTACCTACTGCGACGGAAAGTAATGCACCTTTAGAGACACCGGGACAGACGGTAATACCGGAAGATACAGCGATACCAAATGGTGATGCTACGAAATTGCAGGAGAGCAAGCTGACAATGGGAGTAAAGGAAAAAGCTGCAATTAAGCTAAAGGGCGGCATAATCACCAGTGCGGTAAGCAGTAATAAAAAGATAGCAACTGTAAATGCCAAAGGTGTTGTAACAGCAGCGAAGGTAGGAACCGCAAAAGTAACTATCGTAGATAATTTTGGAAAGAGTAAAGTAGTTACCATAGTGGTAAAGAAAGCACCAAAGACACTTAAGGCAAATGTTACGAAGAAAACCTTGAAGCTTGGTAAAAAGTTTACGATTAAACCGAAGTTTGCCAAGGATTGTTATAGTTATCAAATAAAATTCAGTACAAGCAATAAGAAAGTTGCAACCGTGAATAGTAAGGGTGTTGTGGTAGCTAAGAAAAAAGGAAAAGCAACGATTTTGCTAAAGACATATAATGGAAAGAAAGCAAAGGTTGTTGTAGTTGTGAAATAAAAGGCACATGAATACCTGTTTCGGATTTTAAAGTGAGACAAGACATAGGAATATGTTTTGTCTCACTTTTGTTAAAATTGTATAAAAATAGACAGGATGAAAAAAGCTTATGGCAAAAAAATAAAAATTCAGAAAATAAATTTAAAAGACGAATTGTTTAAATGTTTCAAAAAAAATACAAAATTATTGAAAAATTTATATAAAAGTGTTATAATGAGGGGCGAAACGAAAAAGCTTGTGTAAAAAATATGAGAGGCATGGTTTCAATAAAGGAACGGAGGAAGAGATATGGTTAGAAAGAAAGTCCTAAGTATTGCCCTTGCAGCAATGATGACAACAGGTACTATTTTAGGAGATAACTCGGCACTGTATCAGTCTATATTTGTAAAGGCAAAGACGACAACGGATACAGAAGTAACAGTGGATGAAAAACAGGTGGATGCAAATGAATATGGATTGGTGGATAACATTCAGGACGGTACTATTTTGCATTGCTTTGATTTTCATATCTATTTGAATACTAAGTTCATGAATTGGTTGTAGTGGCTCTTTAAAACATCTTCTTGTCATACATTTTTCATATCTTAGTTTCATAAGTTCCGTTTTTTTCTTT
>OKWJ01001688.1_pt1 | contig 14347 bp, 8 predicted proteins | sample 1607121 | NCBI WGS metagenome assembly OKWJ01 (sample SAMN04414080, study PRJEB24778) | human gut metagenome | material: faecal | host: Homo sapiens | reverse complement strand
GGGACGGAGGGAGGCCGCCGAGTCTCGCAGCCACATAGCCGGGATGTCGCCCGTGACAATGTAAACCGTATTGTCCTCCATATGATGAACGGCAGTATTTAAGGTATTTGTGTAGCAGTTTTTAAATGTCTCATATACCTGCGGCTCCTGCGCAAATACTTCCTTTACGGTATCCAGTATGCGACAGATCGACTCCGGAATCTGTCTGTTCTTTAATTCTGCTGCCATGTTCAGGCCCTCCGTCCTTTTTCACATTTATGCGGGGATCAGCCCCTTGTTATCATGACACGGTCTCCGCCTCCGCGTCAAGCGCTGTTTCTGTGCCGTACACTTCGATTTCGTAAATACGCGCCGCCGTGTCGGACCCCTGCGTCGGCTTCACTACCGACAGCTTCACATATCTTGCATTTACCGGCGCGAAGGTATCAAGCGTTTCGCCGCTGGTGTTCTTTGTGACGGATGCCACCGGTGTGAAGGAAAGTCCGTCGCTGCTTACCAGAATGGTGTATGCCTTCGTGTTCATGTCAGCGCCCTCGCCGCCTGCCTCCGCGTGGGAAATCTTCACCTGGCTGACTGCCGCTTCCTCACCGAGATCAATCGTGATCTCATGAGGCGGTGTGCCGGTTGCGCACCATTTCTTTGTCACGTCGCCGTCCACTGCGAAAGGCGGCGCCTCGTTATCGTTTACATAAGCCGTCGCTTCCACTTCCCTGCCTTGGGACAGCAGTGTCAGCGCGCCGTCCTTTTCCACCGCAGAGGAAACAACGATCAGTCCGTTATAGGTCTGCTCCGCCTCGCCGGAGGAATTCTTTGCCGTTACCGTTACGTCATAAACGCCCTCGTTCTCATAAGTAACGCTTACACTCTCGCCCTCTGCCGTCTCTTCGCTTGCGCCCGGCATCAACCAGGAAACGTTCTCCGTGTTCTGGGAGCACGCACTGGTAAAGGTTACCTTGCTGCCCGGTCCGACAAGCGTCTGTGATGCGGTCAGCGCTGCTTTCGGCAGACTGTTGTCCGGCCAGTCCATAGATACGGTCACACCCTCGCCCTCCGCGAGCAGCTCGTTTACCGGAATTACCATAAAGTCTGATTTGTTTGTTTCTCCCGTGCGCGGAAGGGTATTTACATAGAAGCAGGTCGTGTTCGATACGCCGAGCAGAGAAATTGTCTTGTCATCGTTCACACGATATACCTCATAACAGGAATCCTCCAGCGTGCTCTCCCAGGAAAGGCGGACGCCCGCGTACATACCGTCCTCGTCAAACTCCGTACCGTCCACCGTAAGATTGCTGATCTCTGCGTTTTCCTTCTCCGTCTCGTTTGTGATCGTAATGTTTCCAAAATTGATCTGGTAAAAGCTGTTTTCCGTCGCCGGGATAATCTCATAAGAGATCTCACGGATTTTCTTTCCTGCATATTCGGAGATATCAAAGCCGATGGTCGTCCAGCCCTCGCCTGCCTTTGCATCGGCGTTTACGATCTCTGTGGTCCCGTCGTCAAAGGTGAGGATCGCATTCAGATCCGTCTCAGCATCTGCCTTTACGGTCGTTGTAAATACCGTTGCTTCCTCAACCGGCAGATCTGCGCTGTACATGTGGATCACAGAGGACGCGCCCGCCGCCGTCTTGCCGTACAGCTTCAGAGAAGTGCCGCCGTACCATGCATTTCCAACGTCGAATGCTGCAGTCAGATTATTTTCTTCCTGGTCGATCATCCAGCGGTAGGTCGGCAGAATATCGCCGATGCTGCGGTTGTTCCAGTCAAGCGTGGAAATCTGCTCGCCCTCTTTGTAGAAGCTGTAGCCGCTGCCTGTGTTGAAGTTCGTGATAAACGGAAGCTCCGTGATCGCCGATTTTTCAACTACGTATGTCGCAACACCGTGCCACTGATCCGCAGAGGTATATTCCACATCCACAGACGGATCGCGCTTGCTGTTTACCCAGAAGGTATTTTCGTTCTTGTGGAAATCATCCAGCGTGGAGGCGGAGAAGTACGCCCAGCTCGGACAGTAAATGCCGAGGGAGGTATGAGAAGCTCCGTCCCCGTCTGCAAACAGATCCCAGCGGATCGGTGTGTTGTAGCCGTTTGCCTGCACGTCAATGCCCGCATAAAGATCATACGGATCGATAGCAAGCTCTGCTGCCTTTTCTGCAGATGCCTCCAGCAGCTTTTCATCCGCCAGTTCCTCATCTGTCCACCAGAAGTTTAAGAACATTTCGTCTGCAACCGCATTGCCCTCCCCGTCCACAAGGTATGCTGCGTTTGCGTCGGTCAGCGCATTCTGCCAGTCCATCTCGCCGTCGACCGTCATGGAATCGTAGTAAACCAGACGAAGCTCCGGCGCTTTTTCCTTAAAGTATTTTATAAAGAGCTGCATCGCATCCGCATGCTCCTTCGTCAGCGGCTCCTCCTCGGTGCCCTCCGTCTCCTGGTTGATGAACCAGCCGTCAAAGCCATAGGTCTGCGCCACCTCGATCAGCTTGTCCGCCATCGGGAAGCTTCCATCCTCAGCCTGCGCAAGGAAAGTGTTCAGTCACTCCATCCTGCCGCCTGCAACGCCCTGCGGGAAGAATACAGTACCAATTACCGGAACACCGTTCTTGTGTCCTAAATCTGTCACATCCGGGCTTGGCGGAACGATCAGACCTTCGCCCGAAGAGCCACCCCAGTATACCAGTTCATCCACATACTGCCAGTAAGTAAAGATGTTGCAGTTAGCCGAATTGAGACCGTGGGGCGCATTTCCGCTCGTGCTGGAGTTCATGATGGAGATCGCCATCACCTTCGTGTCCGTGTTCTGCGTGCTGTTTACCGGAGTCAGATTTTCCTTATCCACACGCTTTGCCAGCGGAACCGTGCTGACATTATACTCCAGATCCTCGTCCTCTTCTGCATTCCACTCAAGAAGCTGCTCCGGGAACCAGTAGGAGGATTCCGGCTGGTCGTTCATCACCAGCTCCTTGTTCTGGTTTTCTTCCGTTACCTGGTAGCGGCTCGCTGCAGCGCCGTCCGCGTCAGTTTTCGCTTCTTCTGCCGCTTCGGATGCTGTCTCTTCCGCCGCCTCTGCTTCGTTTGCCGTCTCTTCCGCCGCTGCCACCGCTTCGGCTGCCGTCTCCGTTTCCGCCGCGGTTTCCGTTTCCCTGGCTTCGGTTTCCGTCTGCGCTGCATCGGTTGCCGCCGCCTCCGTCACTGCTTCCGTCGGCGCCCCGGTTTCCTTCTTCGTCTGCTGGCACGCACTTGTACCCACTGCCACGATCGCTGCCAGACCTGCTGCCGAAGCCCTTCTTAACAACTCTTTTCTTTTCATCTCTTCTCCCTTTCTCTGGATTTTTATGTATTCTATGTACCTCTAGTATAAATAAAAATCGCCGGAGAAAAAAAGTGGAAAGGTACTAGAATCGGTGTACAAATTCTAGTACCTTCCCTCTGATGATGACCTGCTTTTTTTCTTTGCCTTTTTGCCCTCCAGCGTGATCGCCGTCACGTTACCCACAATTTATCTCACCCAGTTTTCTCTTCAGATATTCATATCTCAGCCGCTTCTCTTCTTTTGCAAAATGAATCTCGCGAAATTGTTCCGGATTATCCTCATACGACAACACCTCATCCCCGAATTGTTCGCTCGTGAGATCAAACCGGCAGTCCCCGATCACATTGTAGCAGTGATAATTGCCATCCGGACGCGGGACGCCATACACCTTTCCTCCGAAAATATCCTGCGCCAGAAATGCCGTGATAGAGCACTGCCCCAGCGTTTTGTTTTCCGGCGTCCAGTTCTTCCGCATCCGCGGCGCACAGGTATCCTCACACCAGATTTTTGAAAGCGCGTCATACAAATCAATCGGCGTATGTATTCCTTTATATTGCTCTGTGATCGCCGGAGCATCCGCCTGCTCCCAGCCCCAGAAATTATATTTCATATCGCAGACCTCCTCTCTTTCTGTATTTCTCTATAGTCCATTCCTGTACATTTCGCTGATCGCTGCCTGTGCGTGCTCCGCCTCTTTCTTCTGGATGATCCGGTCTCTGTCGCTTAATATCGCCACCATTTCATCCGCCAGATCCTCCAGCTTCGGGTCTGACACCCGGTACAGATAGCCCAACATCCGGGTAGCGGCATAATCCGTATTCATATATTTGTACGCAATCTCCGCACAAAATTCCTTCGGATAGCCTTTGCTCAATAAAACCTTATATAATTCTTTCGTTCTCTCCGATGCCATCTCTTTCTACACCCACACCTCCTAAAGCAGCTCTTGCATATTTTCCCGTCATCAAAATCCATGCTGATATTTCCATTCCTAAAATTTCCATGTTCCCATAACGCAAGTATAGCACAAACCTCTGCTTTTGGCTACCTTAACACACTGCCTAAAATCGGTGGGATTGCGGCAGGCTTATTTCAGTATACGTTCCGAACCTTAACAGATTTTGGAGGATCTCCACCGGTTACTATATTCCATTTTTAAAAACAGCCCCACAGTAACATAGTTCTCTCTGGGTAACTACGGCACAATATTGTGCTTACTTTACAGTTGAAATTTGCCTGCGTATACTATAGACAAAGCTCACGGAGAACGGCCGCTCCGAGGGGCAGCTAAAATAAATAAACAATTATCCAACATATCAGGAGGGGTTCAAAATGAAAATCGCAGTTATTTGTGCAAATATCTTTTCTAAAACTGTGCTGACATATCCGGTTCCAGCAGCTTCATCAGCTCCCGGTCATGTCCATACGCAAGACTGGACTCTGCATCCAGGATCATCGTCGCACCCTTATCGTTATCGTAGGCTTCCCATACAGGCAGTCCCTCCGCAGAAGGCACGCCGCTTTTTGCGAAACTGATCCATGCCTGACTTACCTGCTCCATCAGTTTCTGTGCTGTTTCTCCATTCTGCTCATGGGCGAACACAAACGGAATTTCCGCCCCATGGTAAGCACCCATCCGGGATTCGTCCCAGGTAAATACATACGCATACACATTCCCATCATTCTGATCCGCTTTGTGAGACATGATCTTCAGCATGGGAAGCCGGATCAGGGGGTCCACTTTATTAGCTTTTCCCACATCCTCATTCGGGTATGCCGCTGCAAAAGCTGCCGTTTCCTCTTCCGTCAGTTCCCCCTGATCTCCTCCCATCAGCATCGTCCATTCGTTGAGATTACTGCCGATCAGCAGATCGATTCCCTTCCCGTTCTCCGCAAAAGAATCTTCCGTCACAGGATCGGTCGGCATATAATCCCCATCAACGACCGGGCCCCATTCCATCGCATACCCGTCCGATAGTGGAGCCGGAATCCGATACTCTTCTGCCGTTTCCTGCAGTGCCTCCTCAGACGCCTTTTCCAGATCTTCCAGGGACACATTCTGGATATCCTCGATATGATCCGCCGTGATCCCCAACCGTTCCAGGATCCGTTCCGTCAGGCTTGTGCTTGCCTCCTGACTGGTAAAGGTTACTCCCATAGTCTCCGTTGCGCCGCTCTGGACGATTCCCCTCCGAAACAATCCCTTTGCATAAGGAGTGGTCATCAGGGCGAGAACCTTCGCTCCGCCGCCGGACTGCCCGAACAATGTCACGTTGTCGGGATCTCCTCCAAAAGATTCGATATTCTCCTGTATCCACTGCAGCGCACTGACAATATCCGTCAGACCGACATTTGCAGAATATTCGTATTTCTCTCCATATGCAGAGAGATCCAGAAAACCAGATACTCCCAGGCGATGATTGATGGAAACGACCACCACATCGCCGCTCCTGCTTAAATCTGCTCCGTTATAATCCGCATCGTTGGCAGATCCGGTAGAAAAACCTCCGCCGTGGAGCCATACCATCACCGCACGTTTTTCTCCATCGTTTGTTCCCGGCGTCCAGATATTCAGGTTCTGGCAGTTATTATCCGTTCCTTCCTGCCCGCCGCCAGACATGCCGAGCATGGAGCTCTGAGGCGACATCGGTCCTACCTCCGATGCATCCAGAATGCCTTCCCATTCCTGTACTTCCACTGCCGGTACAAACCGCTCCTCCGCCTGCGCATAGGGTACACCCAGATACTGATATATTCCGTTCTCCTCGCTCCCCCTTATCCTTCCCTTTGCCGTTTCCACCACCGCACTGTCAGAGGGTGTTGCAGGTGCGATCTGCGGGCGATGAAAAAAGTTACGGATCATCAAAAATGCAGCCACCAGAATAACTGCCAGAATCAACAGGATCACCAATATATATTTTTTTCTCCGTTTCTTCTTCGGTTCTCTTTTCATTTTCTGCCTCCTCATCAATGCGGATTGTTTTTATGCTTAATTCTTTCCTTCTCTTATTTCTTTGCTTCCCCTTCCGGGAAAATAATCTTAAATACGAAGAAGAAGATGATCATGGATACGCCGCCCGTGATGAATGTCACAAGGATATTATAAATTGCCGGCGCCACATATGCCGCTGCAATCGGCATCCACAGATTATTGAAGCCATTGCAGATCAGGGAGATCACGATCCATGCGATCAGGTACCACATCGCCTGATAAACAGGATTTCCATGACTCTTGAACGTGATGTTCCTCTGCAATGGAAAATTAATGCACTGCGCTACAAAAGAACCAACTTCATAGCTGATAAAGTATCCCAGGCCTCCGCCAATGACAACCTCTCCCGCCGCATCATAGAGGACATTATAACCCAGAAGGCTCCAGGTAAACTCTACGCCAAATAAACTCATATGTACCTGCGGCCACATGAATTCCGTTCCTGCCAGCCCTTCTCCAAGAATTCCCGGAAGGAACGTAAAGAAAAGATACTGTATAATCGTTACACCCATGCTGAACACAAAAAAGTAAAAAATCTGATAGAGCCATTTCGCCAGCTTCGGATGATTCTTTTCAAAGCCGCCCCATACTTTCGCCCAGCCTGTATTTCCTGTTTCTGTATTTACATCTGCCATACAAATTTTCCCTCCTAAAATAGCTTTACTTCCCGGTGATCTGCTTTAAATACTTCCGGTTCTGCCTCTTATTCCGGAAGAAGCCTGAAATCGTACGCCCCAAACCCCGGAAGAAATGTCCGTTTACCATAGTCACAATTCCCTCTGCCATCTCCATGCTTACCATGCCGCCGGTCATCTTCGCAATGGCGCGGAACGGCATGTTATAAATGAAGAGAATATTCAGATCCGGTTTTCCCGCATCCTCACTTTTCTTTTTCATGTTTGTCAGCTTATGATAGGCAAACCGCGCAATCGGACTCTTCGCATAATACATCTGGCAGATAGCATCATTCACGGTCAGATCTCCTCTCCACTTCCCGCTCGGGATCGGATATCCTAAGAGTTCTTCAAACTCCTTATCTTCTACCTGGCTGATATAACCGGAATAATAAGAAGGCATCCGGTTCGTATAGTAAGGATAGGTTTCCGTTGTTCCCGCCACCTTTGTTTCTGCGCTGAGCCGGATATCCTGACAGTTCGCGCCGATCATAATCGTATATATGCCGCCCTCAACTTCCCAGCAGTTTGTGCGGACATTCCAATAGCGGAAGGTTTTATCATCAAAGGGAATACGTACCCTTCTGCTTTCTCCTGCTTTTAGATATATCTTCTGAAATCCTTTCAGTTCTTTCGCAGGACGGAATACTCTGCCCTCCTTCATGGCAACATATAGCTGCACTACTTCTGCGCCATCCTGTTTTCCAGCATTCTGCAGGGTAAATTCTGCACCATCCCGGTCTATCGTCAGATCTCTGTATTTAAATTCTGTATAGGACAGCCCGAACCCGAAAGGATACAGCACCGGCATCCCCGCCGTGTCATAGTAACGATATCCCACATACAGCGCTTCCCGATATTCGGAGTTTCTTTCCTCACTCGGGAAATATTTAAACGCCGGGGTGTCCTCATAGCTGATGGGATACGTCTCATTCAGCCTGCCGGACGGATTTACCTTTCCGGTAATGATATCCAGCATAGCGCCTGCCCCTGCCTGTCCGTACAGATATCCGTGAAGCAGTGCTTTTAAACTGACATGCCAGGGCATTTCCACGGCGGCACCGGCACTTAAAATACCAACGATATTTTCATTTACCCGTGCAATGGACTCCAGGAGCGTGATCTGGTTTTGCGGGATCCTCATATGGGTACGGTCAATCCCCTCGGATTCACTCATTTCATCCAGCCCAAAGCAGTACAGCACTACGTCTGCGGACCGCGCAAGATCCACCGCTTCTTTTTCCATCACTGCATCTGCCGTGCCGTCCCGTTTATACCCCCTTGCCATCCCGACAACCGTCAGGTCGTATTCTCCGATCCGTTCTGACATCTTATCCAGTTTTATTGTATTCACCATGGAAGAGCCGGCTCCCTGGTATCTTGGATCAAATGCAAAATCTCCGATCAGCGCCACATGAGTTCCCGTCTTCAGCGGAAGGATCTTCTCCTCGTTTTTCAGAAGCACCGCGCTCTCCGCCGCCGCTTTCTTTGCCAGTGCATGATGGGCTTCTTTGTCAAAATCCTCCGGCTTTGACCCTCCGTCAGCGTGTTTTGTCAGCGCCGTCACTGCTTCCAGCATCCGGTCCACGCAGGCGTCTGCCGCCTCTTCGGAAAGCTTTCCATCCTGCATTGCTTTCACAAGCTGCCGCGCAGAATCCATGCCCGGCGTAGGCATTTCCAGATCCGAACCTGCTGCCACGCCCCTGATATGGTCGTTGGAGCCGCCCCAGTCCGTGATCACGATGCCGTTGTATCCCCATTCCTCTCTCAGTATCTCTTTGAGTAAATGTGTATTTTCATTCGCATATGTACCGTTTACCTGATTGTAGCTGGTCATAAGCGCCTTTGCTTTGCCCTCTTTTACAACAATTTCAAACCCTGTCAGATAGATCTCCCTGAGGGTCCTTTCATCCACTACCGCGTTCATCGCCATCCTGCGAAGCTCCTGGCTGTTTACCGCAAAGTGTTTCGGGCAGGCATACCGTCCGCTGCTCTGGATCCCGCGCACATAGCCCGCCGCCATCTTTCCTGCAAGATAGGGATCCTCTGAAAAATACTCAAAGTTTCTTCCGCACAGAGGACTTCTTTTGATATTCAGTCCCGGTCCCAGAACGATATCCACACCCTGCACCGCCGCTTCCTCTCCAAGCGCCCTGCCGATCTCTTCTCCCAGGACAGGATCCCAGCTGTTTGCCATAGTCGCTGCCGTAGGAAAACAGGTCGCCGGCAGCGACGGATTCAGCCCCAGATGATCACCTGCTCCTGCCTGCTTGCGGATTCCGTGCGGTCCGTCGGAGCAGAAAATGGATGGGATTCCCAGCCGTTCAAAATCCCATGTCTGCCATTCTCCTTTACCGCTCAGAAGCGCCGCTTTTTCTTCTATTGTCATCTTATCAATGATATCTTTATGTTTCATAAAATTACGCTCCCTGTATAAGATGAGGAGCTGCGGACCAGACAGCCCTCAGCCCCTCTTACATGATCTTTGTTATTCTTCTTTTACCGTTTCAATTTTTACAGCGTTCTTTTTCCGCTTCTGATAACCTTTGCGCACAATAAAGAACTCAAATGCAAGCAGAAGGACTGCGATCACAACATCCGCTGCGATCATAATGATCTGCCATGTCATCAGACCTGCGGACAGATTTTCTTCCTCAAATCCTCTGCTGTTGACAGCCGTATAAAGGACATCGTGGCACGCTTCTCTCATATGCTGAACGGTCGTCGGATTATCGGTATTTTTGATGTAGTTTGTATTTACATCCCTGTTAATCAGGCAGGTGGAACCGCCGTTATAAATCGCGCGCTCTGCATCCATATAGCCGAAGTCTGCAAAGTAGTCCGTCAGTACCGAACCCCTGAAGCCCCATTCGTTTCTGAGTACATTGATCAGCAACGGACTGCATGCGCCTGCCCACTGGTTGCCAATGTAGTTGTAGGAGGACATGACTGCTGTCGCATCTCCATCCTTTACGCACATCTCAAACGGCTTCAGATAAATCTCACGGATAGCCTGTTCATCAGCCCACACACAGAGCATTTCCCAACGGTTTGTCTCCTGGTCATTCAGCGCAAAATGCTTGATGTAAGCATATACGCCCTGGCTCCATGCCCCGGATACGGCATTTACCGCACATTTTCCGGAAAGGAGGGCATCTTCGGAATAATACTCAAAGTTACGTCCGCCAAACGGGGAGCGGTGCAGGTTCATTGCCGGTGCATATGCATTGCCGATGCCGTACAGTACACACTGGTTGCCGTAAGCAACACCCTCTGCATAAGCAAGGTCCTTGTTCCAGGTTGCCGCAATCGTAACGGCGCAGGTAAACCAGGTACCGCCGCTGTACTGTCCGTTGCCCGGTTCGCCCGGTCCGTCCACTGCGATTTCTTCGCTCTTTCCAACGCTGCTCACTGCCGGAACCTTCCAGCCGCTGTTGCCCTGCAGCTCAATCGCTTCATCCATAGAGGTCTCCGATGCCAGCATATCCCAGATTGCCAGCCCTTCCTCGGTATCGATCGGCACATTTGCCATATCGTCCACGGTCAGCTTGTGATAGGAGCCCTCTGTCGGTTCCTCCTCCACAACTACCGGCAGACCGCTTTCCGTTGTTTCACCCTCTACCACATAGTAGGTCTGATCCCAGAGCGGATCTTCCACTGCCGCTGCATCCTCGCCGTCCGGTGTTGTCTCCGCAAAAGGCATCATATTGTTGCCGTTTGCATAAATCGTCTCTGTTACGGTTGTCTTTTCACCCTTCAGATAAGTCTCAAAGGTATATCCCACACTGTCCGTTCCCTTTACCGCAAGCGCCTCCGCAATGCCATCCGCCAGCATTTCATTCGGCTCTTCGTTGGAGGTATGCTCCATGATGGTCGCCATGCCGCCCGCAATATCATTTCTGGAAAGATAGCCCTCCAGCATGTTTCCGTCGCCCGCGGTCACATCATCCATCGCATTTTTCGCTACTGTTACATCGGAATCTCTTGCTCCCGCGTACTCTGCGTCCGCCACATCGCCGCTCTCATCATAGATAATGGAGGTCTCCAGCGTCACTGCCTCTGAATCGCTTGCCGCGTTCTCGCTGCCTTCTTCGCCCCACTGATGCGCGTCCTTCTGCACATTGAATTTATAGTCGCCCTTTTCCAGAACATAGCAGCCCTGTCCGAAGTTATCGAAGGATGCCAGGTCATCAGTATCAAATTCAATCGTCACTTCCTCAGAAGCGCCCGGCTCCAGTGTGGAGGTCTTTCCGAATCCGACCAGCACTACCTTCGCCTTTTCCAATCCGACGCCCTTGATGCCGAAATTATCGGTATCGCTCTGATACGGCGCTTCCATGTAAAGCTCTACCACATCTTTGCCTGCCACATCGCCGGTATTTGTCACCGTCACAGTCACGCTGTTCGTACCGTGCGCCTCCAGGCTGATATCGGAAGCGGTGATTTCCTCAGTAAACTCTGTGTAGGAAAGACCGTAGCCGAACGGATACTGTACAACCTCCTCATAGCCCGTAGCTGTTCCGTTCTTAAATTCGATGCTGCTGAATTCCTCGGAATCAAAGTAGCCTACAGAATCCGCCGTCTCGTAATAGCGGTAGCCCACGTAGATGCCTTCCTCGTACTGATAGAAGGTCTGGTTGTCAGCGTTCGCATAACGGTTGTCATCTGTATTGTAATAGGTCGGATTCGTTGTCATATCGTATGCATAGGTATCTACCAGGCGTCCCGACGGATTTGTGCGTCCGGTCAGAATCGTTCCGACGCCTACCACACCTGCCTCGCCCGGATGTCCGATCCACAGGCAGGCATCTACGTTGTACTCCTCCGAATCCACGAAGCCGAGTTCCATTGCCGTTGCGGAGTTGATCAGCACGATGGTGTGCGTATAATTCTCTTTGCAGAACGCAAGCAGGTCTTTTTCCTCCTGGGTGAGCTCCAGATAGGTGCTTCCTGTCAGCGTGCTTCCATCCCCGTCATAATCCATAGAGGGCGATGCTCCCTCTGCTCCGGAACGCGAGAAGGTTACGACTGCATAATCTGTATAACCATCTGCTGTCAGTACATCCTTGCCGCTCTCATAAACATCGGAACTGAACTCGTGTACCGTCGTGTAGCTTGTCCAGTCACCGCCGCCGGCGCCGCCTGTTCCAAAAATATCATCGCCGCTGTCCTCACCGGCGCTTGCGCCCGGATCGGAGTCACCGTTGTTCCGGTAGCCGCCGCACTGCTCCTCCAGCCAGCTCCACGCCTCTTCGTTGACATCCAGCCCCGCCTCGATAAACGCATCGTTCATCATAACGGTGTTTTCGTCGTCCTGTCCTCCGGCGGAGCCTGTGCCGCCCTCCACGTAGTTATAGGACATAGCCCCCAGCATGGTCACCTTTGTTCCCTCTGCCAGCGGCAGGCAGTTGTCGTCATTTTTCAAAAGGACTGCGCCCTCCGCCTCTAACTGTACATTGACATCGTACCCTTCCGCGTAGCACTCATCCGCAGTGGGAGCCGCCTGAACGTAAATGGCCGCCGGATTCACCACGGACATTACCATTGCTGCCGCAAATGCCATACTTGATATTCTTTTTACTGCATTATGCTTCCTCATATTTTCCCTCCTGAATTGTTTCTGCGGTTTCTTTCAGCGGATTTTCTTTCCCCCTTTTTGCTGTGTCTGAAACCGGAATTGCTTGTTTTTTTGTGCCATCAGCATAACACGATTTCCATTTAAGTTTTATTTTCTGGCATGATTGGTAAATTTTGCGGCACGATTGGTAATTTTTCGTCAAAAAACAGCACAGCCGTTTTCCGGTTGTGCTGTTTTTATATCTGTTTACACTATTTACCTGTCTGTTTGTGCTATTTTTATATCCAGAGGCTTCCTAATGTAAAATACTTTTGCACCGAACATCCCTTTTAAACCGATGCCGCAGCAGAGTCTGCCGGCACCGGCAGAAGAATCTGCAGGGAAAAGTAATCTTCCCCGGCTACGCAGGTAATCCCGCCGCCGTATTTTTCCGCGGTATAGCGGATGCTTTTCAGCCCGTATCCGTGGTAATCGCGGTCCGCCTTGGTGCTGACCGGAAGCCCGTCCTCAAAAGCCGGCTTTGTCTCGCAGTAGTTGCGGACGCGGATCATCTGGAAATTGCCTTTGGGAAACACGGAAACCTGGATGACGCGCTTTTGGCGGTCCTTATACTGCATGACCGTCTCGATGGCATTATCCAGCGCATTTCCGAACATCGTGTACAGATCCACGCTCCCGACAAAATCCAGCGCGGTTCCGTCCGCCATGCAGGTCATCTGAATCGCATGCTCCTCACAGAAAAGGCTCTTCTCCGTCAGAACCGTGTCCAGCACCGGATTGCCGGTTTTCATCGCCGTATCGTAAATCATGATAGATTTTTCCATCTCGTCGATCTGCTCATGCAGCGCCTGCTCGTCGTGCAGCGCCCGCAGCGCTGCGATCTGATGCCGCAGGTCGTGGCATTTACGGTTTATCAGCTCAATATTCTCCTTCGACATCCGGTACTGCTCCTGCTGCTGGTGCCAGAGCTGCCGGATGGTATCCAGCTCCTGCTCCGTGCGCTGAATCTGCTCGACTCTGTTCTGCAAATAAAGCATCGTAAAGCAAAACACCGCCATAATCAGACGGAATACCGTGATCATATTGGAGCCGCTCTCCGGCTCATACCCCAGCAGCCAGAACAGCACCTGGTAGTTGGACAGTACCGCGTAAACTACCAGAATGAACATGCTGAACAGAAGTTTCTGCCTGCCGACATGATAACGCCCGTTTTCTGCAAATCTGCCAACAAGAAATTTTTTCGTCAGTATGCAGCAGAGCGCCGTACACGCCAGATAAACCAGAAAAATCCAGACATAACGTACCGGGGTCTGTATCCGGTAAAAAATATCCGAGACCGGCATGACGATCTGTGTGAGCGCGTCGGTCACCAGATACACCAGCACCGTGCAGTAAAGCGCCGCCCTGCGCGGGATTTTGTATATTGCCGTTCCAAAAAGAAAGGCTCCCAGAAAATACAGCGGCGCCTCCAGCGAAGTGGAAGCATTCTCAAAATCAACAAAAACATCATCCAGAATCAGGAGCACTGCAAGCAGCAGCGCCGCAAGAAGCCCCTGCCGGACGCGATTTCTCTTCCGCTCACAAATGCTGCAGAAGACCGTCATCAGCGCGAGCGAGCAGGCGGTCATAAAAAACATCGGTCCGCTAAATACCATTCTCTCAAGCATCCGCCGTTCCTCCTATATAATTTGTTAAAGCGGAAATAAAGGTTTTCCGCTTCTGCCTGCTGACAGGCACGCGCTCGCCGTTGACGATCACCATTTCTTTTTCAAAGCCGGAAACATAGGCGAGAT
>OKWJ01001677.1_pt1 | contig 14446 bp, 10 predicted proteins | sample 1607121 | NCBI WGS metagenome assembly OKWJ01 (sample SAMN04414080, study PRJEB24778) | human gut metagenome | material: faecal | host: Homo sapiens | reverse complement strand
GCCGGATCGGCAGGAGCTTCGCCCTCCGGCTCCGCTGTCGGTTCAGCGGCGGTTTCCGGTTCTGCCTCCGGCTCCGGTGCGGGGGCTTCGTCATTCTGCACCGACGAGAACGTGGCTTTGACCGGTTCTTCGATAGCAGGAATCTCGTTTTCCGTGCCCTGCTCCGCAGCAGGCTCTGTCTCTGTTTCAGGTGCTTCCTGCGTCGTTTCAGCGGCTTCGTCTGTCGGCTCCCCGACAGCGTCGATCACCGGATACGACGTATAGGTGTGAGAAACGGTCTTGCTCATGGTCGCTGCGGTAATATGCGCAATCGTGATGTCCGCGCCGCGTACGGTGATCGTCCCCGTGTACCACGACCATGTCGAGGAAAGCGACGTGAGCGTGAACAGCATGGACATCACCGCCACTACGGCGACGAATCGGCGCACGCAGGAAAATTTAAAATTATGTTCTTTCATGACGTGCCTCCCTCCATAGCTCACCACAGGCAGTTTGGCATTGCATCGCTTCATGACGCATCACCTGCTTTCGCGGCGGGCTCAAAATGCTCCGCCTTCAGCTGCTTGAGCGTCACAATAAGGCTGAACGGATTGCTCAGTTCGATGTCTTCTGTTCCGGTATTCGGCTGTTTTAGTTTAGCAAGAATGACAAACTGAACCGGCGTCACGTTTTCTGTCGGCTCCTCGTTATTCGCCAGCTCCGAAGAGAACACATTTGTCGGGGTTTCTCCCTGCGGGGGAACGGCACTCCAGCCCACGTCAGACGACCAGATCGGGGCAGGGAGCGTAGGCGCTGATCCTTCCTCCGGTTCCGTCAGCTCCTCGGGGAAATAGTCGGTGATCGCGTCGTATTGATAGGTCCTTGTCTGGTTTTCGCCGGTGCTGAGGCTGCTGATCGTGCTAACATTCACAATGCGGAAATCGATATAGTCTTCTGCCTTGGGAGGCGTTTCCTCGGGCGTTTCCTCGGTTTCCGTCTCACCACTCTCACCGTTCGTCGAGGCAGGATCCTCAGCAGGCTCTTCTGTCTCCGGATCGAACGACAGCTTCAGCTCATAAGCAAACGGGACGCTGCCGTTGACCTTTTCCACGCGCATCACATCGGAAATAAAGATGTCGCCGGGAATCCAGCTTTCTTCTGCTGATTCGCTGACTCCCACGACAGCATTCCCTTCCACATTCAGCTTGTGAAGCTGCAGCGGAACCGCGGTCCCTGCGCTGACCGGCTGTGCGCCGGAGGGCGGGTCGAGCTTCACCGGATACGGTTCCTTTTCGCCGATCCAAAGCTCCGCTTCCAGATTGCCTGCCTGAATTCTATTGACACCGCCGGAGGTCTGGTCTGTAAACCAGGCAAGCGTCGTGCCGACAAACAGCACACAGCTGAGCACCATGAGAATGAGACTCACAACCATCAGGTTGCCGGACGACTGCGTTTTGACCGTAATGTTTTCCTTGTCCATTTTCATGCCTCCGCTCCTTTCCTAACATTCTTATTGCCGCCGAATCGTTTACTCCTGATCTTCTCCGGCCGGCTCAGTCGGTTTCGGCTCTTCACTCACCGCGCTCGGTGTCCCGACAGGCACCGCACCTTGCTGTGCCTCCAGCTGCGCCTTCAAGGCAAGCAGCTCATTCATCATGTCTTCCGACTTCTTGCGCTCCTCCTCGATCTGACTGCGCTCGCGTTCAAGGTCTTCCATCTGTTCCTTCTTATAAGCACGGAAGATCCTAATGAAGTTGATCAGCTGGAGAACAATCAGAATGACAAACGGAGTTAAAATGCAGCAAATGTAGCCCGGCACCGTTTTGAGGAAGGTGAAGAACAGGCCGACCTTCGGGATGCTTGATGTATATTTGCCGATGATAAACGGGAACGTGACCAGCGTTTCATCGTCCGTATTGGTGGTGGTACCGTAAGTAACAAACGCGGTATCGCCGTTGGCGTCCATCGTAATGGCGCGGATCTTATGCGTGACGATCTCGCCGAAGTTATCCGGATTCTGCGAGGAGAAGGCGATAATGTCGCCCACCTGCAGCGTAAACGGGTCGACCTCCTTCACCAGCACCAGATCGCCCGCGGAGAAGTCCGTTGCACTCATGGAGTCGGACAGGACAATAAATGCCTTGTAGCCGAACAGATCGCGGTCTGTCCGGTCAAACGTGTTGACGGAAATGATGGTAAAGATCATCATGCCGACGGCGGCAACGACGACCAACGCGGTAAATACATTTTTTACAACATTGAGAGCTTTTTTCATCCTGTTGTCCCCTCTTATGGTCGAAATCAATCCAAACCGAGCAGCAGGCGCAGCAGGGCATACTACTGCAGTTTTTTATACAGTATAGAATATAGCCTATATGGCAGGATATGTCAACCAATAATGTGGTTATTTTGTCAATGTCATCCAAAAAGATTTTGCTTTTGCGGGGGGAAAATGGCGAAAGTTTCGGATTTTGCCGGGGGTGCGGGGAAAAATGAGGGCGGCTGCCGAAGCAGCCGCCCTCGTGGGGGTATAAGCAGGGGATAACACGATTTTCGTGTGGATGATTATCTCACATCATGGAAGTCAATCTCGGTAATGCCAACAATATCACCGGCAGCATTATACTGGGTCACTCTCACGATCGTGTTAGAGCCAAGTCCATTGTGAGCGGGATAGATGACATCATAATAGTCGCCGTGAGCTCCGGCTTCAGTAATGCCGTCAGCATTGACTCGGATGGTAAAGTACTTCAATGCGCTGGATTTAAATTGACCATCTGCAACCTCTTTATTCAGCTGTACCGGGTTTGAACATAACCATTTTGTCACTAAAACTGAGAGCACCAAGGTTGGTATTCTTGTCATATACAACACCGTCAACGACCAATCCAGCACCGGAATAGCCGCCAACCAGTTGCTTAAAGGCATTCGGTGTACCCGTATAAGTTGTGCCGCCGCTGTTCTTTACGCCCTCAAACATCGGGTAAAGATAGGCGGTCGGGGATACATTACTTGCCTCATATCCGGTCAGTACGCCCGTATTGCTGCAATTTGTTAAGGTGACCTTTGTAGAAGTACCGCGAAAATGAAATCTCTAATTATGTCATGGGTAAAAAATAAGTGTTATTACCATCTGATGCAGATACGCCTTCAACAGCTCCCTTATACTCTACGTCATTAACAAAAAACCCGCCTTTGCAATAACCGCCAAATAATGATTTTAGGCTGCTAACATTGGATTTGTCGGATTTTGTTGTTTCAAATCTTGGATTAGCTCCGTAAGCAGAGGCACAACCAGTAATGACACCTGTATTAGAACAGTTTTTCATAATTACAGGTGCATTACCCCAGCCATTATCGCTTGTCAACGATTGGCCGCATATAGCACCCATGCTTAATGAAACCCATTCCGGATGTTGCCCATTATCAATCATAGTAATGCTTCCGTTATTTACGCAATTTATAAATGAAACCGGACAACCTTCAGAACCATCTGAATAAGTTGATGCTTCCCCGACGAAACCTGAAATCAATTTTGACAATTTATCGCCCGATGATGCTCTATTCGATGTGTCTTCGACAGTAATATTTGCGTTATTTACACAATTCTTATAAGTCGAACAATAAGCAAATCTAGAAAAGCCGTCAACTGAAGATTTTGATTTTAACGAACCGTTCACGGTAATGTTCTCAAAAGTGCTGAACCAGAAATCACTTACAGATACCGCACCGATAACGATTTTGTTTGTTGTAACAACATTTGCATCCAAGATAAAATCATGAATATAGGACTCGGTGGTATTTCCAAACAGGCCGAAGTTTTCCAAGTCATATGCTTCATCATCTGTCAGCTTAATTTTAATAGTGTGACCATCACCATCAAAATCGCCGTAAAATGTTTTCGAGGTACTCGTATTAAGTATTTGATAGTTGCCCTGAATATCATATTGAGCATAACCGATAGGAATCCAATTCTCACTTGTTGTATCAATATCCTTAATCAGTTTGTAACAATAGTAGTCACTGTTTTCGACTTCCCTGTAAAGAGGAAACAGGGACAAACGAGATACAAATTTCAACTGCTCGGCATTTGCAATCAGATAAGGATGCGCTTTAGTGCCCAGACCGCCGGCGAATTTATAGACAGCGGAGAAGGGGCTGAAGGAATCGGTCATGAAGGTGACGATACCGGTGGACTGATCGTAGTAATACTTGCCGAGTCCGTCAACAGCTCCAACGCTATCCACCTTAGTCAGAGCAACGCCCTTATGAGAGAAGTTCTGCAGGTCAACAATGCCGATGTTCAGTTCGACTGTGACAGGACTTCCGCCTTCGGCAGTAGTAACCTCGGTGGTAGTCTCGCCGCCCTCAGTAGTAGAAACAACCTTTACCAGAGAGACATCGTAAGTGGTGACGCTCTCGCCGCTATCCACGACAACGCCGGTGGGGGTGGTACTGGGAACGACAGTCAGCTTCAAGTTATCATCCGCTTCAAGAGTGCTGCCGCCTGCCATTGCACCAGCAGGAACAGTGACCCTTGCATAAGTAGTAGAGCTGACCTTATACTCCAGCGTTGCAGGGCCGCTCTCGGGCATTGTCGCAGTAGCTTCGCCGGACCAAGAGGGCATCACAACGTTAGGGGCCTGAGCACTTGCATCATACAGATTGTCAAAGCTGTCGTACTCATGCTCCAACTGGGTGGCCACCACGGTCACACCGAAGTTGATGAACAGGGGCTGACCATCAGAAGTGTGCTTGCCGTTGTTGGCATTCCACAGATTATCATTATCGGTGGGTTCCCAATAAACGATCATCTGGAACTTATCTTCGGAACTCTGACCGGCAGTTCCAGCAGGATATAGCCTGCCGCCTTCCTTAGCGAAGTCGGCAAGGGTCTGTGAAGTGTTCCAATCCATGGCGGCAACGGATTCACGAGTAGGTGTCGCAACAGCACCCTCGAGTACCTTGACCTTCAGGACTTCCGTCAGGTTGTGGCTTTCCAGACTGTTGTATGCCACAACATTCATTGCCATGTTGTACTTCAGCGCCAGATTGCCAACGTTCTTCACGGTGAAGTTCTCGTAGGACATGGCGCCCGGCTCCCACAGCATGGCATTGCCGTTTTTGTCGGGGAACATGGTGGTTTCACCAGCGATGCTCTTGTTTTCGCTTGCTGCCACTTTTGCATTGCTGTGGGTGACCTCGATGTCGAGGTTTCCGGCCTGAATCTTGTTCACGCCGGAGGTGACGCTGTCGGTGAACCATGCGAACGTGCAGCCGATCAGCATGGCAAAGCAGAGGAGCAAACTGGTAAAGCTCATCAGCAGTGCCGATTTTGTGCTTTTCACTTTCATACAATTCTCCTTTGGAAAAAATATTCGGTGTTTTAGATATGCTACATTCCCCGAAACGCCATAAATGAGAATGCTTTTTATGTAATCAGCCGAAGCTTTTTACAACAGGTTTTGACCAATCGGTCGTCCGCAATCAAAAAATGCAAAGTCTATGAATGCACCATCATACTTTCCTTTGGAAAGTATGAAAGGCCATGGCCTTTCGCGATTTGCTTACGTTCTATCTCGCAGCCGCCTCCTGGAACACAGATTCGAGCTGCTCGTCGGGAATGCCATCATCCTGGACAGCGACTACCTTGACAATCAGACCGCACACCGCCAGGTTTTGATACTCATTGCCGGCGCCTTCCTGCATATGGAAATAAATCTGCACCGGTCCACTCTTCTGCCCTGCTGCAAGTGTTCTGGTGTCGGCTGCTTCGTTTGTTTCGGTTGTTCCGAGATCCAAAGCAAAAGGCTCCTCACCCATGGTCGCGTAGACGTCCATTGCTTCAAGCAGTTTTGTGTCAGTTTCAGCACTGGTGTCAAGCTTGAGGCGATATTTCAGGTCAACACTGCCGCTGTTCTTTATATAGAATTCTTTCAGCCGGAACGTTGCGCCCGGCTCGAAGAGGAATTCATCTTCCTGATATACTCTGCCATCCGGCTTAACAAATTGGATCGTCGTTGCCGCAATGGTCGAATCCAGCTCGTCGACAATGTCAACATTCAAATCACCAAAGGTGTAGGTGTTGATGACAACCTCGGTATCCTGGAACCATGCCATCGTGCTGCCCAGCATCAGCATAACCGTGACAATTGTCAGCAGCGCGCCGCCAAGAAACGCGCGTTTAATTCTTCGGCTTGCTTTCATTTGGCATCATCACCTTCCTTTCTTTTTATTCGGCTCCCTGCATTACAGGCTGATTGGACTGGTACATATTGGTCGCCGTCGAATCCGGGCACTCCAGCTTCTCCCACTCTATATATGGATCAATCTGAATCCAGTACTCACGATCCTTGTACAGCACCTGCTCACCCTCAAGCTCATGTAAATGCGAGTTGGTGGCCTCCTGCACGTCCAGATAGTACCACTTTTCCTTGTCCATGTTATCCGCCCAGCGGATCATATTCTCCAGCAGTGACTTCTCATTCCGCGGGAGACGACCCATCAGACGGTTGCAGATCGCCATCACTTCGGCGCGCGTGATCTTCTCATTGGGACGGAACGCACCGTCCTCATAACCCGTGATAATTCCGAGACTGACTGCATTGTCGACATAGGGTTTAAACCAATCCTTGTCACTAACGTCGACAAAACTGCTTTCCTGCAAACTCTTCGCCGTGACAACGCGGGAAACGATCGTCACAAATTCCGCACGGGTGATCGGGTCATTCGGCCGGAACGAACCGTCTTCATAGCCCGTGATAATACCCGCATACGTCATGGTAGAAATCGCGTTGTTATACCAGTCGTTGAAGGCGACGTCATAGTAATGGTTGGAGCTCTGCCAGTAATATTCGCGGCACGCATCCGTCATCAAGCGGAAGAAGATCGTAACGGCTTCGGCGCGCGTAATCGATTTTTCCGGATGGACAAGGCCGTCATCGCTGCCGATGACGTACGCCATATGGTACTCTTCCACCTCAATATTCCACGTACCCCTATTGTCCTCATGTCCGGGTGTAACAGGACCGGGACCGGGACCGGGGCCAGGACCGGGACCGGGACCAGGACCTGGCGTATCGGGAATGATTTCCGCCACGAAGACCCAGTCGATCACAGCGTTCAGGTTTGCGTACTCATTTCCGGCCTCCAGAGGAAGCTCGAAAGACACATCTACCTCACGATCCTTGGAGCCTCCGGTAAATGCGCCGAGATAGACCATGTTGGTGTCGCTGCTCGTAATGGTCTCGTCTTTTCTGCCCCTGATAAAGTCCTTAGCCTTATCGAGAATACTCTCCTTTGTGGCTCCCACCTCGCCGAAGGTAGCGGAGAGCGTGGCAGGATGGCCACCGCTGAGTAGCGTATCGTAATCCGTGTTGGGATTTTCCGATCTGAGATACATCTTCACGGTATTGCTGCCCGCGTTGATGACCTTCACGCGGATGGTCTGGGGGAAAATGTCACCGGGCATGGCGTTTTTGATGTTCGGGAACAGGTCGGGATACGGCATCGTCTCAGAGTTGCCGTTTTCATCGACATAGGTGTACTTCTGGCAGTTCTGGAATTCAAACATCTTTGTCGCAGCGTCAAACACCACTGTGGGCACATCGTCTGTGTCCGTCGCCCACGTTGCGCCGACAATCCCCAGCGCCAGCACGCACAGGATTGCGGCAAGGATGGCAATTTTCTTCTTCATCATACGCCGCCCTCCGTTTCCGCGGGCCAAGCGTCTACAGGATTCTCAACAACATTGTTCTTGTACTGAATTGCCTCGGCGGTGATGATCATTTTCGCCTGGCTGCCGGCATAGGCATTGCCGATGCTGGGCGCAAAGAGCACCTTGTCAAACATGGCGGCAATGTCGTTGGTCTCCAACGGCTTACGGAAATAGTAATAGCCGCCGCTGTAGCTCCACAGATTGCTGTCGATATTGGGCACGATCAGCTCAGAAGGTTTTGAGCCGTCTTCGGGTGTAGGATCCACGGCAATCTCCACCTTGACACGCAGCCAGCACTTTTCCGCCTCGTTTCTTATTGTGACGATTTTTGATGTGGTCTGTCCGGGCAGAACGTCGGTAAAATCGATACTGCTGAGGCCCTCGTGGATAACGCCGTTAACCTCCGTAGCCTCATTGATGCTGATTTTCACCTCGCCGGTGGTGATCACATTGCGTGTGCGGCCCTCCACGCTGTCGTTGGCGAGGGTGGCGGACACCACCGCAAAAACGAGCAGGATGGCGATGAGCAGCAGGAGCGCTTTTTTCATTTTCATCGCGGTCACTCCTTTTTTCTAACATTTGGTGACAGGGCACGCATAGCCGTCCCGAAATCGAGGCGGTTATGCGTACCCTGCCCCCCGAAGGGGGCGGGGTACGCTCTTTGTCCGGGCGCATACCCGGTGGATTCACAGATTATTCAGCAGCAGGGACGACAGTCCAAACGTTCTCGCTCTCTTTAGGATCAAAGCCACTGAAGTAAGAAACAATTCCCTTGGTAGCTTCAAATTTACCATTGACAGTAACAGTACCATTATCTGCGATGGCAACACCACCATCAACAGAAGTATCGGTCATAACCAAGTTGCCCTCGGTGTAAACACCCATGGTGCTATCAGCAGGCATCTTCAAGGTGCAGCCCTTCAGGGTCATAGAAGTACCATCATTGTTATTGTTGAACATAGGAATTTCCAGACCGGAGTATGCAGCATATGCGCCGGTGTATTCGGGATAATTTTGAACTGTGATTGCAGAGAAGTCGAAATCCACATTCTCTGCAGTAAAGGTGACATAGTTCTGCATTGCCATCTTGACATTCACAGCATCATCAGCAACCTTGAAAGAGCCATTCTTCAGGGTAACTGCACCAACAGAAGTACCCCAGTGCATAGCCTGGGTTTCGGTACCAGTGCTACCAACAGCGGGATTCTTCATAGTGTAGGTGTGACCATTAAGGTCGATGACAAGGCTCTCCATCTTCTTTGCACCGTCTTTGGTGCTCAAGCCAGCACCGATAGCATCCTTTGTCAGAACAACAGTCTCGCCATCCTTGGCAGCGGCGATTGCATCAGCAAGAGTCTCATAAGCGACATCGCCAATCATAGCGGACACAGCATCTGCAGTGACAATGTAGGTGGAGAAGTGAGTGGTCTTAAAGGTCAGTGCGCCGGTAGCGGGGTCATAGGTCACATTAGTGGGCTGTTTGCCGGTACCGTCATAGATGACCTCGACATTGCTGAGGCCCTTAGTGATAGAGGTGGTAATGGTAGCAGTACCATCAAAATCAGCCTTCACGCCGCCCTTGGTCAAATTCAAATCGATTGCAGCGACAGGCTCGCCATCACTTACGACCTTAAAGTTTGCAGCAGCGGAGTCCATGCCGTAGGTGGTAGCGGTCAAGGTATACTCATCACCGTCAGTCAGAGCATTAGCTTCAAACTCAACAGTTGTTTTGGCATCACCGCCAGCAGGTGCGGCCTCAACCTCAAATACGGTAGCCACACCAGCAGCAGCCTCGACCTCAGCAGTCACGGGCTCGCTTGCATCGCCTACAACGTCAGCGAAGGCAGCCTTGAAGGCGGTCTTGCAATCGTCAAAGCCGGCAGCCAGAACTGCGTAAGCCTTGACCTCAACATTGAAGGGAGCGGAATCTTTGTTGGTATCCGCGTTGTTCACGCTGGGATCCAGCTGCATCCAGGTGAAGGGTGTGACAACACTGCCGGGCTGAACCTTGGTCTGGAAGTAGTAATAGTAGGTGTTGCCAATCTTCTCAATGAGAAGATTGGCGTCATCGGAGCGGCCCTCAATGTCCACAACAGTGGCCTGGCCGCCGAGATTGAAGGGACGGCCTTCGGGATAAGTCGCAGTGACAACGATCCATGCAGGATCGGACTTGCCGGAGTTGACCAGCTCAACATGGGGAGCCTTGGAATAGTGACGGCCGGGGATGACGTTGTCATAGGTCAGGCCGCCGGTCAAATAGTTTTCAAGACCGGTGCCGTTGGTTGCGCCATAGAGATTGAATTCGGAGTATGTAGTGCTGTCAGCTTTACCATCGTTCCAGGCAATGCTGGACTCAGTCAGCTTGATGTCCACGCCTTCGCCGAAGGTGAAGGTGTTGGTGGCAGTATCTTTGTCCGTGAAGTAGGACATGGTTGCGCCGACGATGCCAACTACGAGGATGCAGACGGCAAGCGCAACCGCTGTGATTTTTTTCTTCATAGTTTTATTGCTCCTTTTCCGGATTTTTCGCCGCTTTCGTCCTGCGGCATGGCTTCCTCGGAAGCCGGGGTCACTTTTGACTCGTCGTTGCCTGCTTTTTTATCGTCGTCCGGCCAGAAAGCAAGCAGGACAACGAGCGCCGCAAGGGCAATGGCGATATAGGTTCCGGGCGGATGCTGGATGTAGTTTGTCGCAAAGCCCAACAGAGGAATGGACAAGACCGGCTTGCCAATCAGGTTGTTGCCGTGCACCAGTGCGCCGTCCTCCGCGTCATTGGCATCGCCCTTGGTGCGGAAGCGCACGACGGAGGGGTCGTCCTCGTCGGGCAGAACCTCGACGCAGCGGTGGGTGACGACGGTGTTTTCGGCGATGAGGTAGGTGATGGGGTCACCGGCCTCTACCTCCGACGGGTCGGCGGGCTTGACGAACACCAGCGCGCCGACGTGATAGGTGGGCTCCATGGAGCCGGAGAGCACCGTGTAGGCGCGCATTCCGGTTACACGGGTCACCACCAGCAGCATGGCGACGAGCACAACGATCGCCGCCAGCACGGTGGACACGACGTTCCAGATTCGTTTGAAGCTCTTGTTCATATCCGTTCTCCTGAGAAATTGGGGTTATGGGTTTTGCTGTTGCGGGGGGGCGGGGGTTATGCGGGGGTTATGCGGGGCGGTTTCCCGCCCCGCGGGTGGGTGTGGGGAATCAATAAACCTTTACACCGTTAATAGTGACAGACAGCGTATTAGTGGACTTGCTGTTCTTATTCAGCATATACTTGGGATAAGATGCATACGAACCAGTTGCATAGTTGCCCGTAATCGTACAGTCATCAAAGGTGATAGAATACTTGTTCGTATCGTGATAGTCTTCACCAGCCTGAACAATGGGTTTATCCGTAGTTGCTCCATCAGCCAAAACGAAGTTGCAACCATTAAAGGTCACATCACAATTATTGCTACCGCTCTCCTGATAGACATTCACATTACCCTTCTTGCTGGAATAGAACGTACAGTTATTGAAAGTAAAGGCTTTACCGCTATACGCCCACATATTCCAGTCGCCAGTATCCAGGAAGGTGCAGTTAGTAAAGTTAACATCACCAACGCCCCAGTAGCTTTCTCTGCTATCAAAGGTGCAATTTGTAAAGGACAGTCTTGCGGCACGCACGAAACCGCGATGGTTAGCGTTCTTTTCTCTATCGTGCATGGCCATGTCATAGAACTTCACAGTTGCGCCCTCAAAACTATACTCAGAAGCACCTTCACCGCTCACCACCGTGTCAGCGCAATACTGCCAAGTAGTTTTGTCTTTGCCAAGGCCAACGAAAGTCAGCGTTTTATTTTTTGCATAGGCAGTGCCGTAGGTTGTAAACGTACCCTCGCCCAGACCGATCACATCATCAGCTGTCGCCGCTGTAATTGCTTGTTCAAGCGAATCATACGTGGTTTTCCCCTCAACTGTCATACCAACATACATGGTAGGAGTCGGGGCAACAGGAGGAACGTATTCCTTATCGCCGCACTTGGTGCAGATGTGATCCTCACCATAAGTATGCTTGGTGCACTTCGCAACGGTAAACGGGGCTTCGGTGCCGGCAACATAGTACGGGGTCTTCACATACGCGCTGGGCTCAGTGCTGAACGTGCCGCCGGTGATGGAGCAGTCGCCCGCGGTGTAGCCGGTGGCAGTCCTGATCTCGCCGTTCACGGTGCCGCTTGTGATGTTCAGCTTACCGCCGGAGAGCTCGATCTTGCCGTTGATGGTGGAATTTGTCACGGTGACAGTGGGAATTTCGTAGCTGCCGTACTTGTAGGAGTCGAACGCAACGTCGTTAGTTGCGGCAGTAATCGTGGAGTTGTTGATCGCAACGGTGCCGCAGTTGTTGGAAACAACATATCTGCCGGTACCGGCGCCGTTCAGATTCGTGCCGTCAACGGTGACGCCATCCAGCGTCAGGTTGCAGTAGTTCTGGATGAGCATCTTGACGTTCACGTTGCCGGACTTGGCATTGAGCGTACCGTTCTTCACAGTGACGGTGTTGCCCTTCTCAAAGTGGAAGCCCTGCGTCTCGGTGCCGGTGGAACCAACAGCGGGATCAGCGAAGGTATATGTTTTGCCGTCCAGATTGATCGTGATGTTCTTTGCATCTGCTGCCTTGAGCATCACACCGCTGCCTTCCACGCTCTTGAGCAGGGTGACAGTCTCGCCGGTCTTTGCCGCAGCAACTGCAGTCGCCAGAGAATAGTACGCGGTGGTGCCGATGGCTGCCACGGGCTCGTCATAGACTGCGGTGAACTCGGAATAGTGGCTGACCCAAATGGTCAGCATACCGGTACTCTCATCATAGCTGTAAGTATCCGCGGCAGGTTCGCCGGTGTTCTTATTCATGGGAGTAGTTCCATGATAGAAGGTGGCATTGGTCTTGCCCTCACCGATGTGGAAGGTAGACTTATAGATGATACCGTTTTGGGAAGTGGTGATTTTCTCGCCATTCTTGCTCAGGCTGACATCATAAGTTGCAGCTTCCTGACCCACGCCTACGCTGATGGTGTTTGCGGTTGCGGTTTCAACCTTCTTTGCCTCGAAGGTGAACTTGTCGTTAGTATTAATCGCTCCAGCAGGAATCTCAACCTGTGCAACAGGAGTGGTAGCGTCGCTCAGTTTCTCCGCACTCTTCAGAGTGACCTTGGAGTTGTCCGCAGCCACCACAACATTTTCATCAGTGGAAGTAATCGCGCCGCCTTCACCCTTCGTCAGAGTCGCAGTTGCAACGACCTGCGGGAAGTAGTTGTAGACAACGGAGGTGTCGTTGGATGTAGCGGCATCATATTCATTGTTGAAGCTGTCGCTCTCGCTATTAAGCTGCGTTGCCAGGACGGTGATGCCGAGGTTGATAAACGGAGCCGCCGTGCCGGTCTTGTAGTTGGCATGGTTGTCAACATCCTCGGGCATATAGACCACGAGGGTGATGTACTTTGTTTCGCCTTGCGTCGTCATTTCGCCGGTCTGACCGAGACCCGCCTGAGCAAGACCCACAGCCGTTGTGACAGCGGCACGGGCAGCAGCACGATCAGCATAGGAAGGATCGCTATCCACGGGCGCAGTCGTTCCGAACTTCAGATAGTCAGACAGCTTGAACTGCTCGTTGAAAACGTTGATGCCGCCGGACTCGGAAACCGGGCTGACCTTCATCTGATACTTGAGCGCAAGGTTGCCCTTGTTCTCGATCTTCAGGGTAACAAACTCGGTGTGACCCGGCTCCCAGAGGGCATTCTTGCCAAACAAAGTATCTTTGCCCTCGATGGAGACCCATTCGCCAGAGGCATTCTTGTAGCTGACCTCGATATCGAGGTTACCGGCCTTGATCTGATTCACGCCGGAGGTGACGCTGTCGGTGAACCATGCGAAGGTGGAGCCGATCAGCATGGCAAAGCAGAGGAGCAGACTGGTGAAGCTCATCAGCAGTGCCGATTTTGTGCTTTTTACTTTCATACAATACTCCTTTGAAAAATTTTTTCGGTGTTTTAGACATGCTACATTCCCCGAAGCGCCGAAAATGAGAATGCTTTTTATGTAATCAGCCGAAGCTGCTACAACGGGGTTTATGCGGGGGTTCATTTATGCAATCAGTCCGCAAGGGGACCGCTTACATCATCGGATCGTTCGGTTTCGTCTCCGGCTGTGTTCTCCGGCGGCGCTTCACCGCCATCGGCTTCAGGCTCTTCGCCCTCCGCGCCATCCGGCAAGGCAGCGTCCCCCGGAAGATCGGGAGTTTCGGGGGACTCCTCCGCAGGCTGTTCGTCCTCCGCAGGCTGTTCGTCCTCCGCGGGCTGTTCCGACAGAACAGGGAGTTCCTCCACGGGCAGCTCCGGCAGCGCGGGGTAATCCGGCTCAAAGGACGCGATGTCCTCCGGGGTCTCCAACGTTTCCGGTTCCACGTGCTCAATAGAATAATCGCTGAAGCACTCGCTCAGCTCCGGCGGAGCAAAGACGCCGCCTGCCTCCAAGTCATATTCCTCATCGATGTTGTGCAGCAGCTCTTCCTCGGGGTCGATCGCTTCCGGCTCCGGCAGCTCATATTCGCCGGGGTATGCCTGCGCATCAACCGCAACATCGCCGAAAACGGTGAAGTAAATCACATCACCCGGCACAGTCTCGCTGACAAGATACTCCATATCATCGATCGTCACGATCAGGTACCCGCGCGCGGCAGTACCGGAGACGACGATGCAGACCTGCGTGTAGATCTCG
>OKWJ01001667.1_pt1 | contig 14507 bp, 8 predicted proteins | sample 1607121 | NCBI WGS metagenome assembly OKWJ01 (sample SAMN04414080, study PRJEB24778) | human gut metagenome | material: faecal | host: Homo sapiens | reverse complement strand
TATAGAAAAATAAGAGGAGCTTTAGAAATGACTAATGAAAACGTACGTTTTTTTTCGTCATTTTTCAGCTACAAAAATACATATACTTTTTAAACCTGCAATTCTTTCTTCAAAGTTTTTTTCTTTTCTATATTCTTTCTTATCAATTAGATAGCTTAACATGTACAAAAAACCTTCTTTTGCTCACGAACTTACTGAATGCTCCCAAAAAATGACTAAAAAAAACGTACGTATTCGATTTCAAGATACAATAGTTAACAAACGTACGATAAGAACTGAACTTTTATAAACATTAGTATTAATATTAAATTTAGAATTATGAACAAAAAGTTTTCTACTCTTTTGTGTGCTAGCTTACTGTTCTCTTCAGCTTTCTCAGCTGTAAATGCGGGCAATATTAAAGACTATGCACAAGGAAGTGATGCTGCTGCAATTTTAAAATTGGATAAGGCAGCGCTGAGTGGAGTGTATCAGTTGAGAGTTGGTACAAAGGGACAAGATGGAGTGCTTGCTATTAAAGATGGTAAGTATGTTATTCAAAAAACGACTGCAATTACAGATCTGCAAAGTTCTTTATGGTGTATAACAATAACAGAAGAAGGACAAGGTAAGGAGCCTATTTACGATTTTGTAAATAAAGCAACGGGTGAATTCTTGGCTGTTTCTGAAGCTGATGTTCAAGATCTGGTACTTGGCAAGGAAACAAATATTAGTGGTGGTTTGTCTGTTGGTGAAACTTTTGGTGGTTGGGCCTTTTCCAGTACTTATGCAACAGATTTGGAGCAGGAGCAACCCATGTTTACCTATCAAGAAGCTGATCATGTTTTAGTTTTGACTAATAATAAAGGTCGGTTACAGGTGAAAAAAGTGTTGGCCAAGGAGGTCGATAACGTTTCTAATGCGGTTAAGTTTACTGTCTTTAACGCAGGAACTTATGTGTTAAGTGCAAACGAAATCAACGCTTATTTGAAAGATAATAAGAATGTTCTTACATTTACTCCGGATGCAAAGGCTGATGTAAATCCGTTTACTTCAAATGCATTTGTTGCTAAGCCGTTAAACAAAGGTTTGGCATCCGACCATAATTTTGTTTATGTAACATCAAAAGCAAATGAAGAATTGTATTTGAAAGTCGATACTGCTGCTAATAGTACTGGTATTGGTTTCTTGAAATTTGGTTGGACTGATAACATTAAAAATAAGGTTGAAGGTAGCTTGTTGGACGCTCAGCATCAATTCTTGTTCTCTTATAAGCCGTCTGTTGACTCTTTGTTTATTCAGGTGAAAGAGGCTCGTTATAAAAATGAGAAACAACCTGAAAAATATTGGAAGGATGTTACAGATGTTAGAAAGTATGGCACTTTATATGCAGATATAAATCTGAATGATAGCGAGATGGATGCTGTTAATACAAAGTGTGTTCCTTCTAAATTGTTCGTTAAATTGCAGGACTTTACCACATCTTTGAGTGTTGCAACTATTGGCGAAAGACCTATTAATACAAAGATTGGGTTCGGTCTGAAAGGTTGCTTTGTAACTAGTGATAAGACTTCTGTTGACAACGGTTTGTATATCATCAAGAATGCAAAGGGTCAGGTATTGGCTGCTCCTATTCATAAAAATGCAGAAGGTAAAAATCAATATGCAATCGAATGGGTGACATTGGACGAACAGGAGCCGTTACATATGCCTGCATACCAGTGGGTTATTACAAAAACATTGAATGCAGAGGTGTCTCAACCGGTTTCTCCGGTTAAAATTGTAAACCGTGAATTCCCGAATGCGAAAGATTGGGATAACGTTCAGTTCCGTTTGAATGAAGATGGTGAAATCTATACACTTACAACGGGTGCTGATATGTTGAACAACGTAACGTTTGTTCAGATCAAAGACTCTGCAATCATCAAAGATAAGAAGTTAGGTTACAAACATATCGACTCAAAAGATTTGTTGGTCAACAGATATAAATTCAATTATCTGAACCCGTTCTCAATGGAATATTGGATTGCTAACGGTACAGGTAAAGATTCTTTGATCTATGTTAAGCAGGATGCTGGCGATTATGCTTTGGTTGAAGGTTCTACATACGAATATGGTATCGATGTTGATGCCGCTCTTTTGAAAAAGATTCCGGGACTGGCTCAGTTGGAAAGAACGAATTATGTCATTGCTAAAGACGAACAGGATCGTTTGGTTGAGGCTTATGGAAGCAAGTATTCAATGGGTGTAGCAAACTATAATACTAAGATGGTTGTTGATACATTCTTCTTTAAAGAAAACAACCACTATGATGGTAAGGACTTCTATGCTATCGTCGAATCTTATTATAATAGAACTGCTCATGCTACTGAAATTCAAAATACAGGTGTTACGAAGAAAGTCGGTATCGCTGATGACGGTATGAGTGCTGGTCTGAAAGTTCAGTTGCTGAATGAAACAAGAACTTCTGCTTTCACTGTTGAACCTTCTACAACTCCGTTGTATCGTCGTTTCAACAACGTTGCACTGAGTGAAAGCGCAACGGACGGTCGTGACAGCTTGAGATTCTTCGAAACTATCCGTAAGGAATACTTGATGGATGAAAACAATAGCAACTTGACTGATGCTAATGTTGACTATCTGGGTATGTGGACAGCTGACAAAGCAACAGGTTTGTCATTCCAGATCGATACTGCTTGGGTTAATCGTGGTGCTGGTTATATCAAACCGCAATACTTGATTTCGGTTGCACATAACGACTTTGCCGGAACTCCGGGTAAACCTTGTACGGAAGATGGTCCTCACGTAGACAAAGACGGTAATATTACAGACGCAGAACATTGTGTTCACGCTACTCCGGCTATCCCTGGCTTCGAAAGAGCTAAATATTTGGTAAGTTTCCAGGATTCTGTAGATGTTTACGGTCAGGACAAACCTTATGCAGATATCAAGGGTGGTTATACTCGCGTAGGTTTCGTTGAAGGTATCCGTGTTGCCGATACGTTGTGGATCCTGCCGGCAGAATTCGTAGCTTTGGCTAACGATAAGATTAGCTTCGATGCTTTGGAAGCTTATAATGATTCTGTGAAAAATCTTGCTTCTAAATCATATTGGATTAAGAATAGACTTGACGGTGACGACCATAAGAATTACACTTGGTCATTCCGTTATGTACATCCGGAAAATGCAGGTAATGTAACGGAAGAAGGCGTAGAAAATCAGTTCTTGTTCGAATCGAACAACTATGACAATAAGATTATTGCACCTGAAAATGCTGCATGGTTGAAGATTCAGAATGGTTGTGTGGTTTTGACAGACAAATCATCTACATTCTCACATGCTGCAACAGGTGGCGACGGAGCTTTGATCTTCAATGTTGAAAATAAGGTTGACGATCAGCTGGCAACAGACAACGAAGAAATTGCAACATCTGAAGTTACAGTAATCGCTTTGCAGGGTGCTGTACGTGTAGCTAACGCTGAAGGTAAGAAAGTTGTTATCACTAACATCTTGGGTCAGACAGTTGCTAACACAGTTATCACTTCAAGCGATGCAACAATTGCTGCTCCTCAGGGCGTAGTTGTAGTCGCTGTTGAAGGTGAAGAAGCTGTTAAAGCGATCGTTAAGTAATAATGATCTCCCGTAGAGACACAATGAAACAGTGTCTCTACTATATTGAAATAAAGATTTTATAATCAAATAATGACCATGTGTCCGGTCTTTCCGACCAGTCAATTACCCCGCGAGGGCGAACAAGTGGTACATTAATACTAAAGTAAAAAATAACAATGCTGCCTGTACTTCCGTGAGGAAGGAGAGCAGACACAAAAACAAGCCCCGACAGAGTAATTCCGTCGGGGCTTCGTTGTTATTATGATAAAAGGATTCTGCCCAAATGGCTAAAGTGCCGCAAACCGTTCATCTCCTTTGGCTGTCACCGCTGTACATTCCATTTCGACCAGCCAGCCGGTTCGGCAAACTGGAGCACGTACGATGATATAAGGGAGGCTGGGATGGTGTTCGTCTATGTAACGTTTGACCCGTGCATAATCCGCCGTATCGCGGATATAGATCACAGCTTGCATGATGTCATTCAAAGTGGCGTCCGCTTCTTTCAGCAGGGCTTCGATATTCTCGATCATGCGGGAAGTTTGTTTTATGACATCGCTAGCATGCACGATTTCTCCGTATCGGTCGATGCTTGCCGTGCCGGAGATAAAGACATGGCGGCGGTCGCCGTATGTGACAGCTGTGCCCCGTTCGAACGTAACGCCGTATTCATATGTGCGGTTCAAGTGTTCTGGTGCATATAGATAGCGGATTTGTCCGGGGCAGATACCGGAAACAGCATATGTGTCCATTGTCACGAATACCATCGGGTCGAAATAGCGGCCCTCGATTCCCGTACTGGCGATGAAATGAGTTTCTTCTGTCAGGTTTTGTGTCGCGAACACTTCTTTGCGGGCTTTTACCACACCCGGATAATTCACGTCTACATTCTGTACGAAGATCCACGTGCGCAGGCAGTTGGCCGCCAGTGTACAATTGGCTTCCGTCAGTTGCAGGATATAATCGCGGAAGATCAAGCGGGTCTGGTATTCCGAATTGGCCGCCCTGTTGCACTGGTTGGCACCTAAAAGCTGGCCATATGCACCGTGACGCGCCTCAAACAACCCATTTGACAACACCTGTGTCTGTACACCAGTCTGCAGCCAAGCCCACAATGCAATCTTCGTGCCGTTCATCGGAGCCTGCTGTACGATTGATAGTGCGCAATAGGGGGAAAGCCGTTCCCGTTTCATCAGTTCATCTGTCTGGTTGGTTACGTCACTCAGAAAATAACGCCGGAAAATAGCGACCGGATTACCCGGCAGCTCTTCCACTGAACGGGCGTAAACATCTTGTATGTGCTGTAACTGAGTGTGAAAATCCTCCAGACAGTTCGTCTGTTGGAAGAAGATATGGTATTCCGTTATGCCTTTGGAGGATTGAAAGGAGGTGATTTGCACCTCCGTCGTGTCGTATGTTTTCCTTATCAGGTTCATATTTATATTGTGTTTTTGTAGTATAGATCGTAAAAATAAGGCTATTTAATTGAAATCAGAAAATTGAGAGTTGAAAATTACTTAATAAAGTAAGGAACGGTACTGTTTGTTAGCCGTTCAAGTCCTTCAACTCTATCAATTTGTTTACGATGGCATAGACAGTCAAGCCGCTGGCACTGTGTACTTGCAATTTTCGGGCGATGTTCCGGCGGTGGGTAATAACGGTGTGGGTGGATAGGTATAACCTGTCTGCAATCTCTCGGTTTGTCATGCCTTTTACCACACAGACGACAATCTCTTTTTCCCTGCTACTCAGTGTCTGCTGGTCCTCGTTTTCCCCTTCTTCGGACGGAACTTCTTCGGTGTTGAGGCGTTCCAATTTATTTTTCAACTCATCGGCATTATCGTATATTGATATCTGATCGTCATAGGAGCGAAGCAGAAACGGGTCGCTTATATTATATTGAAGGGCAAAACATTTCATATCCGGGCAGCCGCATTCGTCTTTCAGATGTTGTAGGTTGAAGTTTCCCGGAATGGAAGGATTTACGATCAGGATGTCCGGCTTATAAATGCGTAAGCCCTCTGTCAGACAGTCTGCTGCTGTTATTTCGGATATCTGGATACGGAATCCAGGTAAGCGTTTCAGCAGTGTTTCCAGTCCGCACCGGATGATGGAGGATGATTCGGCTATCGTTATTTTAATGTTAGTGGACATGGCAAGTGGTTTTATTGTTTTTCTAAAGACAGAATAGCAGGTACGAAGATGTAGTCTTCTACCCGGTTATGAGAGGCAAGATCTTGTTCTGTTGCGAAAATATCGAACAGGACGCTGTTGAGCAAGTTACTGTCCGGTCCCGGATAATACTTCAGGATCAGGTTCTTCAGTTCCGTGATTTTCATCTCGATCTGGTCATGCCGTTTGCGGAAGATGGTGATGTTATATTTCGGGTCTTTCTTTCCTTCCAGCAAATTGCGGACATACGGGAAGACGGTTTTCTCTTCGTACGACATATGTTTGTGCACCTCTTCGGCATATTCGTCGAAAAAGCGGCGGATCACGAAGGCCACATCTTTCGGGCAGCTCACGATTGCCTCTGTAAGTTTGTGACGGATATGGGGAAGACGGAAGTTCAGGAAATAGTCGTGTGCATTATGCAGATAAGTGATAAGCGAAGAGATGGAGATATCTTTATGGACCTCCGCTGCCGGGATTGTCTCCGTTTCCGTCAGAAAGTTGACGACAGTCAGGAATGTATATGTGTCGATCTTATTCTGCCGGCATACTTCCCCGATGTTTTTCTCTCCGAACCCCAGGTCGATACCGAAGCGGCTCATCACAAGGACCATCGGATAATTCTCGCATATCAGGTCACTCATCTTGCTTGTTTCCCTGTATTTTCCGTTCTTCATGTTTCCCATATCTTTTATCATTTGTATAGTAGATTATTATAAGCATGCATATTGAGGTGCATCCGCCGGTATGACAGCTATGCATTCCGTTTCGATCAGCCAGCCCGGACGACATACGGGAGCATGTACGATCAGGTGGAGAAACGACGGATACCGGCTTTCGATATATTGCTTGACCACGACATAATCGGCCGGGTCGCGCAAGTAGACGATTGCCTGCATGATGTCTTGCAATCCGCCTCCCGCCTCCTGTAGCAAGGTGTCGATGTTTTCCAGCATGCGTTCCGTCTGCTTCAGGATATCCCCCGGATACATGATCTCGCCTTGATTGTCGATACTCGCGGTTCCGGAAATGAAGATTTGTTTCCGGTCGCCATAGGTTACAGCTGTCCCCCGCTCGAAAGTCACTCCGTATTCGTATGTCGGATTCAGGTGGGTGGGAGCATAGAGGAACTGGATTTGTCCGGACTGCAAGCCTTTTACGGCATAAGTATCCATCTGGACAAAAACGTTCGGATCGGCATGGCGTCCTTCTATTCCCGTACTGGAAATATAATGGGTCTTTTCCGTCAGGTCTTGCGTGATGAAAACCTCTTTGCGGGCCTTGACGACGCCGGCATAGTTGACATCCACGTTTTGAACGAAGAACCAGGTACGGATGCAATCGTTTGCCAACTTGCATCCCTGCTCGGTCAGTTGCAAGACGTAATCGTTCAGCAAAAGCCGTGTCTGGTACTCGGAGTTGGAAGCCCTATTGCAAGAGCCCCCGGTCCAGTATTGTGTATAACGGTTGTGTTTGGCTTTCGACATTCCGTTTTTGGTCGTTTCGACAGTGATACCGGTCTGAAACCAAGTCCACATGGCTATTTTGCTCCCGTTTAGTGGAGCTTGCTCCACGATGGAAAGAGGGCAATAGGAATTTTCGCATTCCCAAACCATCACCAAGTCGGCTTGGTTGGCAGCGTCGCTCAGGAAATAGCGCCGGAAGACGGCAGTCGCATCGTCAGGTAACACCTCTTGGATAACTGCCACATAGGCCCGTTGGATGTTCTGAAGTTGTCCGGAAAACGGCAATGTCCGGTTCGTAATAGTGAGCAGAACGTGATATTCGGTAACCCCACCTTTCCCGGCAAAGGAAGAAATTTGAACTTCGACAGCTTTGTCTGTGTATGTCTTTTTGATATAATCCATGTAATATGTGCTTTCTTATTCTTTAGCTCCGTTATTGATCCAATCGTCGAGCAACGTCAGAGTGCTGGAGGTCGTGATGACGTTGGTATGATCGTACTTGACAATGTTCTCGTGCAAGATGACGTGCAGGAAGCTTTCCTCCGCGCTTCCCGGCTTGACCAGTTTCAGCCCTTCCTCGCTTTTATCAGCTACGACATCGACTAAGGCTTTGTAACTTTTGCCTTCCGTGAGGTACAGTCCGGCAGCAGGTTCCGTACTTCCTCCATGGCAAGCCGTACAGGAACGATTGAAAATTTCGGTTTGGATACTGTTGAACATGCCGGCATCCAACTTTCCGGCATCCAGCCGTATGGTATCCGCCTGTTCCGTGTAGTCGGCGGTATAGAAACTGGCAATCCTTTTGCGTAGTTTGTTGATGACACAAACTTCGATCTGTGTGACTTCACTGGGAATACCGGCCAAGACCATGTTTATCGTCCCGTCGGCTGTCTGGCTAATCCCTTTTGCCGTTTGTGCGAAAGCATTGTCAGGGGTGAATCCGGCCAGTACGACGCTGTAACCGCCTGGCCAGGAATCTATCCCGTTGATTTGGGCGGTTAACTTCACTGTTCCTCCTTCCCTTTCCGTCTGATTGTTTTCATCATATATCTTGCCATCGTCGCAGGAGATGGCAAGACAGGAAAAGAGCAATAGCCCGGAGATGAATGAATAAACTTCTCTTTTCATGACGTTACGATTAGAAAGTGTACTGAAGTAAGACGGTTCCGGAATGCATGGCTAATCCTAAGTCGTCGTTGTCGCGGTCAAGCTGCGTGTCATGTCCGGTACGTCCGATGAACTGATACATGGCTTGCAGTTTCAAGTTGCAGCTGGTGAAGAAATAGTTAAATCCGACGGCCGGCATATTCAGAAAACCGTTTGTGTCCAATCCGTTGCGGTTGAAGAAGTCATAACGGGCTGTCGCTTGTAGTTTGTTGGTAACGAAATAACCGCCTTGCACGTACCCCCCTAAATAGTTATAGCTCTCGTCAATTTTCTGCCGTTTGGTAAACCCTACATTCATATAATAGATTTCAGCGCCGAGATACAGGCGATTCTTCAACATGGCGAATTCTGCTCCTGCCCGGAAATCGTTCGTACTTTCGCTTTCGCTCTCCACATTCAATGAAGTGGAAAGACCGAACAACATCTTGTCTTCCTTCAAACGGTTCGGGCTGCCCTGGTTGGACGGCATAACTCCTTTCGGCATGTAAGTGATGCGGCCGGCATACAACAATGACGGGATATGCCAGTCGTCGCTGAACGTTTTGGATGCCACGTTGACGGAGCTTCCCGTTCCGTTGAAAATCCCAACTTCGTAGCCGAACTTCTCCTTTACCAATCCGTGCACTTCCACTCCGAGGTCGAATCCCATGCCGATGTTCGGTGTCACGGCATTAAGAGAATAAGGCAGGATCACGGATGAGGTGAGCGATGTCGGCAGTGTCGGCATTAACGTCTCGCCCAGCGTAGTGAGGTAAGCGTGCGAGAACGGAGTCTTGAACTTGCCGACACGTATGGCAAAACTCTTTTTCATCTCTACGTCGAACCAAGCCTGTTGGAGGATGTTTCCTCCGCTTCCGGCGGCATTGATGGAGAGGTTGAATGTCACCCGGTCGAATGCCTTGCCCGTGAAACCGAGGATGGCGTAGGGGATCGAGAAACCGCTGTTGTGTATATTGTCCTGATTGTAGGCCGGGTCCAGCCCTTCATCGTCGTAGTAGTTGATGTTAGCACTGGTCTGGACCAACATATAAGGTTTGAAAACGAAATCCCCCTTCTTGGTAGCGATTGTAAAGCCTTCTTTGCCGTTTAGTGATACGACACCGTTTTCCGTATCTTCCTCATATTGGGCCGTGACGGTCAACGGCAATAGTAATAATGCTGCAATTGTGATTATCAGTTGTTTCATTTTAGTTTGTCTTATGGATAAATTATAAGGAGTTGAGGAATGCGATCACTGCCTCACGCTCTTCCTTGCTCATTTGTTTGAATAAATTTTTGGAGGCTTCCCCTTCGCCTCCATGCCACATGATGGCTTCGGTCAGGTTGCGGGCGCGTCCGTCGTGAAGGAAATAGGTATGACCGTTGACTTTCTCCTGTAGCCCGATACCCCAAAGCGGCGTAGTACGCCATTCGTTTCCTCGTGCCAGACCACTGACATAATTGTCGTTCAACCCGACCCCCATGATCTCCGACCCCATGTCATGCAGTAGGAAATCAGAATAAGGATGTATGGTCTGTCCGCCGAGCCATGGCAAACGTGTGCCGTTGAGCAGTGTGGAACCACCCGCTTGCGTATGCAGCGTAGTGACGTGGCATAGATGGCATTTCGCTTCGTAAAACTTTTGTTCTCCTAAGATGACCTGAGGGTCGTTTATGTTGCGCCTTGCCGGTACACCGAGGCTTTGCATATAAAGGTCCACATCTTCCATATCGGCGGTCGATATGTCGAGCTGGTCGTACGAGAGTCCCATCATGCTGCCTTGGTTGATCTGAGCCTGCCCTTCGCAAATCTCTTCCGGATAGCGGCTGTTTGTCACGCCCATATCGCTTGAAAAGCCCAGTTCGACGGTCAGGTCAAGATGCTGTGCCTTGTTCCCTGAAAGGCCGACACCGGTGACACCCTTCTCGGTGATATAGTTGCAACGTCCGCTGATGCCATATTCCGGATAATTGCTTTTGGCAGCGAGCGCTTCGATTTCCCTGCGGTCGATCGCCATCATCTGTCCCATACCGACGTGGCGTAACGGGATGCGTACGGTGCAGAACAAATCTTCCGGGGCGATACTGTCTTTATACCATTCGGTTATCGTGTAATTGGGTTTGCATAGTTCGTAAGTCTCTCCGTCGGGGAAGGAAAAAGTCTGCTTGTCGTATGTGACGGACAACTTACCTTCCGGTTTGACGCCGTAGATGGCTTGGTCGTGCAATACACGTCCGTAGTCGCGGAAGAAAGCACCGTTGCGGCGGGAGATATAGACCAGCATGGAAGAGAAACCGTAGTTGCCCGATCCGCCGTTTTCCCACAATGTCGGTTTGGTCCTTCCTGCGTTGCGATGGCAACTGCCGCAGGAATAGCCGGCATAAACAGGTCCGAGACCGCCTCCGTCTCCATTGTTGCTGGTGCGTACATCGTCGTAGAGACCGTCGCCGTTGTTGAAACGGATCGAGTTGGCTCCTGTTATCCAGTCGGCGTTCGTATCATAGGCGACCGATGAGTTTAGGAAAATCGTTGAAGTCCCTGCTGACAGCGCATATCCGTTCGGGACATCTATTTTATCCATATCCATTTTATCGTCCTCTTCACAAGCTGCGCATGCAAAGAGCAGGAGTAGCGAGGATGTTAACAGGTAAGATTGCTTCATATCATTTTATTGGTTTTCTGAATTTATTTCCGAATAACGCGAGTCGCATTGTGTAATAACTCTGAAACCCTGAAACAGCGGGCATTTGTCTGCTGTTTCAAGGTTTGTCATGATCTATTATCAAGTTTTATGTCTCAGAGGCATGTTTATTTTGCTCCATCGACAGTGCGGGGCTGCCCGTCTTTGAACAGGAGATATTCCAATGTATGGTAACCACGTACGCTCTGTGCGGCTCCGATGGCTTCATCTTCTTCGTCAAAGTTTCCGCTCCATTCCAGGTCATCCCAGTTTTGTGAATTCAATACCTGTACGATACCGTTCTGGTCCAAAGGCCAGCTGTCCATGTTGGGGTCCAGACCTAGGTTGGCAACCGGGCCGATAAGGAAAGCTTCGCTCTTTTCCCACGGTTCGCGTGCCGTGATCCATAAATTGCAGGCCTTTTCGAAGTTGTCGTTGCTTGGGTTTTGTCTGAACTGGTTTACCGCATCCAGCAAAAGCTTGTTCTTTTCCTGCAAGTCTTTATACGTAGGAAGAACGACCGCATCGACAAACTGTTCGGCTATTGCATCAAGGTCATCGTCGTATTCGGGATCGCCGAATGTTTGGTTTACATACGGTTTTACTTCATTTAACAACAGGTTGGCCAGTTCCATGCAAGTGTTCATTGCGGCAACGGACTCTTCGCTGTCGATGTTGTTGCGGAACGGTTGCGGAATAGCCTGAATCGCCTTTGCAGAAGCGAAAATCAGCGTTTTGATTTCTTCGTCGAGATCCGGGTTGGTTGAAGCGATCAGTTTTGAAAGCGAGTGTTCTGCGATGTCTCCTTCATCGTCGAAATCCTTGTAAGAGTTGAATGCACTCAGGTTTCCGTCCACTTTAGACACGTCGTTGTCGTCGATGCGGCCGTAGTATGTGTTACGGATGGAAAAGATATTGTTCGTATAGTCGTCGCGCGAATGCCAGCTATACCATGATTCGACGGCATAGAGACCGCCTTCCTTGTCACCGCTGGTATATTTGGTATACGGGTCCTTGATCTTGGCGTCACCTACTTCGTTGGCGATGTTCCACATACCGCTTTCGATCATTTCCTCGATACACGAGAGCGGGCTTTGGTAAGCTCCGGCAGTCTGGTCTTTGAAGATCGTGGCATATGGGCCGTGTGAACCCTGCTCATCGACGTAGTCGGTTACCCAAGAATTGTAGAGCATGGTTGCATCGTCGTTCAGCAACATTGCAACGTTATACATATAGTTACCCCATGCACTGGCGTTTTCAGAACTGTAATCCAGGTTGACCGGATCTTTTCCGCCACCATCCGGATTGGGGTCGTTGTTGTCGCTACATGCTCCCATCGAGAATGTCATGGCGAGCGATAAGGCTGCCAGATAGAAATAATTTTTCTTTTTCATTTTTATTGATAAGTTATTAATTTGTTTATATTGTTTTTATTTGCTGAGGAACCAGCCGATATAGGCGATAGCCAAGCTGAATTCGTTTTCGCTGTTATATTTGCCGCCTCCGATTTTGCGTGTTGTATAGTCTGCTTTCACGACAAGATTAGGTAAAGCATACCAATTGGCTCCGGCTGTCCACATGCTTACTTTGTTGCGTAAATCCATCGTGTGCTTGCCTTCGCCTTTTTCCTGTGGGTTGTAGTATTCGTAGCGGACGAACGGATAGATTACGGGTACGCTCATATTGTCTTTACAAACCGCACGCAGGTTGAACCCCACTTCACCACCGTAGCTGACCGCACGTTTGGCGATCGGGGTTGTCTGTGTATAAGGAGAACCGCCGCTTTGGTGGTTGTTGACACTGCTGAGGGCGTCGGCTTTGCTCAGGTTGCCGTATATCATGTTTGCGCGTGCGGTGACATATTTGTTTTTGTATTGCAGGTCAGCCGTATAGATGCGCAAAGGTATGTTTCCATATTTGACGTATGTTTCTGGTTTGTCGGAATTGGCTCCCGTATTGTGGCAATAGTAGAAGGAACCGCCTATTTTCAATCCCGGTACTCCTAAATAGTTCAGGCGGGCCACATAGCCCGGTGAGGTGAAGTTATCTGTTTCGAATAGTCCCTGCTTACCACCGGCAACCCATGTGTTGCGGTCGAAACCGTTGGCGTTCAATCCGGCAACGACCAAAGCCTGGTAGTTGAAACGTGTGTAGCCTCGACCGAACGTACCGAATACTTCGATACCGTTTTCGTGCCAGGTAGAAGGAAGGATGGTCGTTTCGCCTTCCGGACGAGAAGTTCCGAAGAAGTTGATCGGCTCATGATGCTCGTTGGTCAAACCGACCGGGACGATCAAATGACCGGCACGGACATTGAAGGCCGGATGGATAAGACGTGTGATGTGGAATTGTTCCAAAGCAACTTCACCGCCTTTTTCAACTTCCATTTCGTATTCTCCGTTTTCTGTGTTTTCTATCTCATAGGCACTTCCCGTACCTCCAGCCTCAAATTCTATTTCTGCTCCTAATACCCATTGGGAATTGAATTTGTAATCGAAAGCCAAGACAAAACGGGGTATGGAGATCGAATTGCGATGGTCTTTCTTGCTTCCGTTGTCCGTACCTCGGAAACGATTGATGCCGTAGTCCATAAAGTTTGCGAGGATCTCCCCATATCCGCCGAAGCGGAACTTGTTATATCCGGCTGCATAAATGTCTGCGGATTGTTCCACTGCGGATTTTTCTGTCGTTGTTTCTTCTTGTTCCTGTGCAAATGCCGTTACACAAGAGGTTAGTAGAGTGATTGCTAATAAATTAGTTAACCTTTTCATTGCGTTTTTTAATTTTTGGCAAAATTAGAGGGGCTGTCAACGGTGTGCAATCGCAATTAGTAGGTAAAAAGGTGTCGATGTTACCTATTTGTAGGTATTGTGTGCGTTTTTACAGGAAAAATATCATGAAATCCCTACAATTGGGGAGGGTAAAGACAAATATACATACTTGTAGGTATTGTGTTAATGATTGTCCACTCATATCTTTGTCTTTGTCAATTATGTATCATGATTAGGTATAATCGTCGACCGGAACCTTATTGATAGAATGTCAATGTAATGTTTATTTTAAAGTAAATAACAACAGCGGGGATTTTTATTGGTTTTCCTTGCGACAAAAGAAGAACTGTTTTGAGAAAAACGGTTCTTTTTGTTTCAATATCACCCTGATTAGGTAGCAAGAGGCGTTTTTTTACTCACATATAGGTATTGTAGGAGGCCGGAGGTACCCGTATCTTTGCAATGTCATTAAGAAAGTAACACTATTAGTATAATCGCTATATCAAAACCTTTTGCTATTTATGTAAGCATATAAGATGATTAACTATATCGGAAAGTTTTTATTGGTTATTTTCGATATAAAAAAGAAGCCTCTCTGTGAAGAGAGGCTTCTTTTTTATGTTTCCGTTGTCTAGTCCTAAAATATCGTTACACTCAAAAGAAGTAACAAATGGAAAAGACAG
>OKWJ01001661.1_pt1 | contig 14560 bp, 13 predicted proteins | sample 1607121 | NCBI WGS metagenome assembly OKWJ01 (sample SAMN04414080, study PRJEB24778) | human gut metagenome | material: faecal | host: Homo sapiens | reverse complement strand
CTTTCCACCTTCTTCCGTTTAGGGGTCGGTTTTGCCGCTATGGCGTCACCGTGTGGGTCGCAAAAAGAAAAAACGCCCTGTTTGCGGGCAAAAAGCGTGGGTTGCCACAGGCGTTAGACAAAAAATAAAAGACGCGTCAGAGGAAAAATAAAAAAGCCCTATCACCAGGAAAGGACGTTTTTCAGAGATGATAGGTGGCACCTGTCACGGTGACAGGTCAATGTGAATTAACCAATAGAAAAGTAACTACAACAGAAAAGAAAGATATATTTAACTACGCGTATACGCGCAACACACGCGCAAGGTTTCTTTTGCGTTTGTTAAGGGATCGTAGTCGAAGAAAATAATTCCCCGATTCATTCCCTATTTTTCTGTTTGGCATTAAAATTTTTCCTAAACCGTTTTGTTGATAACAATTACATGGATTGTTCTTCGTAATATCTTTCCTTTCTATTGAACAGTACAACCACTTGAATTTGTCCATCCGTCGACAAGTGCCGAAACGATAGTTTCTTTTATAGCGTCGGTATGTTTACCGTAGTTGCCTTTGGAAATTTATTCCGTTTCCAACATATTAAAAGTACTCGAAAGCTATTAAACTGTTATCTTTTATTTCTCTGCCGATGCCTTTGTACTATCCAGAAATTGCCGCATATATTTTTATAACGGAAATACTTTTTCTATATCGAAATTCAATCCGTTTTTCTTCGCATCCTCCCATACCGTCTGTAACCATTCCAAACATTCCGCATACGCTGTTTTCTCCCCGTACGCAAATTGATTTTCATCGTCCGACTTTATCTCTTGCAATTCTTTCAAGCGTTCGATCAGCATAGTTTTTATGTAACACAACGTTTCTTTTTCTTTCATTCGTCCTTCATTCATTAGTACTTTTTAGCTCCTACGCTATTTTTTCTTTGGCTAATTAAATATTTTTGTGTGTTCCCTCTGAGGGAACACACAAGCCCATGGGCTTGACCTAATCTCTATGTTTAAATTTTAGCACTAATGTATTTTATTGTCAATATTTTTTATATTATTTAAGCCGTTTTTTCAAAATATTTATCTGATTAATTTTCTTATTTATTTTTAGCAACTGTTTAAAACTTTCTCCAAACCATTTTGTTGACGACGCCCGTGTAAGATTGAATAATTTTTACTACCTTTGTCGAAACATTTTCGTCCGTATAATCGGGTACGGGAATTCCATAGTCCTCGCTATCGTTCATTTCTACTGCCGTATCCACCGCCTGCAAAAGCGATTGCTCGTCGATCCCGGCAAGAATAAAGCAACCCTTATCCAATGCTTCCGGACGCTCCGTACTGGTGCGGATACACACTGCGGGAAAAGGTTTTCCGATACTCGTGAAATAACTGCTCTCTTCGGGTAACGTTCCGCTGTCCGACACCACCGCATATGCGTTCATCTGCAAATGGTTATAGTCGTGAAACCCCAAAGGCTCGTGCCGGATCACTCGCCTATCGAGCTTGAATCCGCTTTGTTCCAGACGTTTTTTGCTTCTCGGATGGCAGGAATATAATATCGGCATATCGTATTTTTCCGCCAATTTATTGATTGCGTTAAACAGCGACAGAAAATTTTTCTCCGTGTCGATGTTTTCTTCCCGATGCGCCGAAAGCAAAATATATTTTTTCGGTTGCAAGCGGAGTTTTTTGAGAATGTCACTCCCTTCGATTTCTTTCAAATTGTCATGCAACACTTCTGCCATCGGACTTCCCGTGACATACGTTCTTTCTTTGGGCAGCCCGCATTCGGCAAGATACCTTCTTGCATGTTCCGAATACGCCATATTAACGTCGGAAATGATATCTACTATACGTCGATTGGTTTCCTCAGGCAAGCACTCGTCCTTGCAGCGATTTCCTGCCTCCATATGAAAAATAGGGATATGCAGCCTTTTCGCCGCGATCGCCGAAAGACAGGAGTTTGTATCACCCAATATCAAAAGCGCATCGGGCTGCACCTGCGACATTAATTTATAAGAACAATTGATGATATTTCCCACCGTTGCACCGAGATCGTCGCCTACCGCATCCATATAAACCTCGGGCTCTTTCAGCTTCAAATCATGAAAAAATACGCCGTTGAGAGTATAATCGTAATTTTGTCCCGTATGAGCAAGAATACAATCAAAATAGGTGCGGCATTTATTTATAACCGCCGCCAAACGGATAATTTCAGGACGAGTTCCGACAATGATGAGAAGTTTGAGTTTTCCGTTGTCCGCAAATTTGATATCCGAATAATCAAGTTTGATTTGCATTATTTTTTCTCCACTTCTTCGTAAAAAGTATCGGGATGCGCAGCATCAAACAGCTCGTTCGCCCACATCACCGTCACTAAATTTTCCGTTTTGCTTAAATTGATAATGTTATGCGTATAACCCGGCAACATATGCACCGCTTCTATTTTATCGCCGCTCACCTCGAAATTCAGTACTTCGTCGGTGCCGATCTTCCGTTCCTGAATAAGCCCGTGACCGCTGACGACGATAAAAAATTCCCACTTACTGTTGTGCCAATGCTGCCCTTTTGTGACGCCGGGTTTACTGACGTTTACACTGAATTGTCCGCAATTTTGCGTCTTTAAAAGTTCTGTAAAGCTCCCTCTTACATCCTCGTTCATTTTCAAGGAAAACGACACTTTCTCTTTCGGAAAATAAGAAAGATAGGTGGAATACAACTTCTTTGCAAAACTGTTGTCGGCAATCTCAGGCATCAGAAGCGTTTGCGGCTGTTTTTTGAAACTTTCAAGCAGATCTGCAATCTCCCCCAATGTTACATGATAGGTAGTCGGCACCGCATAATATTTTCCTTTCTCTTTTAATATTGTCTTCACGCCGTCAAACTCGCAGCGATGCGCTCTGCCCTCCAGCGCATCCAGCATTTCCTGTACCAAATCGTCGATATAAAGAAGTTCCAGCTCCGTCGCACGGTCATTGACGGTAATGGAAAGATCGTTGGCAATATTGTAACAAAACGTAGCCACGGCGCTGTTGTAATTTGGACGGCACCATTTCCCGAAAAGATTCGGGAAGCGATAGATAAGTACCCGGGCACCTGTTTCTTGCGCATAATCGAAAAATAATTTCTCGCCCGCCAGTTTTGATTTTCCGTAATCGCTCTGCCCATATCTGCCGATGAGCGTCGCCTGAATAGAGCTGGACAGCATCACGGGACAGATATTTTTATACTTTTTGAGAGTATCAAGCAGAGTACTTGCAAATCCGAAATTCCCTTTCATGAATTCCGTTTGGTCTTTCGGTCGATTGACTCCCGCCAGATTAAAAACAAAATCCGCTTTAGAACAATATTCGTTTAATAATTCAGGCTCCGTATCGACATCGTATTCATAAATTCCGTCTATGCGGAGATTGGGACGGGTTTTATCTTTCCCTTCCTTTATATTTTTTAAAGCGTAACAGAGATTTTTTCCGACAAATCCCGCTGATCCCGTGATTAAAATATTCATGATTTTATTTTACTTGTTTTTCTTGAAACTGTCAAGCTCATCTTTGATGTATTGCAAAGAAGCGATCTTTTCTTTCGTTTCTTCTACATTTAATAATTTAGTATTATTGGAGTTAAATTCGGTAAGCAGATTTCTCTCCGTATCCCCTTGTTTAAAATATTTATCGTAATTCAAACCGCGTTTGTCGCAAGGAACGCGATAAAAATTGCCCATATCGATCGCATGAGCGCATTCCTCGTTTGTAAGCAGGGTTTCGTACATCTTTTCGCCGTGACGAATACCGATGACTTTGATATCTTTTTTATTTCCGCCGAATAGTTCGCAAACGGCTTCTGCCTGCGTTTGAATCGTACATGCCGGTGCTTTTTGGACGAGAATATCGCCGCTTGTCCCATGCTCAAACGCAAATAATACAAGATCGACCGCTTCGTCCAGCGACATGATAAAACGGGTCATATTACCGTCAGTAATTGTGATGGGATTGCCCGACTTTAATTCATATTATGAGTTCGCACATCAGTTTCAGCCGAAAAAATTTGTATTACAACATAAAAAATTATGCCTGACAAAGCTTTTCAAAGCCGACAAGAGGTTGTCTTGGAGGGTGACGGCAGTGGGACGGATACGTTTTATATAAAGTGAGCCGAGTAAACAAGTATAAAATAAGGTCGGGCATTGTTGCCCGACCGCTTGCTGTGTCATCCGCATTGTAACTGCAGCTATATTTCTTTTTCCCCGTCACGAATCACTCCGAGTCGCTGAAAGACAGGATACAAATAACTTGCTCCAAAACACCGTAAAAGCTTAGGTCCGGTTATCCTCACTTCCTTTTGCTGCAAGTCGATTGCCGTTTCAAGTGCGATGAACACACTTGCCCTGGTAACAGATTTTTCCTTGTGAGAGAAAAAGAGTTCATTGCCTTTCATCGTGTAATAATATCTTAACCACTTTGCCGTTTTGAAAGGATACCCCTCAAAAGTGACAAGAGCGTTCCATAGTGTTTCTTTGATGTTATCCAAATCGCCGTTCTCTAATGCCTTTGCAAGCTGATGAACGGCGGCTTTCCGGTTTCGATATTTGCGAAGGCATTCTGATACAAGCGTGGATTCTTCCAAATTGTATATTGTCTTTTGATAGTGAAGATAACCGCTGACCGATGCCGCCGAAAGTCCCGTGATGGCCTGTATCTCTTTGACGGTCTTGCCGCTATTATATAACTCATTGACTTTTCGGCTTATCGGAGTTTCATATACTCTCGAAGTAATCAGCAGTTTTCTGAGTTTTATTCTCGAAATGGAGAACTCATTGGCAAGCACACTGAGAGACATTTTTCCGTTTTCGTCTGCAGTATCTTCCGTCGGATTCAGATACGCATCGGTAACGGCTTCAAAAACTTGCTGTGACAATTCTTCCATGTTGTTTTTCTTCTTTTTCGGTCTTGGCATATACACCTCAGTTATTTTCGTTGGTTATTACCGTTTCAATTCAACAATGATAGTCTAAATAAAAGCAGAGCAAACTCTGCTTTTATTTAGACTATCATATGAACGTATTGTTTTCATCTATATTTTGCAAATTATTTGAAATTTTATAATCCCAAACGTTCGCATATTTGCGAGATTGAATTTGTTTTGCTATCAGACACATTGTTTACCGTTTTCAATTCTCTGATTGTGTGATTGGCTTTACCGCCAAACAACATTTTGCATAATCGTGAGATCCAACAAAACGGTAAGAGAATGGGTAGCTTATGTAATATCGGATAGAGAAAGACCATGCTTTTATATGGCATGAACAATCGCTGTAAAGCATACAACAGAGTACTTTTGGCTTTGGATTTTTTAACCGCTATTCTGTTTTGTGATGTTCCATACACGCCACCGCTGAATATATAGGATAATAGCATATTGGAAAAATCGTCCTTGGGGTTATCTGAAAAACATACTTCCGCAAGATTGCTGATCTCGGTAGCAAACCGATATATTCCGGCTTTCTCAAGCAGTTCTCTTGCGCACTCATATGTGATACCCATCTTGTGTTCCATTATCCAAATGTCCATAAGCGATTTTATTCCGCAACCACCGGACAAAAAGTGATAGGACATATGAGCAAACATATGAAAGACAAAAAAATCATCTGTAAATTTGTGCCGACTACCGTCTGTCAGCTTGGCATACTGCCACGCATCATTTAGTACGGCATCCAATTTGTCAATATTCTCTTGAATATTAAAGTGCAATTCTAAATGGACACCGGCTTCCGAAAACAGAGATACGTCATGATAATTTTTATCGCCGCGCTTGAACCCTTTCCGAACCAAGGTGTCAATCGTCTCTTCAAGATTTTCCTCCTTAACGAGAATATCTATATCACAACTCATCCGCATACTTTCCTGCGGATAGTAAGGTCGAATCACCGAGCCCTTCAGCGGAATATACGGTATGGAGGCTTGGTCGAAAATATCACATATCTGAGCAAACGCATATTTCATCTGCTCATTTCTGTAAACCGACACAACTGCTTTTTGGTTGAATTTTGCGTATATCGCATCGTCACTTTTAAATCCGCACTTATGTAAAGAAGATGCAACAATATGTGCCAGATCATGGCGAACAGCCAAGGAGTAAAGAGCAGAGACAACGTCCGGGGTAATCTGTTCTTTGACAGAAACATCCAACTCCGTTTCGGTTAGCTCCGAACGAAGCATTTTAATAAATATGTCCTGTATAGCGGTTACTTCCATGTCTTCTGCCCTTTCTGCATTCATATTAGAATTTTCTCCAAACCATCTTATTGACAACGCCGGTATAGCTTTGGATGATTTTGACCACCTTGGTTGAAACGTTTTCTTCAACATAGTTCGGCACGGGAATACCGTAATCACCGTTTTTGTTCATCTCCACCGCCGTGTCCACCGCTTGCAGAAGTCCCTTTTCGTCAATGCCCGAAAGGATAAAGCAAGCCTTATCAAGTGCTTCGGGGCGTTCGGTACTTGTTCTGATACATACAGCTGGGAACGGATGACCAACGCTTGTGAAGAAGCTGCTTTCCTCGGGAAGCGTTCCGCTGTCGGATACAACTGCATAAGCATTCATCTGAAGCTTGTTGTAGTCGTGGAATCCGAGAGGCTGGTTCATACGAACGCGCTCGTCAAGCTTGAAGCCTGTTGCTTCAAGTCTCTTTCTTGAACGAGGATGGCAAGAATAGAGTATGGGCATATCATACTTTTCCGCCAGCTTGTTGATAGCCGTGAAAAGACTTGTAAAGTTCTTTTCGGTGTCGATATTTTCTTCTCTGTGAGCAGAAAGAAGAATATACTTCCTCGGTTCAAGTCCAAGGCGTTCAAGCACATCGCTCGCTTCAATTTCCGCAAGATTTTGATGCAGGACTTCAGCCATAGGAGAGCCTGTCACATAGGTTCTCTCCTTAGGCAGCCCGCATTCTGCAAGATATCTTCTTGCGTGTTCGGAATATGCAAGGTTGACATCGGAGATGATATCAACAATACGGCGGTTGGTCTCTTCGGGCAGGCACTCGTCCTTACAGCGGTTCCCCGCTTCCATGTGGAAAATCGGAATATGCAGCCGTTTTGCGGAGATTGCAGAAAGGCAAGAGTTGGTGTCACCGAGGATAAGAAGTGCATCCGGCTTGATTTGATTCATCAGCTTGTAGGAGCAGTTGATAATATTCCCAACCGTTGCCCCAAGATCGTCGCCAACCGCATCCATGTAAACCTCTGGATCGGCAAGTTTCAAATCCTTAAAGAAAACGCCATTGAGGTTATAATCATAATTCTGACCTGTGTGTGCAAGAATTGTGTCAAAGTACGTCCTGCACTTATTGATAACAGCCGCAAGACGAATGATTTCGGGACGTGTGCCAACGATAATCAACAGCTTCAGCTTGCCATTATCTTTGAATTTTATATCGCTGTAATCAAGTTTTATATTCATTTCCATTATTCCACCACCTCAAAGAATGTGTCGGGATGGTTCGGGTCAAACTGTTCGTTTGCCCACATCACCGTCACAAGATTTTTCGTTTCGGAAAGATTGATGATATTGTGAGTATATCCTGGGAGCATATGAACCGCTTCAATCTTATCTCCCGAAACCTCGAAGTTCAAAACCTCGTCCGTTCCTATCTTGCGTTGTTGGATAAGTCCGTGACCAGCAACAACAATGAAGAACTCCCATTTTGTGTTATGCCAATGCTGTCCCTTGGTAATACCCGGTTTGGATATATTCACACTGAACTGACCGCATTTTTCGGTTTTGAGTAGTTCGGTAAAACTGCCTCTTGCATCCTCGTTCATCTTCAAGGGAAACGATACTTTCTCTTTCGGAAGATAGCTAAGGTATGTGCTGTACAGCTTCTTTGCAAAACTGTTATACGGAATTTCTGGCATAACAAGAGTGCTTGTCTGCTCTTTGAAGCTATCGAGCAAATCTACGATCTCACCGAGTGTGACCTTGTGCGTGATCGGTGCGGCACAGTATTTACCGTCATCACAAAGCACCGTGTCGATACCGTCGAAGGTACAATGATGTTCCTTTTCCTCCAGAGCATCGAGCATTTCCGTAACGAGATCATCAATATACAGCAGTTCAAGCTGTGCGTTTCTGTCGTTCACCGTGATAGGCAGATCGTTTGCGATATTATTGCAAAAGGTAGCCACAGCAGAGTTGTAATTCGGTCTGCACCACTTTCCGAACAAATTCGGGAAGCGGTACACCAGTACCTTTGCACCCGTTTTTTCTCCGTATGCAAAGATCAATTCCTCTCCCGCCTTTTTGCTTCGTCCGTAATCGCTGTCATAACGTCCAATACAGGTTGCTTGGATAGAGGATGAAATCATAACAGGACAAGTGTTGTTATGCTTCTTCAAGAAATCAAGAAGCGTACTCGCAAAGCCGAAATTGCCCTGCATAAATTCTTCCGGATTTTGCGGACGGTTGACTCCCGCAAGATTGAAAACGAAATCTGCTTTCGCACAATATTCATCCAAAAGAGCAGGATCGGTATCTAAATCGTATTCAAGAACCTCACCTATGGTCAGTTCTGGACGTGTTCTGTCCTTGCCGTCATGAATATTTTTGAGTGCGGCACAAAGATTTTTTCCGACAAATCCCTTTGCTCCTGTCACAAGAATGTTCATCATAATTTTGCACCCTTTGCAAGCTCGTCCTGGATATACTGCAGGCTTGCAATCTTCGCCTTGGTCTGTTCGACTGTTAGAAGCTCGGTATTGTTGGAATTGAACTCAGTCAACGTGTTACGCTCGGTATCACCCTTATTAAAATACTTATCATAGTTCAACCCACGCTTGTCACAAGGAACACGGTAGAAATTGCCCATGTCGATGGCGTGAGCGCATTCTTCATTTGTAAGAAGCGTTTCGTACATCTTCTCACCATGACGGATACCGATCACCTTGATGTCCTCTTTCTTGCCGTCAAACAGTTCGCATACTGCTTCTGCCTGCGTTTGAATGGTACAAGCAGGAGCTTTCTGAACGAGAATGTCACCGGGTTCTCCGTGTTCAAACGCAAATAGAACAAGGTCAACGGCTTCATCAAGAGACATAATAAAGCGGGTCATTGTCGGTTCGGTCAGCGTGATCGGATTGCCATTTCTGATCTGGTCAATCCAAAGCGGAATAACCGATCCACGGGAACACATGACATTGCCGTAACGTGTACAGCAGATTTTTGTGGTATTAGTTGTACGGGCTTTCGCTACGATTACCTTTTCCATCATGGCTTTGGATGTACCCATCGCATTGACGGGGTATGCTGCCTTATCAGTTGAAAGACAAACAACATTCTTTACTCCCGCTTCAATGGCAGCGGTAAGTACGTTTTCGGTTCCGAGTACGTTAGTTTTAACAGCTTCAATTGGGAAGAACTCACAGGACGGAACCTGTTTGAGTGCGGCTGCGTGGAATATGTAATCTACGCCGTGCATAGCGTTTTTAACGGATGCGAGATCACGCACATCACCGATATAGAAGCTGATTTTCTCGGCAACTTCTGGCATCTTCGCCTGAAATTCGTGACGCATATCGTCCTGCTTCTTTTCGTCACGGGAAAAGATGCGAATTTCTCCAATGTCAGTATGAAGAAACCTGTTCAGAACAGCATTTCCAAAGGAGCCTGTTCCACCAGTAATTAAAAGTGTTTTGTTGGTAAATAGTCCCATCTTTAACCTCATTTCTTTCTAATATTATCGAATATTTCGATAACAGAACCTTTTATTTTTTGTGATAATCCAAAGTGTTTCAGTTTGGATTTTTCTAAAGAATGGCATGCTCCCGCTAAAAATTCATCTCTTGTTTGAGGGGATTGTTGTGTATGCTTATTCTTATTATTCATTTCGGCATCAACTTGTTTTATGTATAGCGCAGTACCCACATTATCTAACAGAGCAAAACCTCGATTATTATTTATACTGATTAACGAGGCTCCATACTTTTTTACCTCATATGGAAAATCAACCGTCTCACATAATGATATTGGTATATCCGATAAGGTAATATCACCAGCTCTCGCTTCCGATTCTACAAACTTACACTCATAACATGACGGACGTATAATTAAACCCGAATAATACATAGATCCCCATTTTTTCCAAGGCGATTTAATATGATATTCTTTACCGTCCTTGTCGATAAACAGTTCGTATGGCTCAAGATAATTATATTTTTTAGGTCTAAATATATAATTATCTATCTGGCAATGGTAAGTTTCTTCTAGATATTCAACATGTTTTTCAAAGATAACCGGACTTCCTACTCCATTACAGATAAAATCACAGCAATAGAAATTATGGTGTTTCTCAAAATGCTTTTTTGTCCCTGCACATTGACATGGAGTCCCTATAAATAAAACATCTCGATGCTGTTCCAAATCATATGAAATTTGTCTATATATGTCTAAAATGTCGCTCTGCACATATTTTGAACCTCTGATCCTTTCCAAATCCTTTTCGCAGGTACATCGAGTGTGTAACAACTTCATTGAAGTATCAAACGCCGCACCATAAACAACCCCACCTTTTTCTAAAAACGCTTTTGCCAAAGCACTTGCAACACCTCCGCTAGTTGCGGATTTCAAAGTATCGACATTCATACTTTGAGCAATGAACCTAGTGGTTTCTTTTGGGTATATCTTTGTGTTGTTTTGCGGACAAACCGTCGTACATTTTTTACACTTTATGCACTTTTTTTCGTCAATCTCAGGATACCAAAATGCAGTTTGAGGATGAAAAACTTGTTTTATAGCGTTGACAGGACACGAAATTACACATAACGAACATCCTGTGCATTTATTGGATTTAGTAACATTCATTTTTTCCTCCTTGCAGATGAGCCTTAGTCTAAATCAATTAAGAAATCGGAGAACTTCTTTGATTGAATATATTTATTCTTTTGAGTTAATACAAAAGTTCGTGCATCTGCTCCAAATTTTTGCCTTTCTTGATCAGATAATGCCAATGCTCGATCTAATCCGGCTTTTATTTCATCCACACTGTTATTTTCAATTGTGAAAAGATAGTCCTTATATTCAAGTGGAATTCCTGGTAATTCAGTAGTGAGAAAAGGCGTTCCAGAAGCCATATACTCAAAAGTTTTAGAAGGAAAACTATATTTTGTATATTCGGCTTGTGGGTCTCTCACGTTAACCAAAAGAGTCGCTTGCTTTTCGTACTCAAATAACTGTTGCGGATCCACAAACCCCATGTGTTTAATTCTCTTGTTGTATTTTGCCTTTTCTTTAATGTATTCGTCCATTGCGCCAGCCCCGAAGAACCACAGTTCCTCAGTCTGATCTGACATTTGCTCAAACGCAGAAATTAGTTCCTCAATTCCAATATTATAATGCAATGATCCTGCGTGCATTATAAAGTGTTTTTTAGTTGTTGGTGTCAGTGGATACTTGTCTCTATATACCCCCTCGACTACAGTGTACGGTTTGTTAAACTCTGAAAAATATTCCTGCATCTGCTCTGTAAACAAAACATAGCCATCTACACTTTTTAACAAACTTCTAGCAACTATATTTTCAATTTTCTTCAAAAAAGACTTTAGAGGTTTCTTTTTTGCATCCAAATCCATATGGATACTTAAATCCGGACAAATTAAAACAGTCTTTATTTTAGGATTAATTTTTTTAATCTTTTTCAAGCAAAATAAATACGGAAGATGCATTTCATATGCGAAAACATAATCAATATCATTTAGAATATTCCCATTCTTTATTTCCTTGAAAAGTTCAATAATTTTTGTTGGAATACGGAAAAAACGGTTTCCATTTCCCGCAACTCGAATGTCGTGGCTTTTACCATTATGACTCCATTCCAGTCTTTTACCTGAAGACATATCGCAGTCAGATAGTATTCTGACATTACTGTTTTGAGCCTCCAGACCTTCAATAATAGCTTGTTGAAATGCCGAGCCAGAAACTATGCCGGGATACGTTGCTTCGGGAAAATATGTATTATCATCTCTCATCCAAGCAATTCCGCATATCCATAAAATATTGTTATGCATATTTACCCTCTCCGCTTTGCAGCATCAATCATCAAATCTGTTTTTTATTTTTCTTGCCGGTACTCCGCCCCAAATTTCGTATTCACCGACATTTTTCGTAACAACAGCTCCGGCAGCAATCACGCTGCCTTTGCCGATTGTTACTCCTTTAAGTATGGTAACATTTGCGCCGCACCATACATCTTCTTCTATCAGAACGGGTTGATCATTCTCCGGTAATTTTTCTTCCACCGTCACTTCATCCATATATTTGTCACGAATGTCAATTCGGTGATCACCGGTAATAATCGTAAGACCCGGTCCGGACATAAAATGTCCCTTAATGTCAAGAGGTGCTCCCGCTGCCATCAAGGTAGCATTAGGACCAATATAGACGCTGTCTCCCAAACTGATATTGTGTGCCCCAACAACAGTGAAGTGTTCATCTATGTATATCCCACCCGATTTCTTCAAATCATGCAACAAATTATTCAATAAAACTTTATGTGTAATTCTTTTTATTAAGCGCACTATCATAATATTCACCATTTATAATCCCGATTGCTTTATTTGATTGATTTCAAAAAACAATGTTTTATACTTCTTTATGTTTAGCAATGCAACTACTAAACAATAACTTATGCATATTGCAACAAATATAACAACCCAAGAAATGTTCGCAAAAGACAATCCGTATTTTACAAACGCAAAAGCCACACCAACCAAAGCAAGTTCGCACAGATATGCTATCATGGATTTTATAGGCAAGTATGCTTTTATTTTCATGTTCAAAATCTTTGATGTTTTTATGCATAATATCAAGACATATATGATCGAAATAACAAGTGTTGCCATAGCGGGACCAAACATTGCTATACCAAACATATCAAATAAGTGATACAGTCCTAAGCTAAATATGATGTTTGCCACCAACAATGATATTGATGTGTACATCAAAAATCTTGAATTACCATTTGCAGCAATTACCAAATGAAAACTTGCAAATTGTACCATTCCATCAGAAATATAGATTATGAATATAGGTGTACCGGAAAGGTATTCGGTTGAGTAGAAAAATTGAATTGCCTCCGGTGCACACAGCAATAATGCACCGCTAAACATCCAAACCGACAAATAACCTACAGTAAGATATTTACGCAGTATGCTAATCGTAGCTTGATAGTCTTTCTCGGTCACACTTTTCATAATATACGGAATTAGTACAGTTGCAAACGATGCGACCAGTATATTCAATGGAAGCGTTTTTGCACAATTAGTATATACAGCAAGTTCTTCTGTGGTTCCTAAGCGACCAATTACCAGCTTATCTATTTCTCTCATGAGCGTTGTTGTAACAAAGTATATCCCCATTGGGACACAGTACTTTATTACAGGCAATATTTTCGCTTTGCAGAAAGAAAAAATCTTTATCTTGAAGTTGATTTTTCCAAATATATATTTGAATGCAATCAACTGTGAAATATCCAAAACAACTAAGCAGAAAAAAACAACGAAGAGGCTATCAAAAACTCTAACCGAAATGTATAATAACACAACTTTTAATACGGCTATTATAAGATTTCTGAGAGCAATTAGTTTTGATTTTCCGCTTGAAACGAATAAAACCTGATATAAATGCGTAGCGTTACTGATCCACGGCTTAAGACACACTATCAAAACCAGGGGCTTTACTAAAGGATTCTTGTAGTAATTTGAAATTGCTCCTGAAGAAAACATTAGTATGATTCCTACAATTGCACCAATAAGAAGTTGAATAAAAAAAACTGTATTTACATATTCGGTTCTATCTTCTTTGCTACTTTTTTTGTTGTAGTAGTAGTTGATAGAATCACCTAAACCAAACAATGTAAATGAAGCTGCAATGGTAATAATCGAATTTACTGTTGAATAAGTACCGTACTCCGTTAACGATAGTTCTATTGATAGTATCTTTGTTGTTACAATATTTGTTGCATATGTGATAAGTTGGATAAACGCTAATAAAATCGAGTCAAAAGCAGGTCCATTTATATATTTGGAAATGTTAAATGTTTTCTTCATACTTCACTCACCGTATATAGCGTTTCTTAAAAATCCAAGTGATTCTTCTCTTTTCTTGATCATTATTTTATGAACGATATTATAATCAATCTTATCTTCCGAAAGAACTGCGCCAATCGTACGATTATCAAGTTCAAATGTATGAAGTAAAGTTCTTAACCGTGAATTAGTAGACGATGCCATTGAAACCAACAGATTCTTATGAAAAATAATAGAAAAAGCTGCTCCATGAAACGAATCGGTAACAACGTAATCGGCATGATCAAGAACATATAGCCATTCTGACGGACCAATAGCCCCTGTATAAAACCCTTTTTTTAGTTTTGATATTGCCGTACCCCCAACAGTCACTACGGGCAAACCTGTTTTTTTAGCTAACTCATCAATTTCCCTTTCAACATTTTTGTCGTAATTGAAGATAAATTTTGCAATATAATTGGAAGGCAGTCCTCGAATTTTCTTTTCACAAGAGTGCC
>OKWJ01001659.1_pt1 | contig 14570 bp, 11 predicted proteins | sample 1607121 | NCBI WGS metagenome assembly OKWJ01 (sample SAMN04414080, study PRJEB24778) | human gut metagenome | material: faecal | host: Homo sapiens | reverse complement strand
TGCGCGTTATCGTCCATGACAAATCTTCCCTTGCGCCGGAGGGCAAGCCCGTTGCCTTTTGCCTTGACCCGGAAACGGGCTTTTCGTGGGTAGGCGAATATGATATAACCGCCGACGAGCTGCTGTCCGGCGCGGGCGGCAACACCGCCACCAAGACCGAGCAAGCCGAAAGGCTGATACTTGACCTGCTTGCAGACGGGAAAGAGCTTGCCAGTGAGGACATTGTAAAAGCCGCAGCCGAAGCCGGAATATCCGAAAGGACGGTACAGAACGCCAAGCGCAACATGGGCGGCATTTTAGGCGCAAGGCGTGTCGGCGGTCAATGGTACAACTTCATCAAGAAGAAGCAGCCACCCGAACCCGCAAGCTGAAAGTGCAAAACGCAGACCCTTTGCACTTTGCACTTTCGCACTTTCACTATACCGACCACCGCCCCATGTGCTGACCGCATGGGGCTTTATCTTTGAAAGGAGAGCCTATGAGCAACGAAACCAACACCCGCACCGCCACCCCTACCGCATCCCCTCTGACCGCACAAGGTACACAGCAGCCCGTTATGGTAAAGAGGATTGGAAAGACAACCTATCGTGTCAAGCTGCATTTCAGCGAAACGAGCAAGGAAACGATGACCGATAAGATTAAGCGGCTTATTTTGAATGATTGTGCAAAAGAGTTTGAACAAAGCGAAAAAATTTCTTAAACACCCTTGACAAAGCGTATCAGAGGATACTCTGCTGCACTCTATGGAAACAGCTAGCGCGGACAGTATGCCAGAGGATGCAGAGCGTCAGGGCATTGGAACTCCGGCTACACGAGCGGCTATTATCGAAAAGCTGGTGGCAAAAGGCTTTCTGGAGCGCAAGGGCGACAAGAAAACCAAGGTGCTGCTGCCCACCGACAAAGGTAAAGCCCTTATCACCGTAATGCCCGAAGAAATCCAGTCCGCCGACATGACTGCTGACTGGGAAACAAAACTGCTGTGCGTGGAGCGCGGCGAGATGGAGCCAGAGACATTTATGACTGAAATCAACGATATGATCTCCTCGCTGGTAAACACCACCGAGGCCGTGAAAGGAGCGAGTGCGCTTATGAAAAATAAAGTGATTGGTGTCTGTCCGAACTGTGGCAAATCTGTTGTGGAACGTGAAAAAGGCTGGTTTTGTGAAGCCAATCCCTGCCGCTTTATTCTGTGGAAAGACAATGCTTTCTTCAAGCGGTTGGGCAAACGGCTGGATGCTCATGTAGCCGACAAGCTGTTGCGCGATGGCCGTGTCCGGCTAAAAGACTGCAAGAGTGCCAAGGGCAAGGTTTACAACGCCACCGTCCTGCTGTTCACCGAAGCCGACGGTCGCAGTAAGTTTTCGCTGGAATTTGAGGGTGGCCGCTGATGAGTGTGCTGGACGAAGCTGTTTATCTGCTGAATAACGAAAAATACCTGCATTTGCGGGAAAACACCTCCGGCGTTGGCTACGCCACCTATGACAAGCTGACCCTGCTGCCGTTGGAAAAGGGACAGATTCCCTTTGAGTATCTGCCGCCCGATGGCAGAAATGCCATTCCTGCCGCCCGGAACTGGTTCCTTTTTGAGCTATCCGATGACCCCCGCAGGGCTATTCAACTGGAAAGCGTGAGAATCCTCGACAACATCCCGGATTCCGGCATCCGTAAGCGGCGCATCTGGGAAGATCCGTCCATTCCTAGGGATGATGTGCGGCTCATCGACAGCAGCTATAAGGATTTGTACCGTGTTCCCAATGGCGGTGTGATTCAGGTGGACTACCCGGATGGCCGAAGTTTCACGACACGGCTGGAACATTGGGACGAGTATCATTTTGATGTTGGTGGACTGGGTGATATGTTCCACATCTGCCAGTTTGCAGAGGTCATGGAGCGCAATGGAGCCAGCTATTACCCGGAAATCCAGACACAGGATGAAGTAGGTGCATGGGAACTGGGCGGAAAAGGCTATATTGCTATCCAGTCCTGTGACGATGGCTGGGATTACACCCTCTATCACAGCGATTACTCTGTGATGGACAGCGGCCAGATTGACGCGCCGGAGCTGACGATTCAGGAAGTCCGGGAAGAAATTCTGGAAGCACATCACATGGAAAAAGGTCGGCGGCTGATACAGGACTACGATTTTATCATGGACAGAGCCGCCGAAGCCGAAGAACTGGGCGCAAACCATCGCCCTTCCACGCTGGAAAGGCTGGCTTCACTGGCTAACGCAAAAGAAAAATGCGATGCCCCGGAGTGCAGCCCCGTTGGGTGCCGGAAAGTGAGGGATGCTCGTGAACTTTAATGGCGAAGAATTGATGCTGATGATGCTCTACAATTCCGGCTCCCGGCTGGGTTTGATGCAGGAGCTGCGGCTGATGCAGTGTTACCTGATGCCTGATGAAACTGCCCTGAGAGAACTGTCCGAACAGGTCATTGAAAAGCTGAAACTTATGACCGATGCCGAGTTTGCCGAACTGGAATTTCCGCTCAACTGATTTTTACCGCCTATGGGCGGAATTACATACTATTTCTCGTCATTACCTTGTCAACATAAAGAAGAATCGGTATAATTAAAATAAAAGTAATAGTTTCCACTCAACCAAGGAGGAATAAATGAGTGTAACATCAAAAACTGGGCCTTGTCCCATATGTCAAACCTCAGTAGAAGTTATAGAAGATTTGACAGAGTACAGACGAGTATTTAGTTGTCCCATCTGTGGACGATTAGAATTCTATCCTGCTGTTTCTACTTTTAAGGATTTTAATTGGAATCACTTATCTGTTTATTTGGCATACAATGGTTACCCGCAAAATGATCTGCGCTATTTTTCAACACGTTCAAAAGAATACTGCGCCGAAAAAAAGCACGAGTTTGAAACGAACAAATCCAACTTTGGCTATCCTGTTCATTTGACTCCTCTTGATGTTGAAAATTGGTATCCTAAACGTTTTTCTGAAAAAGTCGATTTCATTTTGCAATGGATAGAGTCTCATACACCTTATTGGGGGAGTCCCGTTCTCTTGGAAAATGACAGAGTTTATGCAAATTTCTTTGTCGAACAATTTGAGTACATTGATGATAGGTGGATGCCACGTCCTACAGAATTGCGTAATGAGCAGCTAAAGTACATCGTTAACTGCCTTGTCAAACAAGAGTATATTGAAAGTCCTACATCGTATACGGGAAGAAAGCGTCCCATAACATTAACCCCAAAAGGATATTCAAGACTTGATGACATTAGAATTGAACTAAATTCTCAAAAAGATGTGCTTGTTGCAATGAAATTCGGCGACGACACTCTCAAGTTGCGTAATTCTATTAGAAAAGGCATCCAAACTGCTGGCTATCATCCGATTTTTATTGATGAAGTAGAGCACAACGACTTCATAACCCCCGAATTGTTGAAATATATAAAAAACAGTAAGTTTATTGTTGTCGATTTAACTCACCAAAATAATGGTGCATATTTTGAAGAAGGGTATGCAATGGGACTTGGTAAACCTGTAATTCAGCTCTGTAAAAAAGACGTGAAACTTCATTTTGATATTGCCCAAAAGAACACAATATTCTGGACGACTGAGGATGAGATCACAGACAGGCTTCCCAAAAGGATTTTAGCTACAATCGAATGATTTTTGTTTTTGAGCGGGCAGTGGCTGGAGCTGCCCGCTCTTTTTATACCCTGAAGCTGAAAGGAGGAACGCAATGCCAAACAAAACGCAAGAATATCTTAATCTCGCCCAGCAAACGGCAAAAGAGCTGACTCGGTATTGGGAAAACTGGACGGACTACCTGACCACTGCATCCCGGCTGTACAAGTACAACTATGCAGACCAGCTCATGATTTACGCCCAGCGTCCTGATGCCACCGCCTGCGCCAGCTTCGACCTCTGGAATGATCGCATGAATCGCTATGTCCGGCGCGGCTCCAAAGGCATCGCCTTGTTAGACCAGTCCAGCAGTGTCCCACGTCTGCACTATGTCTTTGATGTGAGCGATACCGGGGTGCGCCGCAATTCTCGTGACCCTGAGGTGTGGCAGCTCGGCCCTGATCTGGTTCAGCCTGTGTCAGAAATGCTTGCCAGAGAATACGGTGTCCGGCATGAACGAATCACCCAGCAGATCGCGGACATTTGCGGCAAGCTGGTGGATTCCTATTGGGATAACAACAGCGGTGACATTCTCGACATCGTTGACGGCTCGTTCCTGATGGATTATGATGAAGCCGGACAGGAGTTCCAGTTCAAAAGTGCCGCTGCAATCAGCATCACCTATGCTGTCCTTGAACGATGCGGTTTTGAGCCGGAAGGACATTTTGACCGGGACGATTTTCAGGCCATCTTCTCCTTTTCCACTCCTGCCGCCGTGTATGCGTTGGGCACCGCAGTCAGCGAGTGCAGCCGGGATGTGCTGCGCAACATCGAAAGAACCGTAAAGACGACAATCCGCCGCCGCAATGTAGAAAGGAGCCAGTATGAATATGAACAGCAGGAACGTGACCTACTCGACCATCGGGGATTATCAGCTCCCGAACCTGACCCTGCCCCGGCAGGAGAAAACACTGGGCAAGTACGGGCGACTGCGCCGGACTTACCTGATGAAGCATCGCCCGGTGCTGTACAACTCGATGCTTCTGTCGGGAACTCTGCATCCGCACCTGTTGGAGGTGGAGCAAACCGCAGAGAGCCGGATGCGGCAGACCATGCAGGAGTTGCTGAAACAGAACCCGGCTCCGAACAAGGAGCAGTATCAGATGGAGTGGGTGCAGCACATGAACAGCCTGAAAGCACAGGCCGAGGAACTGGTGATGAACGAGCTGATTTACAGCTAAGTTTCTTCGATGCACACATTCCCACCGAAGCTGAACAAATTGAATCCATCGACCAAGCGGAGAGCGAAAAATCGCCCTCCGCTTTCTCTTTGTCACAGGCTGAGATCGAAAACGCGCTGCGGAGAGGTTCTAACTTTGAAAACAGCAAACTTCGCATCTGGAAAATTTATCAGCTCCAGCCTGACCGAAAACTCCGGGCAAAAGCTCTTGCCAACGAATATGCACCGTATGGCCCCGGCGGTTCTTCACACACTTATCTGGACGGAAGCAGTGGTTGGCTTGACCATGACAGCAAGGGTCTGACGTTTGAGCATTATCCCGACCATCAGAAAGTGCTTCTCCGCTGGGATCGGGTCGAAAAATATATTGATCTGATGATTCAGTCTAACCGCTACCTGTCGGACAAAGAAAGAAGAGCCATCGACTTTCCCCTTGAACTGAACGCCGCCAGTGCAGCCGAATACACTGCATTAAAGGCGCAGCACCCGGATACTCTGGTTGGATTTGAAGCTGGCGGCAATTTTATGTTCTATGGAGAAGATGCTGCCAAGGTCGCAAAAGTTCTCAACAGTGCTTTGTTTACGAGAGAAACAGCACTGGGCGAAGTTCAGGTCACAGGCTTTCCACCTAGCTTATGGGCAAGAAAGTCAAAAGAATTGTGGTCTGCGGGCAATGATGTCTATCTTGCCGGGTTAAACGAAGATGGCACTCACCATCAGACCAAGCATCTGCGCAAAGAGGACTATCTTCCCATTGGCTCCATTATCAATATGGATAGCCGTGAATTTCGGATTGATAGGGTGGACTTTGATAAGGGCAAAGTTTCTTTGCAGGATATGGCACTGGCCGATATGCGGGTGCCGATTTTTCGGGAAGAACCGCTGTCTGTTGTCCGGGAATTGTACGAACAGCAAGACGAAGCTCTTGACACCGTTCCCGAAAAAGCAGTCGATTATAAGGTCGGGGATGATGTCGTTGTTGAACTGCCTACCCGAACCATTGAGGGAAAGGTCGGCTATGTTGGTGAAACCGATGTGCGCATCGACACCAGTGCGCAGGGCTATTCGTGGAGCAACGAGGTGTTGAACAAACAGCAGTTCGAGGACAGTCTGCGACGGAATGAGCCTACGTCTGATGAATCACTGGACAAGCTGCCTATTTCTGTAGAGGTCAACGGCGAATGGCAGACATTCCCGGATGCAGCCGCCGCAGACGAAGCCCTGAATGCCGAACCTGTGCCGGAAGCTGCTGGAAATTTCCGCATTACGGACGATCATCTGGGCGAGGGCGGTGCAAAACAGAAATACGCCCGGAACATTGCAGCTATCCGCACTTTGTTCCAGTTGGAGCAGGAAAACCGTGGAGCCACCGCCGAGGAACAGCAGATTCTTTCGCAGTATGTCGGCTGGGGTGGTCTGCCGGATGCCTTTGACCCTGACAAGGACAACTGGGCAAAAGAGTATACCGAACTGAAAGGACTGCTCTCCGAAGATGAATATGCTGCTGCCCGTAGTTCTGTTCTGAATGCCCACTACACCAGCCCAACCGTTATCCGCGCTATCTATGATGCAGTCGAAAAAATGGGCTTCCGCAGCGGCAACATTCTGGAGCCGAGCATGGGCGTGGGCAACTTCTTTGGTATGCTGCCGGACACCATGCAGGACAGCCGCTTATACGGCGTGGAACTGGATAGCATCACAGGCCGCATTGCACAAAAGCTCTACCCGGAAGCCAGCATTAAAGTTGCTGGATTTGAAACCATTGACCGCCGCGATTTCTATGACCTTGCCGTGGGTAATGTTCCCTTTGGCCAATACCGGGTAAACGACAAGGCGTACAACAAACTTGGTTTCAGCATCCACAACTATTTCTTTGCCAAAGCCCTCGACCAAGTGCGTCCGGGCGGCATTGTGGCCTTTGTCACTAGCCGTTACACGCTGGACAGTAAAGACAGCTCTGCCCGCAAGCACATTGCAGAACGCGCTGATTTACTGGGAGCTATCCGTTTGCCGAACAATGCGTTCAAGGCAAATGCTGGAACAGAAGTTGTCAGCGATATTATTTTTCTGCAAAAGCGTGACCGCCCTATCGACCATGAGCCAGACTGGGTACAGCTCGGCAAAACGGAAGATGGCTTTGCCATCAACCAGTATTTCGTAGACCACCCGGAGATGGTGCTGGGTGAGCTGACTTCTGAAAGCACCCAGTATGGCCGTGAGGAATGCACCGTGCGCCCCATCGAGGGCGCAGTGCTGGCCGACCAGCTTGCCGAAGCAATCCAGCATATTGAGGGACAGTACGCTGAAGTTGAGGTAGAAACACCAGATATTGCGGATGCCGAAAACGAGAAGCATATTCTCCCGGCTGACCCGGATGTGAAAAACTTCTCCTACACGGTGGTGGACGGTGAGGTGTTCTACCGGGAAAACTCCGTGATGACGCAGGTGGAACTGTCCGACACCGCCAAGGGACGTGTCACCGGCATGGTGGAGCTGCGGCAGATCGTCAACGACCTGATTCAGCAGCAGTTGGAGGATTACCCCGATGCCGATATTAAGGCAACACAGGAGCGTTTGAACATCGCCTACGATGCCTTTACCGCCAAATATGGCTTGCTGAACGACCGCAGAAATGGGCGGCTGTTTGAGCAGGATTCCTCGTATTATCTGCTGTGCTCGCTGGAAAATCTGGACGAGCAGGGGCAGCTCAAGAGCAAGGCTGCAATGTTCACCAAGCGCACTATCCGCCCGGAGCGCACCGTCACCAGCGTGGACACCCCCAGCGAGGCGTTGGCGGTATCTATTGGTGAGCATGGCAAAGTGGATTTGCCCTATATGGCAGAACTGCTGGGCACACCCGGCGAGTACGAGCGCATTACCACCGAACTTTCGGGTGTGATCTTCAAGGACCCCGCCGCCGACCCCACTGACCCGGAAGCCGGCTGGCAGATGGCAGACGAGTACCTTTCCGGCGATGTCCGGGCGAAGCTGCGGATGGCACAGTTCGCCGCTGAGACAAACCCGGAATTTGTGGTCAACGTGGATGCACTGACCAAAGCACAGCCCAGAGAACTGGAAGCATCTGAAATTGATGTACGGCTGGGTGCTACTTGGCTGGACCCGGACATTATCCAGAAGTTTATGACCGAGACGTTCCAGATTCCCTACTATCTGCGCCATGCAGTCAAGGTGAGATATTCTCCTTATACCGCAGAATGGCGTGTAGAGGGCAAAACTGCCACCGGACGGGGCGATATTATCTCCTCTGAAACCTACGGCACATCCCGTGCCAATGCCTATAAGATTCTGGAAGAAACGCTGAACCTGAAAGATGTTCGCATCTACGACACCATCGAGGATGCCGAGGGCAAGCCCAAGCGTGTGCTGAACAAGCGGGAGACCATGCTGGCGCAGCAGAAACAGCAGGTCATCAAGGATGCTTTTGCCAACTGGGTCTGGCAAGACCCCCAGCGGCGCATTGCGCTGGTAAAACAGTACAATGAGTTGTTCAACAGCACCAGACCCCGTGAATACGATGGCTCCCACATCCATTTTGTCGGTATGAACCCGGAGATCACCCTCCGAGAGCACCAGCGCAACGCCATCGCTCATGTGCTTTATGGCGGTAATACGCTGCTTGCGCACGAAGTTGGCGCAGGCAAAACCTACGAAATGGCGGTATCCGCCATGGAAGCCAAACGGCTGGGGCTGTGCCAGAAAAGCCTTTTCGTAGTGCCCAACCATTTGACGGAGCAGTGGGCAAGCGAGTTTCTGAACCTCTACCCCAATGCCAAGCTGCTGGTAGCACGGCGCAAGGACTTTGAGACTGCCAACCGCAAAAAATTCTGTGCCCGCATCGCCACCGGAGACTACGATGCCGTCATCATCGGGCACAGCCAGTTTGAGCGCATTCCGCTGTCCTTTGAGCGGCAAGAGCGCATCATTCAGGAGCAAATTTATGAAACGCTTGCCGCCATCAATGAGCTGAAAGTCCACGCAGGCGAGAATTTCTCCATCAAGCAGATGGAAAAGACCCGGAAAACGCTGGAAACCAAGCTGGAAAAACTGCGCTCCGATGAGCGAAAGGATGATGTGATCACCTTTGAGCAACTGGGCGTTGACAGGCTCTTTGTGGACGAAAGCCATTTTTACAAGAACCTCTTTTTGACCACAAAAATGCGGAATGTCGCAGGATTATCCACCAGTGAAGCGCAAAAATCCAGCGATATGTTTGGCAAGTGCCGCTATCTGGATGAGATCACCGGCGGGCGGGGCGTGGTGTTCGCCACGGGCACGCCCGTGAGCAATTCCATGACCGAACTGTACACGGTCATGCGGTATTTGCAGTACAGCACCTTGCAGCAGAAAAAGCTGACCCACTTCGACTGCTGGGCATCTACCTTTGGAGAGACCACCACTGCAATCGAGCTGGCGCCGGAAGGTACAGGATATCGGGCGAGAACGAGATTTGCCAAGTTCTTCAACCTCCCGGAACTGATGTCCATGTTCAAGGAGGTTGCAGACATCAAGACCAGTGACCAGCTCCATCTGCCTGTGCCCGAAGCAAAGTTTGAAACCGTGGTGGCAAAGCCGTCCGAAATTCAAAAGGAAATGGTGCAGGAACTGAGCAAACGTGCCGCAGATATCCACTCAGGCATCGTGGATGCGTCCGAGGATAATATGCTCTGTGTCACCAACGATGGCCGAAAGATCGGTCTGGATGTTCGCCTGATGAATCCCTTGCTGCCGGATGACCCCAACAGCAAACTGAACACCTGCGTTCGGAACGTGCTGCAAATTTGGGAAGATGGCAAGGAGCAAAAGCTGACACAGCTTTTGTTCTGCGACCTCTCGACACCGAAGAATGATGGCAATTTCAATGTCTACGATGATATTCGCAAAAAACTGGTCGCCGCCGGGGTGCCGGAAAGCGAAATTGAGTTCATCCACGATGCCGATACCGAAGCAAAAAAGGCTGCATTATTCTCCAAAGTGCGCTCCGGCGATGTGCGGATTCTGCTCGGAAGCACGGCAAAAATGGGGGCAGGAACGAACGTGCAATCGCGGCTTGTGGCGGTGCATCACTTGGATGTTGGCTGGAAGCCCAGCGACATGACCCAGCGCAATGGACGCATTATCCGGCAGGGTAACCAAAATAAGCAAGTCCGGATTTATAACTATGTCACGGAGGGTACGTTTGATTCGTACTTGTTCCAGACCCTTGAGAATAAACAGCGATTTATCAGCCAAATCATGACCTCCAAATCCCCGGTGCGTTCCTGCGATGATGTGGACGAACAGGCTCTTTCCTATGCAGAAATCAAGGCATTGTGCGCAGGAAATCCGCTCATCAAGGAAAAGATGGATTTGGATGTTCAGGTCGCAAAACTCAAGGTGCTGAAAGCCGACCATCAGAGCCAGAAGTTCCGTCTGGAAGATAAGCTGCTCACAAAGTTCCCGGCTGACATTCAGGAAACCACCGCCTATATTGCTGGCGTGAAATCGGATGCCGAACTTGCCGCCGCACACCCACAGGTGCAAGAGGGATTCTGCGGCATGACCATCAGGGGCGTGGCCTACGATGAAAAAAAGACTGCTGGCGAGCGGCTTCTTCTCGCTTGCTCCGAGCTGCCTAACAGTGAGGAAAAAGTGATCGGCAGTTATCGCGGCTTTGAACTGTCGTTGCGGTTCGACACCTACCACAGCGAATATCAGGCTCTTTTGAAAGGTCAGCGGAAATACCCGGTAGCACTGGGCAAAGACCCTCTTGGCTGTATCATCCGTCTGGATCATTCTCTGAACGATTTCCCGGAACGCATCACTTCTGCTGAATATGAACTGGCCACGCTGAAACAGCAGCAAGCGGCGGCGCAGATCGAAGTGGAAAAGCCGTTCCCGCAGGAAGAAGAACTGGCTGAAAAGTCGGCTCGTCTTGCCGAACTGAATGCCCAGTTAGATGTGGACGAAAAGCACCATGAGCCGGAGCAGGATGAGGAAGAAAGGGAGGATGAACCTCGCCGCCCCTCGGTGCTGGCAGCTCTGGAAGAAAAGGCAGACAAAACAGAAACCGTCAAGCCGTTCAAGAGCTATCTCGACAAGGATGGTGATGCCCGATGAATGACCGCCGCGACCAGCAGCTTCATTTCCGGGTCAGCAAGCAGGAGCTGGAACGGATTCGGAAGAAGATGGAATCCAGCGGCATTTTAAGCATCGGTTCTTATCTGCGCAAGATGGCACTGGATGGCTACTGTTTGCATCTCGATTTGCAGGAGCTGCGCCGCATGGCCTATCTCCTGCAAATGTGCAGCAACAATCTCAACCAGTATGCCAAAGCCGCCAATGAAAACGGTCAGGTCTATGCCGCCGATTTGGAGGATTTGCGCACTCGGTTGGATGAACTGATTGATATTGGCAAGCAGATTCTTTCCCGGCTGGCTGACCTCTGATTTTTTGCCCTGCGGCTTCGGCTGTGGGGCTACATATTATAAAGATAAAACTGTGGGAGGTGGTGGACATGGCCGCAACACGTTTGATTGCGCTGCACAAAAATAAGGGGAAAACCGTTGTGGCCTGCTTGAAAAGCCGCACGGACTATGCGCAGAATCCAGACAAAACCAAGCGGGGCGAATTGGTCAGCAGCTACGAGTGCAGCCCTCTAACAGTAGATGAAGAATTTATGCTGTCCAAGCGGCAGTATGAACTTGCCACGGGTCGTAGGCAGAAAAGTGATGTGATCGCCTATCAGATTCGGCAATCTTTCAAGCCCGGTGAGATCACCGCCGAGGAAGCCAACAAGGTGGGCTACGAACTTGCGATGCGGTTTACCAAAGGCAAATATGCTTTTATCGTTGCCACCCATACAGACCGGGAGCATATTCACAACCACATTATCTACAACTCCACCGCGTTGGACAGTACCCGGAAATTCCGGGATTTTTTATTGTCCGGGCTGGCCGTGCAGCGGCTGAGCGACCTGATCTGCCTAGAGCATCAGCTCTCCATCATTGAGAAAAAGCCCTACCGGGAAAGACAAAAGCGCACACTCTACCTACCCAAAGAAAGCAATCGTGACCGCCTATGCAGCGTGATCGACACCATTCTGACCGAAAAGCCCAACGACTACGATGATTTTTTGAAAAAGCTGGAGCAGCAGGACTATGAAGTCAAGCGCGGGAAATACACCTCCGTCAAGGGCGCACGGCAGAAACGGTTTATTCGGTTCCGCACTTTGGGCGTAGGATACAGCGAAGAAGAATTGAAAGCTGTGATTGCCAGAGAAGCTGAACATTGTCCGCATCAGAAGCAACAGCCGAAAGCGAAACCGTTCAACCTTCTGGTGGATGTGCAAGCAAAGCTGGCCGAGGGTAAGAGCGGCGGCTATGCACGGTGGGCGAAAAAGTACAATCTGAAAGAAATGTCCAAGACACTGATTTTCTTACAGGAAAAGAAAATCGGCAGCATCGAGGAAATGCAGGAACGCGTGGACGCTGCCACTACCCGCTATCACGAACTGGGAGATTCCATCAAGGTGGCGGAAACGCGCATGGCCGAGATTGCCGTTCTGCGGACGCACATCGTCAACTATGCGAAAACACGCCCGGTGTACGATGCCTACCGCAAGGCCGGATATAGCAAGCGTTTTCTGGAAAACCATCGTGCAGAGATCGCACTGCACAAGGCAGCAAAAACGGCTTTCGATAAAGCCAATCTAAAAAAGCTCCCCAAGGTCAAGGAGTTGGATGTGGAATATTCAAAACTGCTGACAGAAAAGAAAGCACTCTACCCGGACTATCGCAAAGCAAAAGAAGAAATGCAGGAGCTTCTTCGTGCAAAGAGAAACGTAGAACTGTTCTTTGCCGAAGAGAAGAGCAGCACTGAAAAAACGAAGTCCCGATAAACGAAGATAGCCTAGGATTCTTCCCTCATGGGAGAGTCCTAGGCTGTCTTTTTTTGTTATAAAAGTGTTTGGAACAAACGCGCAGCCTGCATCGCACGATGCAGAACGATAGGGGATTGGGCACAGCCCAACAAGCATTTTGAATTTGAATTTGAAAAATCCGATTCAAAAATCGCGAGTTGGTACCAGCTCGCCCTGCTTGCCACAACAATGCGTCCTTTTTGTCCGCAGTTTGAAATTTTTAGATTGGAGAAAAACGCCATGCCAACCTTGGAATGGATCGGTAAAAATAAAGTCGTGAACCATCATCAGGAAGTTCCCTTCCGGGTGCTGGAGCGGCAATACAGTTTTGATGAGCAGGGGCAGCACACCGAGAACAACGGCAGTGAGAACATGATCATCCACGGCGATAATCTTGAAGCACTGAAAGCCCTGTTGCCGCAGTATGAGGGCAAGGTGAAGTGCATCTATATCGTTATCTTAACCCCCATTCTAATGAGTATCCTAAGTTCAGAGAATGCAGTAAGATTAAACTTTATAATTCATATTATGTTTCTTGCATTATTCGAGATGAGGAACTATAATGTACTCTGTGGAGGTGCGTAATGGACTATATGACATTGAAAGAGGCCGCCGAGAAGTGGGGCGTGACACCTCGTAGAGTAAATTACTATTGTGCTGCTGGGCGTATCCCCGGCGCTGTGAAGATGGCTGGTGTTTGGCTGATTCCCAAAACTGCAGAAAAGCCGATTGATGGCCGGACAAAACAAGGAAGGTGCAGAAAGCATGAAACGATATAAAATTATGATAATTGAAGATGATCCTGTGATACAGGGAGAATTGCAAACATTATTGAATGGAAATGGATATGCAACGATTGGCATAAAGGATTTTTCTGCTGTGATAGAACAGATTCAGGATGAAACGCCACATCTGATTTTGTTGGACATTAAGTTGCCCGGAGAGAATGGCTTTGCTTTATGCTCTAAAATCCGTACCTTCTCCGAGGTGCCAATCATCTTTGTGACAAGCTGCAACACGGATATGGACGAGCTGAATAGCATCATGCTGGGTGGAGACGCTTTTATCACGAAGCCCTATAACACAGCAATCCTGCTTGCGAAAATTGCTTCTCTGCTGAAGAAAGCCTATCCCGCACAGCAACGGGAGCAGATCGTCTATGGAGATGCGGTGCTGCATCTGGAATCCAGCAGTTTGGACTATAATGGACGGAGCGTAGAACTTACTAAGAACGAATTGAAAATTCTCTATTACCTGTTCAGGAACGGTGGAAAAATCTGTTCTCGTGGAGATATGATTGAGTATTTGTGGGACAATCAGTTATATGTGGATGACAATGCTTTGAGCGTCAATATCAACCGCATCCGGGAAAAACTTGTGGGCATCGGCCTGACGGATTTTATTAAGACAAAGCACCGACAGGGGTACACGATATGAACAGCAGACGATATTGGAAAAACAGGCTGCCATTTCTGCTGACGAACCTTGTTTGTATGGCTGCACTCACTGTATTTCTGCTGGTGTGCGGAAATTCGGTTTCCGCAGTATTATTGATCCTGATCGTATGGGCATTGGTTTTGCTGACAGGACTTATCCTCACTTACTGGAAACGAAAGCGGCAGATGAAAAAACTTCTGGATATGGCGGAGCAGCTCTCCGAGAGATACCTTATTTCCGAAGTGATGGAGCTGCCGGAACAGGCTGAGGATCAGGTTTACTATCAGCTTTTGAAAATGGCTGGAAAATCCATGTTGGAGCAGATCGGGGAGGTCGAGCGGGAACGCCTGGAGTACAAGGAATACATTGAACAATGGATTC
>OKWJ01001654.1_pt1 | contig 14601 bp, 23 predicted proteins | sample 1607121 | NCBI WGS metagenome assembly OKWJ01 (sample SAMN04414080, study PRJEB24778) | human gut metagenome | material: faecal | host: Homo sapiens | reverse complement strand
GCAGATCAGAGTATGCCCAGCTCCAGAAATCGCTGATTGCAATTTCAGTATCTTCGCCGTTTAGAGTGAATTTCTCGGTTCCATTAAGTTGTTTCATGTGTACCTCCATATTTTTCTAAGAGCGTCCACAGGACACGCCTATCACTGGTAGAAGCGATAGAATATGCTTCAATGAGAATTTTGGCGTCCGGAACATCATGCAATCCAAGAAGGTAATCCGCAGACACATTAAGTGCGTTGGCAAGAAGAATGACATTGCTGACAGATGGCTCCCGCAGCCCGTTTATATAACGAGAGATGGTGGCGGTAGTTACACCTGAGAGCGCAGACAGTTCTGCACCGTTCAGTTTGCGCTGCTTCATGCAGAAAGACAAACGTCTTGAAAACTTTTCAATGTCCATAGACACCTCCAGGGAGGACGGCCTGGATTTCAGACAGATTGCCGTCAATGGAGTATTTTAGTAAATCCTGGCAATTCACATCAGTGAGCGGTCCGTAAGAACGGATCATGCCAAGAAGCTCTACATCCGGCAGCTTAAGAGCCAGCTGTAACCGTCTGATTTTCTCAGTAGCCCGGTACGGATATTGAGCATCTTTGGAGTTAAAGCTGGCACAAAACGAAGAAAGGTAAAACAGCAGGGCTGAAGCCTGATGGCCGCTTAGTTCTTCCTTCCGGGCCAGTTCAAAGTATTTTTCTGAATTATTCATGTTTCCCCCTATTCTTTCGGTATTTACGCCGCTTGCTTCTAGGTGGCCCGTAGAGCCTATACCATCTTAGACTGATAATCTTTTCCCTTCGTCCAGATATTTCTGTTGATCCTCCAGCGCCTTGAGAAATCCTTTTAACTCTCCCATGAATTCATATCGCTTGTGTTCCGGAAGAGCACGGAACAATTCAAGCAATTCGTCTTCCATCATAGTTGTGGATTTGACTGCTTCCGGAACCGGAGCTTCTTCGCCCGTCAACAGATAGTCCAGTGACACACCGAGAAATTTTGCTATGGTTGGCATATATTTAGCTGGCGGATCGCTACGCTTAGCTTTCCAGGTAGACATTGTAGAAGAGCGGATGTCGAGAACACGACAGAGATCGACTGCGAGTTTGTCCTTCTCATTAAGTGTTTGTAAGATTCTTTCGATTATTTCCAAAATAGCACCTCCATATAGTAAATAATTCGTAAATAAGAGCAAAACTATTTACAAACTCGTAGTTACGTGCTATAATATAACTATGAAATATAAAAAATTCGTATTTGAGAGGTCGAAGCATTTTTATATTTCAAGGAATGCTGCGAGCTTGTAAATAGCTGTACTTTCATTATAGCACGTAGCGCCGAAAAAGTAAAACGCAAATGCGAGAAAGGAGAAACACGCAAATGAAAATTAGCTTTCTGGATTGGAAAAAGGAAGTCAAGAAAGCTCTCGTTGACAAGGAAATGAATTTGCAGGAAGCATCCGAAAAAGCGGGTTACTGCTACACGACCGTATCCGCATTGGTCGGTGGCCGGGTTGCCAAAGACAACTACGAGGAAGTGGCAATGCAGATCAATGTTGTTCTGGGAATTGAAGGAATCCCGGAAAAGCCGCCGACTCCATCTGAAAAGTGGTGCGGAGCAGTAAGAGCTGCGCTGGCGAAAGGCAAGTACAAAATGACTATAGGCCAGCTCAGCAAATCCATCGGATTCAACCGTGACAGAATCTCCCTTGTCATTAACGGCTACAGCATGGACGAGCCGGTAGTAAAGGCGATAAGCAAGGCGCTGGAAATCCAGGAACCGGCATTATCCTCTGAAGCTGATTCCATTATAACGAACAAGGAGGCTGAGTAGCATGGGAAAGGGACCCGTAAAAGACAACCAGAATGTGTATTTCCAGGCTAGAAAAAAGGCAGCTTTAGGGGACGAGAGGCTTTTTGTAAGAGAGAGGGCGGCAGAACTACTCGGAATCTCGGCATATACATTGGCAGATTACGAGCTTGGCAATGTAAAGGTTGTTCCGATTGACAAGGTGGTTTTGATGGCCGATTTGTACAATGCCCCAGAGCTTATCACGGGGTATTGCAAGTACGAGTGCCCGGTTCATGGATTTATGCCTCTGGCAACAGAAGAGAAAAATATCCAGGGGATTGCCCTTCGGCTTCTGAAAGGCTTGAATGAAAATGAGCTGGAGCAGATGAAAAACAGTCTGATCGACATAACAGAAGATGGGGTGATAGGCGATGAAGAAGTGAGCATGATGAAAGCTATCATGGGACAGTTAGACAAGATTGCAGAGGTTATCAGCGAATTAAAGCTGGTGGGTGAAAAGTGTCTGAAAGGCAGGTAGGAGCAAATGAAAAGAAGAAGCAGAATAGCTCCGGAAATAAAGATGGCCGCAGTCCTCGTGTCAATGAGCGTGCTGGCTGTCACAGTAACAGGCATTGGAGCTGAAAGCAAAGATGCCAAGAAAAAATATATCGTTCAGGCACAGACCATAGAACCGCAGGAAGAGGATACGGAGGCAGAGATAATCCGAACCGGCATAATGAGTCCGGTCAATTTTGAATATCCGTACAATACAATGTCTGCTGACTGGGGCGACGGTGACGCTCCATGCTTTTACAACATTCCAGAGGAGTATGAGCAGGCGGGCGGGTGCTTCCCGGAGGTTGTGCAGGTTTTTACTTACTGTCTGTGCAGACAGAACGGAGTATCTTATCCGATGGTATTGGCTCTGATCGAACGTGAGAGCAAGTACAAATATGATGTGGTCGGCGATGATGGCCGCAGCAAGGGGTATATGCAGATATACCAGAAGTTCCATCAGGACCGCATGGAAAAACTGGGATGCGATGATTTGCTGAATCCCTATCAGAACATCCGTGTAGGAATTGATTTTCTGGCAGAACTGACCGAGAAGTTTGAGGACGAAAGGCTGGTGCTCATGTATTACAACAGGGGCGGCAGAAATCAATACGGAACCGGAGCGCTTGATTTATGGGATAAGGGAATCTACGAGACAGAATACTCCAAAGAAATCCTGGAGAGGAAAGCAGAGATAGAGAAAGAAATCGGGGTGACAGAATGAGGAAAATGAGAAGGTTTATTTTAAGGAACTGGATTCCATTGACGGTCGGATTTCTCGTCACAGCATGGGCGGTGAATAATCAGTACCATGCAAGAGGATATATGGCAGTTGGCTCGGAATGGCTGCTTACTCCATTTCTGCTGTTCTTCTACGGGAAAATGAGGAATTTTGTCAAGTCGGTAAGACGTGAAAAAAGGAAAGGAGGCAGGAAAAGATGTGCGCATTATGCAGAAAGAACCCGTGTGACAGCAGATGCCCGAACGCACCGGAACCTAAGCCGGTGACAATTTGCATGAGCTGCGGAGAAGGAATATATCCAGGAGGCAGGTACTTGGATTTGCCGGAAGGAGAGATATGCGAATCCTGTGTCAGCAATATGAGCGGGATAGATGTCTTAGAACATTTGGGAGAAGAATTATGCGTGGCAGAAACAGGAGATTTTTAAAGGAGGATGAACAGTATGCCCGGACAGAATGAGATTCAGAGAGCGGAGCCGCAGCAGATCAGTGTGGCGGCCCAAGTAAAAGGTATTTTATCGCAGGAAAATGTAAAGAAGAAATTCACGGAGGTTCTGGGACAGAAAGCGCCACAATTCATGGCTTCGATCACCAATACGGTATCGGGAAGCGCTCAGCTTAAAAAGTGCCCGGCAAACTCCATTATCGGTGCGGCATTTGTGGCCGCAACCTATGATCTTCCGATAGACAGCAATCTGGGCTTTGCCGCTATCGTTCCGTATAACGAAAGCATTTACAATCAGCAGACCCGGCAGTATGACAAGGTTCCGAGAGCACAATTCCAGATGATGTACAAAGGATTCATCCAGCTGGCAATCCGCTCCGGATACTACGAGAAAATGAATTATGCGGTGGTCTATGAGGACGAGCTTCAGTCGTACAACCCGATCACAGGGGAGATTAAATTTGTGGAGGATTTCAGCAACTGTACACAGAGGGATGCGGGCGATGATTCCCATGTAGCCGGATATTACGCATGGTTCCGGTTAAAGACAGGATATAGCCAGGAGCTGTATATGTCAAAGAAAGCGGTTGACAATCATGCCCGGAAATATTCACAGGCGTACAGATACGATCTGAACAAGGGCAAGAAATCAAGCAAGTGGACCACTGATTTTGAGGCAATGGCTTTAAAAACGGTGATTAAGCTGCTTCTCAGCAAATGGGGAATCCTGTCGGTGGATATGCAGAGAGCGATTCAGGACGATCAGAAAACCTTTGACGGCGAGGGATCGGGAAGCTACGGAGACAATAAACAGGACATCATCGAAGCGCAAGACCCGTTCCAGGCAGAACAGCCGGAAGAAGAGGAAACGGAAGATGTGAACATTGAGGATATGTAGGAGGAAATGACATATGGTATTGACGGCTGACAATTATTATGGACAGGAAGCCAATGAAGAATATATGAGCGTGAGCCAGTTCAAGGACTTTGCTGGAACATACGGAAAGCTGCCGTGTGAGTTTACGGCGATGGAAAAAATGCATGGCAGGTGGGAGGAGGAAAAATCCACGGCCATGATGGTAGGAAGCTATGTGGATTCCTACTTTGAGGGAAGCCTGGAACGGTTCAAGAAGGAGAATCCGGAAATCTTCACTCAGAAAGGAGAGCTGAAAGCACAGTTCAAGAAGGCAGAGGAAATCATTTCCAGGATTGAACGAGACGAGTATTTCATGAAGTATATGAGCGGACAGAAGCAGGTCATTATGACCGGAGAACTGTTTGGAGCGAAATGGAAGATCAAGATGGACAGTTACATACCCGGAGTGGCGATTGTGGATTTGAAAGTTATGTCCTCAATCACAAAGCTGGAGTGGGTACGTGATATTGGCTTCCTTGATTTTGTGCGTTACTGGGGGTACGACATCCAGGGGGCAATCTATCAGGAAATTGTGCGGCAGAACACAGGAAAAACGCTTCCGTTCTACATTGCCGGTGCAACGAAGGAGAATGAGCCAGACATCCGGATTATCCATGTGACGAACAATTATCTCCAGGAGGCTCTGAATATGGTGCAAATGAATATGCCGAGAATCCTGAGGGTGAAAACTGGAGAAGAAGAACCGGACAGATGCGAACTGTGCGATTGCTGCAGGCACTCCAGAGTATTGACAGCGCCGATCTCCATTACTGACTTGACGGCAGGAATCTGATGGGAGGGCGATTGGTTGGAAAAAAGATACTATTGGCTGAAATTAAAGGAGGATTTCTTCACCGACAAGCCGATCAAGAAATTAAGAAAGATAGCTGGCGGAGATACCTATACAATCATATACCTAAAAATGCTGTTGAAAGCGATTACGCAGGGGAACCGGCTGTATTTCGAGGGAGTTGAAGAAACATTTGCAGATGAACTTGCCTTGGAGCTGGACGAAGAAGTTGACAATGTAAAGGTGACGCTTTCCTATTTGCAGAATAAGGGATTGCTGAGAGTAATGAGTGAAGAGGAGTTTCTTTTGACGCAGTGCGATGAAATGGTTGGGTCTGAAACAGATGCTGCCAAAAGGAAAAGACTGAGCAGAAGCCGCCAGAAAGAAGCTCTGATTCAATCAGAACCGGCAGTGACATTACCAGATCAAAAAAGCGGAAAGCAGGAAGCTCCGGAGAAAGCACCAAAGAATGAGTCAACGATTCAGATATTTGAACGTCTTGCGCCGGAGTACGGTATGTCACCTATGCTCGCAGACAAGATGCGTGAGTGGATGCGATATAAGATGGAGAAGAAGGATGCCTACAAAGAGCAGGGCATGAAAGCACTGTTGAAAAAGGTTTCTGACAAAGCACGCACCTATGGAGACATAGCGATATGCAACCTGATTGATGATTGCATGGCTTCAAACTGGAAAGGAATCATCTGGGATAAGCTGGCAAGCGGAAAGGGAAAGAGCTATGGAGAAAGGATTGATAGCCGTGTATCGGAGGTAGATAACTGGTAATGGAAAGAGAAATGTTCAAGACGCTGGTTAAGGCCATGAAAGCCGTATATGCTCAGCCTACTTTCATTCCGGATCAAGATGCTTTTAATGTGTGGTACGAGCTTCTGAAGGACCTGCCATATAAGCAGCTAAACGTAGCAATTCAGAAGTATATGCTGACAGAGAAGTTTCCACCGACTATAGCAGACCTGAGAGCAAAAGCAAATGAGATTGTCGAGCCAGAGCTGGAAGGAATGAGCGAACTGCAAGCTTGGTCTATTGTGAGAAAAGCGATTGGCCGGTCCGGGTATTACGCTGAGGAGGAATTCGATAAGCTTCCGGAGGCTTGTAAGATAGCGGTTGGCAGTCCGGCAAACTTGCGTGAGTGGGCGATGATGGACTCGGACCAGGTAAGTACGGTTGAACAATCTCATTTTATCCGGAATTACCGGGCGGCGGTGAAACGGATCAGCGAAGACAGGAAGATTCCAGATCATATACGGAGTTTAATATCTGATTTGCAATCAGAGAAGAGAATAGCAGCCATGGAGAATGCGAAGTTGCAGGCACCGGAAGAAACTGAAAAGCTGGAATCAAAGGAAATAGACGAACCAAAAGGAATGAGTGCTGAGACCAGGAGAAAACTGGACGAACTGCTCAGAAGAGTATAGGAGGATGGCATTATGGCATTAGAGAAAGTAGCGGAAATCAGCATAAATAAGCTGGAAGACAGAAAGACCGTGACAGCAATCTTGCATGAGAATGGTTACACGGTTGGACCGGGAAAGCGCAAGAAAACTGAGACCGGAAAGCAGCTGGATTACTTCTTGAAGATTTACAAGGATACTGATCCGGATGCCGGAAGCGGAGAAAACTAAGGAGGCGGTACAGTGTGCAGGCAGAGGATGATGTGATGAAGCAGATTAAGTTTTCTATACCTGGCAGCCCGTTTGGAAAGCAGCGGCCAAGAGTGGTGAACAGAGGGAAGTTCAGCAAGGCTTATACTCCAAAGGAAACGGTTTCTTACGAGAATCTGGTAAAACTTTGCTACCAGGAAGCGGCGGAAGGGAAGAAGTTTAAGGACGAGGATATGTTGGATGTAAGAATAATCGCTTATTATCCTGTTCCGAAATCCGTCAGTAAGAAACAGAGAAAGCTCATGCTGGAGCATAAGATCAGGCCGAAGAAAAAGCCGGACTGGGATAACATCGGCAAGATAGTGTGCGACAGTCTGAATCTGATTGCTTATCACGATGATAGCAGTATTGTGGATTCCCAGGTAAGAAAATTTTTCTCAGAGAATCCGAGGGTAGATGTTACGATCCGGAGAATTGATCCGGGAGAAATATAGGAGGATGCAACAACGATGCTGAGCAGATACGAGGTGAAGTAGTTGGAAAACCGATTGGAAGATTACAGTTTTCAACGGTGGGGTAATTCCTACGTGAAAGGCGTGGGGCCGAAAGGTGGGAAGATTTACGGCTTTAGGGAAATTTACAAAACTAAGGTCGGTGACTTTTCGCCGGAAGAATGGAGAAAGACGGTCCGACAAGCTATCGAGGAAGCAGGAGAAGCAGAGCTTCTGGAAGAGATTAAGAAGCATTGCAGAGAGCGTTGTGCGTGGCTCCGCAAGGAGGCAGACATAGAAGAATATTCAATGGAGTGTTTGGTGGACAGAGCATATCCGCATTGGAAAGATTTTAAAGGAGGATTGCAAATGGCAGAAGAAAGAGCTGAACAGGTAGAGGTTGTAGAGAACGCACCGGCAAAGATGGAGTTCCGATTGATTAACCCGACAGAAAAAGGATTCCTCAAACATATCGAATGGAACAAAGCAGAGCTGGAGGCAGCTGTCCGGGCGAAGGTGGCAGAATATTCGGGAGTAGCTTACACCGAAGAGACTTTGAAGCTGGCAAAGAACGACAGGGCTGAATTGAATAAGCTGTTGTCAGCGATTGAGGAGCGCCGGAAGAGAGTCAAGGAGATCATCAATCAGCCGTATGCAGATTTTGAGAAGGAGCTTAAAGAGGTGACTGCTCTGATTTCTGAACAGATGGCGGAGATTGATAGCCAGGTAAAGGTGTTCGAGGATCAGCAGAAGGAGGAAAAACGTAGGAAGATCAAGGAAGCCTACGATGAAACCATAGGCGAATTGGCCGAGATTCTTCCGTTTGAGAAAGTCTTCAATCAGAGATTCTTGAATAAAACCTATAAGCTGGAGACGGCTATGGCAGAGGTGAAACAGAAGATTGAGAAGGTGAGGACAGACCTGAGTACGATAGACAGTGTATGCGGAAAGTATAAGCTGAACGCAAAAGACGTGTATGTGCGTACCCTGGATTTGTCGAAAGCACTGGCCGAGGAAAAACGCTTGAAAGAGCTGGAGGAAAAAATGGAGGCTGACCGAATCCGGAAGGAGCGTGAAGCTGAAGCACGAAGAAAGGCAGAGGAAGAAAGAAAGCGCCGTGCAGAAGAAGCCAGAAAAGCAGAGGAGGCCCGCCTGGAAGAAGAACGGAGAAAAGCAGAGGAACGCCGTGCCGCTGAAGCTGAAAGGCAGCAGGCATTGAAACGGGAGCAGAATCAGGAAACTGTGGCAGGACCGGCAGTAAGTGTATCAAATCAGCCGGAAAGCGTATCAAACTATGCGGAAAGCGCACCGGAAGCACCGAGAGCGGAGCATAAGCAGGAAGCAGTAATTGATCCGTTTGCGCCGAAGGAAGAGAAGCCTCAGCCTGTTAAGAAGGTCAGAACAAAGTTCTATGCAGTAGGAACGATGGAGCAGTTGAAACAGTTGGTTGCCTATATGAAGGAGAACGGCATCAAGTACGGAAAGGTGGATTAAGTCATGGAGGATTACAGAATGCAGCTTAATTTTGAAAGCGAGACGTTTGCGGGAATCAAGCGGGATATGAATTTTGTCTTACAGAGGCTCCTGGGGAATATGCAGGAGAAGGGAGCTACTGACGGCAGCATGACATTGAAGATTGATGTCAGCTTTGATACGGAGTATATACCGAACTACGATCCGAAGGTGGAAGGAGAAAGCCGGAGGATTGAGAAGCCGAAGTTTAAGCACAAGGTGACATCTACTGTCCAGATCAAGGATGAAAAATCCGGAAATCTCGATACGGAAATGGAGCTGGTGTTTGATGAAGATTCCGGTGAGTATGTCATGAAGCCCATTGCCAACACTGAGCAGAGGAGTATTTTTGATTCCGATTTTGGCGCCGATGAAGAGCTGAAAACCGATGGTGAAAAAGAAGAGAAAGACAGCGGCATTAAGTCTCTTCCTGGGCCGGTAGAGAAGCAGGATGAAATCATCGATGCTGAATTTAAAGAGGTGACAGAGGAAAACCAGCAGGAGCCGGAAGCAGGCGAGAACCAGGAAAATGAAAACGAACTGAACGAGGAGGAGCTTGAAGATGTCACTGACAAGCTGCTTGGAGACAGTTCCGGAGAGGATTCTGAAGAGGACGAAGACTACCCATATGATGAACCGGAAGGAGAGGAATAGGATGGACGAGCTGATTGACAGAATAAATAATTGCAAGACAATGCGGGAGCTGGACTCTATGAGGAAAGAGGTAATCAGAGCAGTAGACCGTGGCGCTAATTTCGAAAAGCTCCAGACTGCTTTCGTTAAGAAACAGAACCGGCTCAGAAGGGCAGGGCATACACGGAGCAAAGAAGGGTACACGTTAAACGATGTTCTTCAGGAGGCGAAACATGAATAGAAAGCAGAGACGCCAGCTCTTCAAGAGAGATGCAGGCAAGGAACGCATGAGCAGTTTCGTCAACAGAGGGAATGACCTGATTGCTGAAGGACGGGTAGAAGATGCAATGAAGCTGGTTGCCGAAGGGTTACAGTATTATTCCGAGAGAATCATCAACGGTATTTCTCCCTACTCAGCAACTGACGCAGGGCTGGTGGTGATGGTCCTGCGCCACCTGGCAGATGAAGTAGAAAGGAACAATGACGGGGCGAAGGAGCTGGCCGAAGGGCTTAGCAAATGCGTGGTCTTTCCTGCACTGGAGGAGATACAGAAAGTCCAGGAGGCGAATAGGAAGTGAAAAAATGAGAAGGAAGTTATCAAAAGCCGAGCGACAGAAGGTATATCAGAAATGTGGAGGATGCTGCGCTTACTGCGGGCAGAAAATTCTATACAAGGAAATGCAGATAGATCACATGAAGCCTTTGGCGAACGGCGGTGCAGATGAAATAAGCAATATGCTTCCGGCCTGCCGTAGCTGTAATCATTACAAAGCAACGCTCGATGTAGAAGGTTTTCGGAGATACCTGGGAGGCATACCGGCTCGTCTGATGCGTGACAGCATACCGTTCCAGGTTGGAAGGAGATTTGATTTGGTTGCGGAGACCGGCAATCCAGTGGCGTTCTATTTTGAAATGATGGATTTTGAATGTCCGTATGAGGACGATGGAAAAGAACAATTTATGCAGTGCAGGACACATGATGATTGTATCACTTGTAAGCGGGAATGGAGGCGAGAACATGGCGAGGAATAAGCTTCTTGTGTACCAGGTTATTGCCAGGGAAGCAGAGAGCCTGACGGCAAGGTTGAATCATATGCCGTTGAAAGGGCGGAAAACATCCCCGGAGATAGTAAAGCGGGTGAAAGATGAAGTGGACGATATGAGTTTCGATATTGCCCGTGCCTGCAATGTGCTGGTGAACTATCCAAGACTCAGCATACAGGGAGACAAAGTAAGCCTGGGCGAGCCATCTATTCTGCTTCCAAATTGCAGATATGTGAGCCTGGAGCAGTTGAAGGAAATTGAGGAGAAAAGGAGGTGAGTGCTATGAGCAGAGCATCAGACCCGTTTGGAACTTGCCGGAAATGTGGGGCTAGAATAATGTGGATCAGGACGAAGTCCGGAAAGAATATGCCAGTGAATCCGGAGCTTATCGACTATACAATACCGGCAGACAGGACCGGCAAGGAGCGTATTGTGACGCAGGATGGTGATGTGATAGCAGCTGAGAGGGCAAAAGGTAAGCCGGACGGATTCGGCTACATATCCCATTTTGCAACCTGCACCGGATATGGGCCAAGAGGAAAGAGATAAATAAAAAAGCCAGCCCCTTGACGGAGCCAGCAAACCCTATTGAGATTCTATCTCAAATTTAGAGCAAAGTCAAGGAGGTGGCAGCATGGCTGAGGAGAAAAAGCAGACAGAGCAGGAGACAGTTCCGGGAAAAGAGACACCTGAAACGGAACTGCCAGCCGGTAAGTACATCCTCATAACGGAGGAAGATTTCGACCGGAAGCTGAAAGCAGCCGGAAGGGCCGGGGCCAAAGAAGGAGTGGCAGCATACAGACGGGAGCAGGAAGAAAGCCAGGAAGAAATGGCAGAAAAGGTAAAGAATAGTGCGAAAACGATCATTATTCATTACCGACAGCTCAAAAAAATGAGGAAAACGTCAGTATGTGACGCTGATACAGTGACCGATCCTACGCTGAAAGAGATTCTGGAAGGTATCGCCGGACGGGTAAGAAGGGATGAATTCAATCTGACAAGTACCAGCCGGAATAAGATTGTGACCGGAATGCTGATGAATCATGTGGATGTACAGCTGGAAAATTACAAGAGGGAGTGCAGGAAATCGAAGGTTCCGGATATTGGCCGTAGATATGCGGTGGTAGAAATGATGTTCCTCCGGGAAGAACCGCTGAAAGCGGAGGAAGTAGCGGAGGAAATGAGCATTGATAAGAGCAGCGTTTACCGGACGCTGGAAAAAGCCTACGATGATCTGGCAGTGTTATTCTTCGGTATTGAGGGTATCATGGGCATTGAAATCCGCAGGAAGAAACGCTCCAGAGCAAAAAAGGAGAAGCAGTGACGTAAGTACGTGGTGCGAAAAAGATGCACTAGACTAGAGAATTACCAAGTGGTAATATGGTAAACAGCCAACATACCATATGTCACCCCTTAAAAAGGGCGTTTGCTTCCTCCGAAGGAGGCCGGAAGGGCGGGATCATGCGCCCCGTCCAGTCGGCCTCTGATTTGTTAAAAATCGGTTAAATAAGGGCGTATCAATGTACTTAGAGGAGCCTGTATAGTATAATAAAATTATACAGATAACAGCTGTAAAGGCAGATAAGGAGTGAATGATATGGCTATTTGGACAAGCAGGTACAGCAACAAAGGATTGCAGAATGGTAATTATTACTGCGTTGGAATCAGTTTGGGAAGCCCTAAGTTTCCACTGGGATTCGAGATAAGGGAGCAGTGTTACTCTCTGGCACCGAAGGGATATATGCTGAAGATGGACTATGAGCCGTATAGAGCAGCGTACATCAAGAAGCTGGAGGATATTGGAACCGACAGAATCCTGGATATGGTAATGAGATTCGACCAGAAGGCGAGAGCGGAAGGGAAGGAATTGGTTTTCCTCTGTTACGAGGATGTGAGAAATGCAGAGGACTGGTGCCACAGGACGATATTTGCACAGTGGTACTTGGAGAAAACCGGAGAGATTATCAAAGAGCTTCCGGACCCGAACCCACCTAAGGGGAAAAAGCCTGCAAAGAAAACGGACAGCAAGGAGCCGGTCAGAGCATCTGAACCGCAAAAGAGCGATAACGGATTTGAGCAGATGTCTTTGTTCAGTATGGCTGGCATGACAATATAATATCCGGTGGTAGTGTAAGCTGCACGCAGTTCTTCCAGAATTGAGGTCCGCCCCATAAGCGGCCACCGGTCCAAAAGCAACGGCATCGTCTTCAACGAAAACGGTGCCTTTTTTGTGCAATATGCTGAGAGCAGTGTTGTATAACCCCGGCGATCCGGGAGACACAGCCCTCAGCTTTTTGTATATAAGTACCAAAAAAAGAAAGGAGTGAGAAGATGGCGTTTTTTATGAACCCTGGTGAAATGTTCCTGGGGTGTCTCGGGCCGGTGGAGCAGAAGTTCCTGGTAAAGCTGATAGAAACAGCGGCACACAGTGGCTACACACGATTTGTTGAGCCGTGTGCCGGTACTTTCGCAATGGCAAATTTGGCGGTGCAGGCCGGATTCAAGCCTGAGCAGATAGAGACAAGCGATGTTTCCATGATGACTTCCGTGCTTGGGTATGCGATTACAGATCAGTCTCTGGAACCTCTGGAAATCCACGCACAAGGATTCAGCGATGAAGAGCTTCTTGACCCGGCAACGGCATTGTACGCACAGCTTTATCTCCGGACAACAAAGAACGCAGGGAATGCATATTTTCACAACATGTTGATGGATTTGAAGTACCGCAGGGAAGAATACATACAGAGCATCCGGGATCAGATCATGAATACCAGGAATCTCCTGCATGGAATGAGCTACCGACCGCTGGATATGTGGAATCACCTGGAAGAAGTGCTGGATGATCCTCATGCATTGGTGATTGCGAATCCGCCGACATATTTTTCTGGATATGAGAAGTTCTACGATACGCAGGGGAAAATGACCTGGAAAGAGCCGCAGTATCAGTTGTTTGATCCAGAAACAGGACACAAGCAGTTGTACGATCTGTGCATGGGCGCAAAGGCATTGGTGCTGTGCTACCAAGAGAAACGTGTAGGCGAGGCGATTGGATATACGATCTTTGCACGCTCTGGGACCAGAGCTGACCTGAACAGCTACATAACCACGAACCGTGAAGAAGAGGCGGTTGCTCTTGCAAATGGCAAGAAGATAAAGCGGCCGACAGAGAGTAAGCTGGAGCCACTGGATTGCAGTATGCTTCCCAGGGATTATGTGATCCGTGAGGACAGCAGCATAAGAGTGATACCGGTCAAGGCTGCGGAGGCGCAGTATTACCGGGAACTGTGGACGCATAATTTTGTTGGCTCCTCAGCCACCTATAACCGGGCCGTGTTGATTGATGGATATGTTGCCGGAGTATTTGGCATATCGAAGATGGCCGCAGATTCACTGTTTGTCTGGTACGTGATGAAGGTGCCTCACCAGACATACCGCATTGGCCGACTTTGTTATATGCTGGCTCAGAACAGAGAATTTGCAGATTCTCTTCTGGACGATCTGGAGAAGGAAAAGGTCACGAAGATGCGGACGGCTATGCTTACAAAGTATCCGGAGAATAAAGAGGTTCGTGGCATCATGAAGCTGGTGAACCGGCAGGAGGATAAGCAGAACGGCTTCAAGCTGACCTATGAAGCAGAACTGAAGGACGGAAGAACAGAACAGCAGACACTCGTTGAATGGTTGAGGAAGGAGCAGAAATGGCAGGAGAACAGAGCCAAGGCTATGAAGTAATTTATGATATGGGAACTGGCCTTGTCATTGCCAAAGTGAATATTGACAAGGTAAAGGAGCAGGACATCAATGCCCGCATTATGAAAAAAGAGATGCAGGATCAGCTGACGGCGAACATCAAGAACCGTGGACAGCTGGAGAGCATACCGTTTCTGGCATTGAGGGACAATAAGCTGGAGATTATCTCAGGACACCACCGGATCAAGAGCGCAAGAGCAGCCGGAATGAAAGAGGCGATCTGCCTGATTGATACGACCGGCCTCACGAAGAGTAAGGTGGCCGCAAAGCAACTGGCACATAACGCCCTGTCTGGATTCGATGATGATTCCACAC
>OKWJ01001646.1_pt1 | contig 14661 bp, 15 predicted proteins | sample 1607121 | NCBI WGS metagenome assembly OKWJ01 (sample SAMN04414080, study PRJEB24778) | human gut metagenome | material: faecal | host: Homo sapiens | reverse complement strand
CGGCTGCTGCTTCCGCTGCTGTCTGTGCCGTTTCTGCCGCTCCCTGGGCGCTTTCCGCTGCCGTCCGCGCCGTTTCCGCTGCTGCTTGGGCGCTCTCTGCTTTTCCCTGGGCGACTGCCGCCGCTGCTTTTGCCGCTTCCGCCGCTTCCTGGGCTGCTGTTGCTTCCGTCGCCTTTGTAGTAGCTGTCCCGGCTGCTGCTTCCGCTGCTGTCTGTGCCGTTTCTGCCGCTCCCTGGGCGCTTTCTGCTGCCGTCCGCGCCGTTTCCGCTGCTGCCTGGGCGCTCTCTGCTTTCCCCTTGGCGACTACTGCCGCTGTCTGTGCGGCTGCCGCCGTTTGTGCATGTGTAGAAGCAGCGGCGGCATGTTCCCCCGCTGCCGTAGCCTGTGTCGTTGCTACCTCTGCCGCTGCCTGGGCTTCGTTTGCTTTGCTTGCTGCCTGGGCTGCATATTGCCCCGCTGCCGTTTTCTCCTGGGCTGCCGCTTCTGCCGCTCCCTGGGCTATTTGTGCCTGGTTCTCCGCTTCCCTTGCCTGTGCGGATGCTAACGGCACTTGATTAGCCGCGCTTTCTGCTGCCGCCTGGCTCTCTGCCGCTTTCGTTGTCGCTGTCTGTGCTGCCGCTTCTGCTGCTTCCTGGGCTGCCTTCGCTTCCGCCGCTGTAGCCTGGGATTCCTTAGCCGCTGCCTGTGCAACTTCTTTCGCTGCTAACGCCTGGCTATTCGCCCCTTCTATGGAAGCCGTCGCCCGCTGTATGTTTGTCGTTGTCTTATCAAAGTAATTTTCTAAGAAGTTCCCTAACTCTACTTCTTCGTTTTCTTTTGTTATACAGTTCCATTTGACACGAATACACCGGGCTTTAACTTCTATCTTTATTCCCTTATGTTTACAGGTTATCGTATCGCCTACTTCTACTGCTTCCAGTTGCTTATAGTCCTTATACTCTACTGTATTCGCCAATTCTACCATATTAACGGTATAATTTACTGTAGGGTCGTCTATTCCCTTCGCGTATTCATCATTACAGGCTTTTACAAGCGCCGCCCTTAATTCTGTCAAATTTGCGTAACCTGTTTCGCCTTCGCTGCAATCCTCTTGTAGCTTAATATTCTCAAATTCGATTACAGCGCCTTTTATTTCTGCGTAATTTCCTATTTTCGGGCTGTCTACCCAGGGCTTACTACCTTCCAGCGTGTAACCGTTATACGCTACCGGGATAATTCGCGTTACTACGTCTTCGTCGCTAACGCTTTCTTCGATTGCTTCTAAGTTATGCCCGAACTCTGCCCGTACCCCCTTATCACTTCCAATCTGACGCATAATATATACGTCGTAATTATCGTACAGCCTTTCCCCGCCCCAGCGGTTAATAAAGCTGTTTTCGTCGTCCCCGGCGATAGCTTCTACAATATTCTTTCGTACATAATAAGCCGTATTCTCCGTCGTTATATCGCTGTGCGGCGTAAATTTTGTGCCGCTAAACATAATGTCAAGCGCCTGCTGCCCGTTCTTATTTGTCGGGCGCACATCAATTAAATAGTTTCCTAAATTGTCATAAAATACATGCCTTGCATATACGGTTACTTCGTCGTCGCTCTTTTCTCTTTTGTATATTCTGAATAACTGTTTATCAGAATAAGGCGTAGGCGCTGCTATCACATTGTCATTAACCAGGTATTCCCAGCGCCCCAGGTCGTCGTACTCGTGGGTTAGTTCTATTTGACTGATTCCGTCTAATCCCCATTCAAAATCACAGCTTAAGGGCGTAAGCGTTATATCTCCGTTCTTTTGGTAATTTGTATTCGTACTTTTATATACTTCTATCATAATTCCCGCCAATTAGGGACTAACACCACTTTGAAGCCCTCTGTATATTTAAAGTTGTTATCCCCTTCTTCCAAGTAAAGCCCTTCGTACTCCCCGGTAAGTGAAGCGTTGCTTATCTCATTCGCCGCGTTATAGCATATTTCAAGCTTCGTGTCTATATTAAGCTGTCCTTCTACCTCTGCTGTTACCTGGTTTCCGTTTACTTCTAGGGTTATCGTCCCGCTGCCGTATATTATATATACTGGCTGTGCTTTCATGTAGGGATTGTATAAATAATCGCCTATTTCCTTTTCGTCCTGTCCGTCTATCCGATACATATAAGCGTCGCAAGTAAAAGAAATTTCAAAGCTTCCTACGCGCCTTACCTTTCTTTCCGTATCGCTCATTATTGCCTGTTTTACTTTGTAATAGTACTCCGGGTCGTCGCTTAGTATCAGTCTTTCATCTACTCCGCTATGTAGCCACTTCTTGACTTTTCTTAAGTCTTGCGCCCATACGTCCGGATTCTTTGATACAAAATTAAAGCTAATCTTTATTTCTATATCTTTATAAGTTCCTTTGTCCCTGTGTAATTCCCCGTCGCGCCCCTCTACCTTAATTGTATCGTGTTCGCGTTCGGGAATAGGGATTGTAGGGCGGCTTACAACGCTTAACCCTACATCCTTACAGGATTCGCCATTATAGAAAATGTGAAATGTAGCCCGCATTATGCCGCCCCCTTCGTCTTCTCCTTGTCGTTTTGGTCTTTTGTAATTCCCTTTACGACTTCCTTCTTAACTTCCTTTGCAATCACTTTTTTGTCTAAGGTCGTCGTATTTGTCGTATATACAATTACTGTAATATCTTTATCCTGTGTTACTTTCTTTGTGTTTACGTTCGCGTCTATCGCTGTTACCTTCGCCGTCTTCTTAACTGCTGCTACCGGGTTAACTTCCGTTGATACTTTAGCAGTCATTCCCTGTAGTTCTTCGGTTAAGTCTTTCTGCAATGTCGGCATTTCCGCCGTAATTCCTACGCCTATACCTTGCGGTATCATCTTACCGACTAAATCCCTAAACAATCTTGAAGGCGACTTAATTCCTAAAGCGTCCTTCGCTCCTTGTAGTAAGCTGCTTGCTAAGCTGCTAACTTTGTTTTTCAGCCAGTCCCAACCGCTGCTTATACCGTTCCAAATTCCCGAAACGATATTGCTACCGATTTCCGCCATTTTGCTAGGCAAACTGCTTACGCCGTTTACTACCGCATTAAACAGCCCCTTAGCTGCCGCCGTTCCTTTTGCCGCTAACTGCGTACCCCAGCTTACAACCTGTTGTACCGCGCCTACTATCGCGTTCCACACCTTACTAGGCATTTGTGATAATGTGCTAAACACCTGGCTTATAAGGCTTGTCGCTGCTGATACTGCCTTGCTTTTCATCTGTTCGCCCCAGGTCGCTACTTTCTGTACCGCGCTTACTATCGCATTCCAAATTTTGCCCGGTAACTGCTGCATGAAGCTAATCACATTCGTTATAAGCTGTGTCACCTTCGTTACTGCCTGGGTCTTCATGTTTTCGCCCCAGGTCGCTACTTTCTGTACCGCGCTTACTATCGCGTTCCAAATTTTGCCTGGTAACTGCTGCATAAATGTGATGATACTATTTACAAATTCCGGGATTTTCGTAGTAGCCCAGGTATATAAATCTATTCCGAATTTCAGAATATGCCCTAAGCAAAAACCGATAACGTATGCTATTTTGTTCGGCAATTCTGAAAAGAACGTAACGACGTTCGTTACAAGCTGGGTTATCCCCTGTTCTGCTGCCGTTCTAAGCCCTAACGCCCATTCCCGGATAGCGTCAACCGTACTTACTATCGCGTTCCAGATTTTGCTAGGAAGCTGCTGTAAAAATGTTACTACGCCGTCGAAGGCGGCTTTTATCTGCGCTACGATATTCGCTAAAAATTCTATGACTTGTGCGAAGGCGTTCGGCAATGTCTGTGTAAAAAATGTAACGATTGCATTTACTACGGTTTCTATCGCGCTTTTGATTTTCTCCCATACATTCGCAATAGCCGCCCTTGCGTCCTCATTTGTGGCTATAAATCCAACTATAGCCGCGACAAGCACAGCGACAAGCGTTACGATTAAAATAATCGGATTTGCCGCCATTGTAGCATTCATTAACGCCTGGACTACTTGGGCTGCCGCCGTCGCAATCTTAAAGCCTTGCATAGCTGTAGTTACTGCGTTTATCAGTGTCGCCACTTTAAACGCTACGAAGCCCGCACCGATTCCGGCTAAAATACTTACTATGGTTTCCCCGTTGTCTGCAATCCAGCCCAGCCCTTCAAGAAGCGTAGGCAGCACAGCCGCGACTATTTCGCTTGCTTTCTCTACCAAATTCCCGAAGCCCGTAGCGATTTTTTCCAGCGCTCCGCTTAAGCTTCCGTCCGTTAAATCGTTCTGTAATTCTCCGATAACATCCGTAATATTTTCTACGGCGTTCGTAAGCGGGGTTTTGAACTTCTCATAAGCCGCAATTCCTAAGCCTTCTAACCCGCTTTTTAGTATCGTTATTTTGCCCTGTAAATTGTCATTCATTGTAGCCGCCATATCTGCCGCCGCGCCGTCACAGTCTGAAATATAGCCGCTTAATTCGTCGAAACGCTCCCCGCTGTTCGCCAGTAAAGCATTTACATTTTTAAGGTCTACTTTATTGAAAATCTCGTTAAGTACTTCTGTCTGTTCTCCCTGGGTCATCGTCCCCAGGATTCCGTTAAGGTCGTTAAAGGTTTCATTTAACGGGCGCATATTTCCTTCTGCGTCGAATACCTCTAAGCCTAATTCCTGCATTTTAGCTTTTGCTTTGTCCGTAGGGGCTGTAAGACTTAATATGACGTTTCGTAGCGCCGTTCCGCCTTCTGCGCCCTTTGTCCCATTGTCCGCAAATATGCCTAATACGGTGTTCATTTCATCAACGCCGCCCGCCAGGTTCTTAGCCGTTCCGCCTACTGTTAAAATCGCTTCCCCCAACTGCTGCACGCTGGTATTACTCTTTTGTGAAGTCTTCGCCATTTTGTCAACGAAGCTTTCCGTAGTCCCGGCTGTATCGCCTAAAGCGCTCATGCTATCCGTTACCATATCGGAAGCCGTCGCTAAATCCATTCCCCCGGCTGCTGCCAGGTTAAGGACTGTAGGAAGTGTTTCTATAGACTTGTCCGCGTCGTACCCGGCAAGCGCCATATAGTTAAGCGCTTCCGCCGCCTGTGTCGCTGAAAACTGTGTAGTTGCGCCCGCGTCCTTTGCCGCCTTCTGCAATTTTTCAAATTCATCACTTCCGGCTGCTATTTCTTCTGTTGTGATTCCCATAGTAGCGGCTACCTGGCTCATGCCGCTTTCAAAGTCCGAACCTACGCCGATTGCTGCCGTTGCTAAGGATTTTAAGCCATTTGCCAGGGCTTTAACGCCGTTTAAAATAGCTGTTGATATTAAATTAGCTTTTATAATATCGCCCAGGCTTACCGTTTTCTTCCCGGTATCGTCCATATTATTTCCGGCTGCTGTTATTTCCTGTCCGAAAACCGTCCATTTTTTGCCTGTGCTGTTTAATTCTTCTTCGGTTTGTTTTAATTCTGTTTGTTGGTCTGCTAGGGCTGCTGTCGATTCATTTACCTTAATCGTATTCTTTGCTATCGCGTCTTCCTGTTTCTTAACCGCATTTTCAGCCTTTGCATGTGCTTCTTTCGTTTCGTCTAGCTGTGCCTTTAGTTTTTTGCTTTCTTCGCTGTCTTCACCCGTCGTCTTAACGCTTTCTTCGTAAGCTTTGGTAAGTTCTGCTACCTTCTCTTTCAACTTCTGCTCTGTCGCCTGTAATTCAGTAAGCTTCTGCTTCTGTGCCGTCAAGTTCGTTTGCTGAAGCTTAATAGCGTCCGTCTGTAGCTTAATCTTAGCCGTTAACTCCGTCTTCTTCGCCTTAAGTAAATCGGTCTGACTGCCTAACGCCTTCGCTTGTGCCGCTTCTACTTTGTATTCGCTGGTTACAAGCTTCATCTGCGTAAGCATTGACTTCATTTGACTGGTAAACTCGCTTGTATTAGCCCCAACTCGTAGACTAGCACCAGCCATTTATTAACTTACTCCTTCGCTTGCGTTTCTCTGTCATATTCGACTTGAAATACAACGTAGCTTAAAAGGTCGCTTAAATCCGATTCTAAGCAGTCTTTATAACTGTTTCGCATATTCTTAATACATATCTGTAAAATGTTATCTAGGGCGTTTTTATACGATTCCCACACTTCTTCCTGTGTGTGTTCTTCAATATAGCCGTTTTCCCTGTCGTATTCATCAAAAGCGCTTCCCTGGTCTTCTACCTGGGTACTTCCGCTTAACATTTCGCTTATCTCCCGTATTTTTTCATTTACGGAAGCGTCCACTATTTCAGTGATTGCCTGGAATGTATTAACAATTTCTGCTACGTCCAGTTGTTCTATTTCTTCTTCCTCTATCCTGTCATTAAAAATTACCCGGATAACGGCAGAATAAAGGTATAATAAGTCGTTTTCGTCTTCTGTCCTGCTTATCAACTCCATAAGCTGTATATATCTTCTGTAAGCGTATGTAGTGATACTATAAAAACGCTTAAGCCGCCCGCCACACTTGATACAGGTATCAATTAAGCGTGTGAACTCAAATTTTTTTTTGCGTCTTCCGCCTGTTCTCCCAGGCGCTTAATAATATTCGCATTGATAAGTGCGAAGTTAAAAATAATCTGTGAAACGTCCGCTAATTCTTCGTTCACTTCTTCAAAAGTAAACTGATTATCGTAGATTTCTACAATAGCACTTACCATACGGTCTAATTCTTCATCTGTATACGTCTGCTTCTCCGGCGTTACCAGGTCGTTATATACTTCCCTAAACTCCCGGTACTTCTTTCTTCCGATTTTGCCGCTTTCATACTCTTTTCCGGCTATAGTAATTACATTCGTTTTTAAGGTTTTTGCTACCGCTTCCGCCTGTAAATTCGTCTTATTCATAATTTCCGCATTGATAAGGGAGAAATTAAGAATAATGCTGCTGATTTCGTCTAACCCGTCGTTTGCTTCATCAAAAGTAAACTGATTTCCATATACCAAAACAATAGCTTCTACCATTTTGTCTAAATCTTCGTCGCTAAATGTCTGTGCTTCCTTCTCTTTCCCTAAAAGGCTTTCATACACAATAGCGAACTTTTTATATTTTTCTCTTGTGATTTTGCCGCTTTCGTACTCTTTTCCGTTTAAGCTGATTTTCATATTATCGCCCTTTCTTACAGGGTGTCATATTCTGACACCCTGGTTATCTTATTATACTCCTGTGGTATCGTCTTCCGTTTCGGGAACGGGTGTATATTCCTGTACCGCGCTGAACCATTCCGCGATAGCTTCCGCTGCTGTCGTATGCTCTGCCATTAAGTTGCTTTCATCCACAATAAGCGCGTAAAGCTTCTTTCGTTCTCCCTCTATTACGTCTTCTTTCTTCCTTGCGTAGAAGGTAAACGTAACTTTAATTGTCTGTGCGGTCTTTTTGTCCTTTACGGTTTCGTATGTAACGTCCGGGTGTTCTGCTTTGCCGCAATAATACCAACAAAATTCATATTTTCCGTTACTCTGTTTTGCGCGGAAGCCTAACGCTACTTCCTTCGCCTTGTCGCCTTCTGCTTTTACCAGGAAGCCGTACTTATACAGCGTATCGAACAGCAGCGCATAATCTCCCGGCGCTAACCTGTTAACTTCAATTTCGATTTCTGTTTTTTCATACGTTTCTACAGTATCTTCTACTTCGTCGTCGCTGTAGGTATATTCGATAGTAAACGTATCTTTTACCGTTGCTGCAATCGCTTTAGCAAGTCTTACCGGGACTTCTGCCGCGTATACGTCTTCGTCGTTAGTCGTAACTTCCGCTACGCAAATATCCTTTAAGCCCACTAAACGGCTTCTTGTAATGGTTTCTTTATTTTCCTTTACTGCTGCCATTTTCTAATTATCTCCTTCCACATTCATAGTAAAGTAAAAACGGGCTGCCTTATGGTAAATCCCGGTTTCCGCTTCGTATTGGTCGTTACCCGCAAAATAAGTAAACCCAGCCTTCTTAAGCAGCTTCTTAACCTTCTTTTTCAGTTTAAAGCAGTCCCTTTTACTCCATATATCAACCTGTATATAGTATTCTTCGCCTTCGTTTGTATCTTCGCTAAAATCTATGTCTTCATCACTCATAAAATAAAAAGTTATATGTGTTTCGTTTATGTCCTGGTTATACCAGCCTTCTTCTGTATGTACTCCTGTTATTCCGATTACATCCGCAACGAACGCCGTTAAGTCCAGTTCTTCGTTATTAGGGTAGTCAGTTACAACCTTTTCAAGCTGTTCTAACTCTGTTTCGTTCAAAATCGCCATACCTAACCCCCTAACTTTTCCTTTAATGTCTTTTCGTATTCTTCTTCTGCAATTTCTTTCAGTGCTTTATACGTCGGTTTTGCTGCTTCCAGCATAAAACCTTTAGGCTTATGTATGGTCGTACCCCATTCATGGAACTTCATGTAGAAGAACGGGGAAACGTCGCCCCTGTCCCAGCCTATCAACTCCCCATAATTCCCGCTTTGCGTCGAAGCCTTCTTAGGTACATTATCCGCCGCGTGCTGTCCTGTCCTGCTGCCTTTTCTGCCGGATTTCATAGGGTTACTACTGTATGCTTTCTTTCGTATCTGCCCTTCTGCTTCCTGTAAACCGATTTCCCCGGCTCTTTTCACAATTTTTTTATTGAGTGCCTTTAGTTCTGATTCCGTAGAAAGTTTTTCTATTTCCTTCTGTATCTCATTCAGTCCCGTAAATTCCATTGTGATATTAAAACTCATACTACTTCCTGCGCCTTTATTACTACTTTTCTTCGGTCATATCTGCCGTAGTCCACCGCAATAATATTAAATACCCTTTCGCCCCATGTAACCCGGTATTCCTTTGTATTAAGGGCTTCCAGTTTGCCGCAAAAACGTGTTTCAAAGTTCACTACATTTTCTAATTTTGCTTCCAGGGCGCTATACAGTTCTTTCCCGTATAGGCTTTTCACCCCGCACCAGCACTTAAAATAGTCTTCCCAGGTTTCTAACGGTCTTCCCTTTTCTATGGTCTTCTGTCGCTTCTGAATCATTAAATACATAATCACGCCCCCACATTTGCCAGTTTGTCTAATATGGTCTTTGTGATGTTGTCCGTCTTCGTATTACTGCTAATTGTAGTCGCCCGTACTTCGTACATATCGCTTACAATCTTCTTTTGAAGAAGGGCGGCGATTCTCCGCCCTTTTTCGTATTCTTCGGTGCTTTCATAATTCGCCGGGTCTTTATAGGCAGTCCCTACACAACTGTCTATATAAGCTTCCGCCGTCAAAATCAACCCTTTTATTTCTTCGTCGTCTTCATCATAATTTACCCGTAAATAGCTTTTCGCCTGTTCAATCGTGAGTATTGCTTCTGCCATTCTTCCACCCCTTCCGGGAACGTATTAGGCAGCCGGGGTAAACTCTACCTTAAAGTCTGCCCTGTCGTCCAGCTTTTCACAGTCAAAGCGTTCCTGTACCTTAAGCGCCAGTTCGTCCGATTCAAAGAATACAGACTTATCCGTAGATACGGTATAACCCTTTCTTTCAAAGAACTTAACCAGGGCGTACAGATTAACCACATAGAAGACTACCGCGCCTTCTGTCGCTGCGGTGATAGCTTCGTCGCTCAATGTAATAAGCCGCTTATTCTCAAAATAGTCTTTATCGTTTACAGTCTTAACTAAATCCAGGTTACGCCCGTTCTTATCTTCCTGGGACTTCAAGTACACATAGCCGGAAAGATTCGTAATCACAATCGTGCGGGCGCGAAGTGTCGGCAGCACGCCGTCAATAACCTTTTTCACGCCGCGCCAATCGGTAACGCCTGTAGACTTGTCCGTAGCGTTTGCTTCTACAATGGTTAAGATTTCGTCGTTTTCACTGTTTACGCCAGCTTCTGCAAAATCCGGCTTAATAACATCCTGGACGATATTAACGGCTTCGTCTTCCTGTAAATCGTTCGCAATGGGAACTAAAGCGCCGTAATTCTCGATATTGTAAGTAATATCTTCTGTGTTTGCCGCTTCGCCCGTTAATTTTGTGCCGGATTTGTACTTAGTAAGCTTTTTGCCGCCGATTTTTGCAAAAGGCATTTTGCCATGATTAGAAGTAGCCCTTACAATGTGGCAATGCTCCTTAAGGCTCGGGAAGCCTTCGCGCAATACCTGGATGTCGTTAACGAACTGCTCCGGCAGAATCGCGGCGTTATTGTCAATGTTTACGGCTGCCCTTTCTTCTTCGGTAAGCGCGCCAGCGCCTTTAAGTGCGAATTTTACAGCCGCCCTTAACTCGTTTGTAGCCGCTACAGTGCGTTTTTCTCCTTTCTTGCGCTGCTGCCCTCTTAACTCCGCCGCTTCGTCCGCGTCTTCGGCTTCTCTTACCGCCAAAAGCTTCTGTAATTTCTTCTTTTCCTCTAATGCGGCTTCCGCCTTATCTGCGTCGCGGCTTTCCAGGTAGCCGTTAATTTCCTCTGTCTTCTTTCCGATTAACTCCCTAAGTTCCTGTACTGTCATTTCCTTAAAACTCCTTTTCGTTTTCTTCCCTAAGCTTCATAAGCCGGGCTTCTGTTTTCAATTTTTCTAATCTTTTTTCTTCTTTTGCTTCTTCTTTTACCTTCTCAAAGCTTCTACAGCTAATTTCCGAACTGTCATAAGCCGGGAAGGTACAGGGGCTAACTTCCAGTAACTCCGCTTTTACTACACTTCTTTTGTAAATCTGTTCGCCTTCGTGTTCTACTTTACTCCACCTGTCTTCCTGGCAGATAAAGCCGAAGCTGCTGCCGTCCACGTCGCCGCGCTTTACACTCTCTTTTACGTCGTTTCCCCAGGAATTATTAGGTAAATCAATATCATACGCTAATCCTGTAGTATCTCCCGTATTAAAGCGTAAAGTATCGGTCTTTGTGCTGCCTAACGGTCTGCTTGTGTCGTGATTCCACAAGGCTTTAATTTCCTTACCCGCTTCTTTGCAGCTTCTTAAGCTTTCATCAAAGCAGCCCGCCGCGATTTCTTCTAAGTACTTATCGCCCCAGCGGTCTACAATCAGTACAGGCGTATTATATTTAACCGCATATCCGCCGATTGTCCGGCTTTCTTCGCCTTCTGCTGCCGCCCTTACTTCTAAGGCGATTCCCTGGCAATTCGCGCAATAATTACGAATTTCCGGGCTGTGTTCTTCCGTCCTTTTACTCTCCGGCATTGTTTGCGCTCCCTTCCGTTCCTTTTCCTATGTCTTTCAGCTTCAAAACTCCGGCATTTACTATTAGTTCGTTGCCGTTCGGGTCTGTTTCCCGCTGCAATTCTAAGCGTGATTCGTTCGGCTTATAAATGCCAGCAGACGTATAACCACACAGTATTTCTTGCTGGGTCTTCGCGTCCGTCCTTAAAATTACATTGGTATTAAACCTTGCTTTGTAGCCTTTATCCCTTTTTTCTTTGGTTAATGCACTCCATGTTACTTCCTGTTCTATAGATTCATATAAAATCAATAGCGTATCTACTAAAAAATTTAACTGCTGTTGTTCTAACGAATTGTTGTTTGTGTCCTTAAGGTCGTTTAGCTGGTGCATTTTAACCCCAAAAAGCGCCGCAATCTGACTTATTGACATTCTTCTAACCTGTTCGTACTGCGCGTCTGCCAGGGATAAATTAACAGGCTGTACGCTAAATCCTGCCGGGACTGTAAAAATACGTTTCCCTTTGCTATAAAGCCGCCCAAATTTCGCTTGTATCTTCCCTAGCTCTTTTTCGTCCTTAATATCAGACGTAAGCTGTACTACCATTTTGTTAGTTAACCCGTTGTCATACAGGCTATTTAAGTAATTTTGCGCTTTTATCTGCCCTTCTATTGTGCTTTTGACAAGTTCCCTTACTGGCTTCGTGTTGATTCCGTCCATTGTGAAGCCCTTAAATATAAGCAAGTCCTCATAAAATCCGTAATCTGTCGTACTGCTGCCAGTTACCCGGTATTCTATCAAAATCTTATTTCTAAGCTTCGATTTGAGTAGCCCCGCGTCGTCTATCGTCATTCCTTCTATTACGCAAGGGTAGAGCGCCAGTAATTCGCCTTTTCTTCCATACTGCTTTACTGCCGCGCTTATTCCGTCGTGCTGCCTGGTCGCTTCTATCGCCTTCCAAAAATCTACAGCCGTCATATACGGATTAGGTCTAAGACTTAAGATTTCATTTAACGGGTCTTCTGTCGCCCTTCTTATTCCTGTTTCTGTATCTTGTACCAGGTAAAGCGGCGTTTTTGCTACGGCTTCCGCAATTTTCTTAATGCATGTAAAATATGTTATTTCCCGCATAGCTGCTACGGGCTGGTTCTCCTCAATTCCGAATACTTTCAAAAATATTTTTTCTTCGTCTGTCAATTCTGTTGTGTCTATTGTTTCTTCTCTTTTTTCCAAAAAGTCTAAAAACATTACTTCTTACCACTCCTAACCAGCATAACCGCCGCTGTCAGCATTTCCCCACTTAGCAAATATAACCCCGCGTGCCTGTTAATATCGTAAGTAACGGCAAAAGCGATAACCAGGGCAGCTATTAACAATGCGTCCGCAACTATCAGCCTTAATTTTTTAATTTTCTTTATCCTCTTAAGCATTTTTCCGCCTTTCTTACATAGCGTCCAGGTATTCAACCGGGTTATAGTGTTCTATTCCGTTTTCTTCGATACAAAGCAATAAACCCATAAGCATAGCTATTATGCCGTCTATCTTAAATTTTGATTTCTTCTTACTGTATTTCACGCCTAACATTTCGTCATAAACCGCTATACAGTTCTTCGCCATGAACCTAAAGCACTCATTTTCTGCTATGATGATTCTTTCATCTACTAACAGATTTTCAAAATCATTGATTACCTGTGTCATGGTCTTCGTTCCCTGTCCCAGCGGTATAACGTCCCAGCGTTCTTCTAACCTGTTAATAATCGTCTGGCTTCCCCATTGGTCGAATCCTATTTGTTCTATTCTGTATGCTTCGTCTAATTCTGTAGCATGGTCTAAAAATCTGTCGAAGTTTATATATTTTCCGTCAAGTGCTATTAAGTCGCCTTTCTTTATCCAGTATTCATAAGGGTTATTGTCCTTATGCTGCCTGTATGCTACCGTTTCTTTCGGCGTATACAGATACGGAACAACAATAAATCGCCCTGTAGTTTCTTCGTAAAATACCAGCACGAAGCCCGTTATATCGTTCTTACTAGATAAATCCAGCCCACCCCAGCACTTCCAGCCCTTAAGTTCTTCCGGGTCTACCTTCTTCGTGCAAGTGTCCCATAAATCCATATTGATAGCGCCTTTTTCATGGTCTAACGCTACATGCTGGTTAAGAAACATTCTTCTAAACATATTTTCTTGAAGCGGCATAAGCCTAATACGCTTTGCATAGTTCGCCAGGTCTTCCAACTTTCTAAATACGCCTAACGCTGGATTTGATTTATACCATTGTGCTTCATCTTCTACGTTACAATCCTTATCCGCTTCGTAAATCCGATAGTAAAAGCTGGGGTCGTCCATTTCCCCGGCTTCTATCTTCTTCGCCATTGTATAAAGCTGCATTTCCGGGTTAGCCGGGTCTTCGCCGCTAGAAGCTGTTGTAATTGTCATTATTAGCGGTTCGTCCCATGCGCCTTGCCCTGTTCTAAGCTTTCCGTACATTTCGTCGTTTTTCGCCTGGTGTATTTCGTCCAGGACTGCCACATAATCGTTAAAACTGTCCGCGTTATCCGCGTCCGAAGAAAGTACCATTAGCTTATTTCCGTTGTCTTTTCTTACAATGGTCTTTGTACTGCTGGTAATCTTGCAGTATCGCCGTAAAGTCTTATTCGTCTTTATAAAGTGTTCTACTGTCGCGTATAATTCCCCGGCTTGCTTCGTTGTGTTTGCTGTCAAAATAAAAAGCGCGCCGAAGATATGACGTTGACAGAAGAACAGGTATACTACTATAATCGCTGCTAAAAATGATTTCCCATTTTTTCGCGGTATGTTTATATGTGCTTCTCTGTGTTTTCGCTTACCGTCGCTTTTTCGTCTTACGCAAAGAATTTCTGTTATAATCTCAAACTGAAATTCTAATAATTCAAAGCTTCGGCTTGCCCCTCTATCATTCGTCAACTTCGACACGAACTTAAATATTTTCGTCGCTTCTTCTACGTCGTAATAATATTTGTCTGTGTCCCATTTCTTTTGTAACTTTTCCAACCAGGAAGCTAAAAGCAATTCCCTTTTAATCATGCGCTACCATTCCGTCTAATTCCGGGTCTATACCATTGTCCGATATACTCCCGGCTTCTTTCATCCGCTGCCGCGCTGCGGGGGTTAGCCCCAATTCCTTAGCCCATGCCCGCATTTCTGTTTGTGCTTTATTTGCTATGCTTACTTCTGGTCGTTGCTGTTCGTAGCCGTTGTCCCCAACAATCATACTATAGCCTTTTTCGTCTATAATCTGTTCGCACCGCTGCCACTTCGCATAATTGATACAATAGGCTTCTAGTGCTTTTAAATCCTTGTCTGTAAAATCCTTTCCTTCTGCCGCTAAAATTTTAGCCACTCTGCGCCATTCTTTTTTAGCTGTATCATTTAACCACTTCGGACAGGGTTTAGGCTTATTTTTCTCTTTTTCCTTTTCTTCTTTTGCCATGCTGCCACCTCTTAGACACCCCCCTATAGTAAAAATCGGCTTTTTTTCTCACGCCGACTTGAACTCGGGACTTTTTAA
>OKWJ01001644.1_pt1 | contig 14676 bp, 16 predicted proteins | sample 1607121 | NCBI WGS metagenome assembly OKWJ01 (sample SAMN04414080, study PRJEB24778) | human gut metagenome | material: faecal | host: Homo sapiens | reverse complement strand
ACACATTTGCCTAATTTTGCACAAGCTCTGCAATCTCGGCAAGGAGAAATTGCATTTGTTCCAATATAAAATATTTCAGTTTCAATATTTTTTTGATTTAATACATTTGCGACTTCACATAAAGCAGTATAAGTACAGCCCTGTTTATGTGGTGAACCATTTAGTAAAAGAACTTTCATCACTACTCTCCATAAGATAATGTATCATAAACTTTTGCAACAATTTTCCAATCACCGTTAATCTTATTCATAATTAATAAATCTGTGAATTTATACCCGTGCCAATTATCTTCAATAACCCTCACTACCGCAATGGTTTTTTCTAATGTAATAACATCCACTCTTGCGACATAATCATCTGTGCAAGCCCCCATTTTATCTATAGTATCGTAGAAAAGTTGAATTGAACCTGATTGATATTCTTTTTCATTTAATTGACCATAGAAGCTTGCCTTTTCATAAAAATAAGGTTTTACAATTTCACTATTACCATTTTTAACAGCTTCAATAAATTTTCTTGCTAAATTCTCAACTGTGTTGAATTCTTCTATTTGTTCTCTCATATAATCCTCCTTTACTTTTTACAAGAAGCATGATAAACTTTAGCGGTAATTTATTCAAGTACGGATATTTAGGTAACCTACTTACTTTAAAGGAACCATTTATGGAAAAAGAAGAAAAAGATTGCATAAATAGTGTTGAAAGTTTTGAAGAAACTGGATTTAATTATACTCTATCTCTAATAAGCGGAAAATATAAACTAACAATTTTATATGCTCTATATAGACATAAAGTAATTCGCTTTAATCAATTACAAAAATATTTAAAAATGATTTCACATAAAACATTAAGTAATGTATTAAAAGAACTTGAAGCGGATGATTTAATCATAAGAAAAGAATATCCGCAAATTCCTCCTAAGGTTGAATATTCGTTATCGGAAAAAGGGAAATCACTTATTCCTATACTATATTCATTATGTGAATGGGGAGAGAAGCATAAAATTTAAAACTTTTTATAGTAACCGGACTTTATTTACTTAAAATGTCAAATAATCGTTTTAGCCGTACAAGTTAGATTGTGAGGGCGAAATAGACTATAACATTGATTTTAAAATAGAAAATTTAAGTCAATTCTTGGACAGTAATCGGACAATGATGACCAAGAAAAGACCATTTTGTAACATGTAAAACGATTACTTCCGACCGCTAAAACTTAAACACAAAGCCAACTTTGCCGAATAATCTTTTTATGCGTGCAGATAAAATGTCCCGTTAAATTACAGTAAAAATAGACAATGCAAAATATAAATCAACTTTTCATGTAAAAGCCAAAATGCTTAAATTTGAAGAGGTTGAACCGCTAACAGGCCACGCAGTAGGCGGGGTTTGTCCTTTTGCAGTTAATGAAGGCGTAAAAGTCTATCTTGATGAATCATTAAAAAGATTCAAAACAGTTTTTCCAGCCTGTGGCAGCGCCAACAGTGCAATAGAGTTAACTATACCGGAGCTGGAAAAATATTCTTTAAGCAGCGGCTGGGTATATGTGTGTAAAAACTTGGTTTAATAAAAAAGAAAAAACGCGCCCGGAGAGATTCGAACTCCCGACCTTTTGGTTCGTAGCCAAACGCTCTATCCAACTGGGCTACGGGCGCATTTGATTTTTATAATAACTCAAATAAAATTTTTTGTAAAATTTTATTTTAATTCATTTTAAATTATTGTTGAATTTGATATTACAAGATGGCTTATTTACGCCTATCCTATTTTTTTTGTTCAGCAATGTTTTTATCGTATTTAATAGAGCGGTAAACGCCGTACAAAACACCACTAAATAATATACCAGTTGCAATTATTGTCAAAATTGTTTGACTATCCATTTTTTTGCTCCATTTCATTTAATTTTTCTAACAGTTTATCACATGCTTCTTTTTTATCCCAGTACTTTAAGGTAAAGCAGAAAAATAGAATTGCACCCAAAATAGAAAACACAGCTTTCATAAAATTTAAGTCTGTTGATAACAGTGTTACCGTTCCGCCACCGGTCAGAAATAAAGCACTCCATAACAAATTTACTTCATTAAGATAAACTTTTAAAGTTCTGTCTGTTATTTTAATTATATTTTTTTGCATGTTTATATTTTATCATTATTTCAATCGCGGTCAACATTCATCTACTTGAAAAATTTTACACCTCAAAGGATTATTATTGTGCAAAATATAGTAAAGCCAAAACCGGAAAAATCAGTACTACCAATTTCTTTTATAAATATATTCCGGGCAATAGCCTGTTTTCATCATTTCATTATTTATGTTTATGTACTTTCCTTGAGGGTCTTTGTAATAAAATATACCGACAAGCCTGCTGTAGTGGTCAACGCCGGTGATTTCAAGATATATTTCTTTGTGTTTTCTTAAAATTTTTATCATTTCTTGTTTTGCTTTTAAACCGCGTGAAATTATTTCATCATCTGTGAGACCTTTGTTGCGTTGATATTTTATATGATTGTTGTCTGATGTTTCATAACAGTCAATGCCGGTTAGTCGAACACTCACATTACGCTCTTTCAAACGTATTTTAACTGTGTCTCCGTCTATGACATAAGCAATTTGTGGCTTGAATGTGTTTGGTAATTCAGTCGTATTCAAAGCGGAATTTTGATTAAATGCTAAAGTTACCCCGTTTGAAACGCAAAAAAGCAGACAAAACGCTAACAAAAACCGTTTTTTCATGTTGATGTTCTCCTATTCAATTTAAATTTGTAATGCCGAGATTAATTATAATACAAAATAGGAAAAATAAAGAGTTATTTTCACCTTTATTTTATATAGAAAAATGCAGGAAGTACAATTATCATATTATTACTATGTATTACGAACTTGCCAAAGTTTTTGGTGCCAATATTAAAAGATTAAGAAAAAATCGCAATCTTTCACAGGAAAAGTTTGCAGAAGTTATTGGTATGCAGTTAAAATCCGTTGTCAATTTTGAAACAGGAAGAAATATTGCCAATTCTGGTAATTTACAAAAAATTTGTGCAAAATTAGAAATCCCACCTGCTGAACTTTTTATGGTTTTTCCCGAAAATCCTACCTCTAAAGAAAAAATAGATAACTGCATGAGAATATTAAATTACATGAGTGATGAGGATATCGACATTTCTTACAGCCTATTAAAGGCGCTTATGAACAGGAAAAAATAGCATTAAAATTCAATATAATATCTAAAACCAAAATTCATAGTAACTTTTTAAAAGATTTAATCTTAAATAGTGGTATAGAAATTAAGGCTAAAAAACGTTAATCTTTATCTATGTTCGATGTTAAAATGATTCTTGGTCAAAATATTAAAGCATTAAGATTAAAATTAGGATTAAACCAAGAAGAATTTGCAGAAAAATTTAATTGTGATGCCAAAACAATTAGCAGATTAGAGACAGGGAGAACCTTTACTTCTGCTGACACTATTCAAGAAATTTGTAAAGCATTTAATATACTTCCTCAAGAGCTTTTTAAGCTAAATAACTTATCGGTTGATGAAGATATGGAAAAACAAGAATTGTTAGATATTTTTTTAATGCAGCTAAGAAACCAAGATAAGAAAACCATAGAAAATCTTTTAAAAGTTAACAAAACAATTTTAGAAACTTTTAATTCTAAATAATTAAAAGTATATTTGTAACGAATTAACATAACAATTTTTTTATAACTGACACGGCGACAGACACGGGGTGTATTTTGTGTTAGATTTATTTAAGAATCAGAAAATAAAAGGGATTTATTATGAACGATAACTACGAAAAATTCTTTAATGCAGAACCCCTGGCCTTAAAATACGGAGAAAACCCTCACCAAAAAGCTTTTATATATATAAATAATGACAATGCTCAATTTGAAAATCTCTCGGATGTTGAGCTTTCTTACAACAATTTGTTAGACATTAACTGTGCGGCATTAATTGCTGCGGAATTTTACGATGTTAATGCCGCTGTTATTGTTAAACACAACACTCCCTGCGGCGCAGCACTGGGCAAGACATTAAACGAGGCTTATTTAAAAGCATTTGACACTGACCCTGTGAGCACATTCGGAGCAACAATTGCTTTTTCTAAAACAGTGGACAAAGAAATTGCAAAACACGCGTCATCCGTTTTTCTTGATGCGGTAATTGCACCTGACTTTGACCCTGACGCACTTGAAATTCTTAAGAAAAACGAAGCGTTGAGAATAATAAAACTCATCACTCCTTACAAAACCATACGCACAATGCAAGAACAGGAAGTCCACATTACTCCGTTCGGCACGCTTGTGCAGGAAACTGACAACAAAGAGCTTGACAAAGACACGTTCAAAGTTGTTTCTAAAACCAAGCCCGACGCAGAAATGATTGAGGACATGGTATTTGCGTGGAAAATAGCAAAACACGTAAAAACAAATGCTGTTGTTGTTGCAAAAGATTTTAAAACGCTGTCTATCGTCGGAGGCCAAACAAGCAGAATCGATGCTGTAGAAACAGCTCTGGATAGAGCCTGTGACGGTGCAAAAAAAGCTGTAATCGCATGTGATGGGTTTATTCCTGCAATAGACAGTATACAAGCAGCTGCTCAATGCAGAATCGGCGGAATTATTCAAACAGGAGGCACTCACAAAGACAAAGATGTTGTTGATGCTGCCAACAAATATGAAATAGCAATGATTACTACAGGCATAAGACATTTTAAACACTAGAAGCAAATCCGGAAACGAGAACATTTATGACAAACAACGAAATATCACAAGAAAATATGGAACAGCATGAAAACAAGAAAGCAGTTGCCTGGCTTACGCTGGGGCACGGTATGGCTGACAGTTATTCAGGTTTTATCAATCCTATTTTGCCTTTTATTGTTGCAAATATAGGTACAACGCTTGCAGCTGCAACCTGTGCGATTAGTGCTTCGCAACTTTTTTCTTCTATGATGCAGCCTGTATTCGGGTTTATTGCTGACAAGTGGAGAAAAAGATTTTTTATTTTTTGGGGCATTATTCTGGCATCGATATTTTTCTCACTTACAGGGCTTGTTCAAAATATATGGCAGCTCGCGTTATGTCTTATCTTAGGCGGTGTGGGTGTTGGTTTTTACCACCCGCAAGCAACGGGGTTTGTTGTAAGGTACAGCGGTAAAAATCTGGCAAAGTACATGAGTATTTTTATTGCCGCAGGCACAATTGGATATTCTGTAGGGCCTATTATATCCTCTTCAATAACACAGTTTTTCGGAGTAACAAAGCTGCCTTTGGCTGCAAGCTGGGGGATTTTATTTGCTCTTGCCGTATTTTTGTTTGTGCCTAAAATAAGCCACCAGCCGGTACCAAAAGACACAACGTCTTTTAAAACAGCGGTAACTGATATTTTTAAGAACAAAACAGTAAGAATTTTAATAATGGTTTCGGCCTTAAAATCGCTTGTAACATCAAGTTTTAGTGTGCTGTTACCTTTTTACTGGAAAAGCCTCGGCTACAGTGCTTTTCAGATTGGTATAGCAGTATTTTTATTCCTGACGGTTGGTGCTTTTGGTACTTATATCAGCAGCAAATATGAAAAATTAATAGGCTACAAAAACGTGTTTTACACATCTTTGATTGTACCTTTTATTTTAACGCTTGTATTTGTTAGCCTTATGAAGCTTTCACCCGTTTTATCTTTTATTTTATTTATTCTGACAGGTTTTGTGACAATGTTGTCCGTTTCCATAAACATGGTAATGGCTCAAAAAACAATGCCGCAGTACAAGAGTATGATTTCGGGCTTTATTGCAGGTTTCAGCTGGGGGATTGTCGGTGTAATGCTGCCGTTAATCGGTTTTGTAGCACAGAATGTGGGTATTATTAAAGTGCTTGTTGTAATTGCATTTATTCCATTTGTGCTTTCTTACTTTGTGAGATTTTTGCCCGACGCTCAAAGCGAATAAGAATTATTACAATATATTAATTGCCATGGTTGATTTCTAATCATGTTTTAAATATTATTATTTGTACGAACCGCAGACAACAGGCGGGGGAATGGCGTAAGAGCTGGCAGTAACGGTCAGAAGGCACGTCGGACTCTCTTAAAAGACAAGCCTGTCGAGGATCAGATACTGGAACAATACAGTGTATTGTAATAGTAAAAACAGAAGAAAGAATGTTTTGTCTGATGATTTTGCGGTTGTATGCAAAATCATTTTTTGTATGCAAATAAATAAAAAAGGTCGATAAACATAAATATAAAAGGAGCAAAACATGGCAACAAAAGCCTTTAAAGAACAAAAAATTGCACATATTAAAGAAAGTGCACAAAAGGCTAAAGTAGCAATTGTAACTAACTACAAAGGTTTATCTGTTGAAGAAATCACTAACTTGAGAAGAGCTCTTCAAAAAGCAGGTGCTGATTATACAGTTACAAAAAATACATTAGCCAAAATAGCTATGAAAGGAACTGATTTTGAAGTTCTGGCTGATTCTATGAAAGAATCAACTGCTATAGCATTCGGTTTTGAAGATGAAGTTTCTGCAGCAAAAGTTGTTGCAAAATTCATCAAAGAAACAAAAAAAGCAGAAGTTATCTGCGGCGCATTAGACGGCCAATTGCTCGATGCAAAACAAGTTGAAGCATTAGCTAAAACTCCGTCTAAAGAAGAACTTTACGCAAAAATGCTTGGCTGCGTAAATTCACCTGCTACAGGTATTGTTGGTTCTGTCAACGCTGTAATGAGCAGCCTTGTAAGAGCTATCGACGCTGTAGCTAAAAAGAAAACAGCATAAAATACACAAAAATAATAAAAGGAGAAAATCATGAGTGTAGAATCTATTTTAGAATCAATTGAAAAATTAACTTTGTTAGAAGCAGCTGAATTAGTAAAAGCTATGGAAGAAAAATTCGGCGTATCTGCTGCTGCTCCTGTTGCAGTTGCTGCTGCTCCTGCTGCTGGTGCTGCTGAAGGCGGTGCTGAAGAAGCTTCTGAAGTAAACGTTATCCTTGCTTCTGCAGGTGCTAACAAAATCGCTGTATTAAAAGAAGTTAGAGCTATCACTGGCCTTGGCTTGAAAGAAGCTAAAGACCTCGTAGACGCAGCTCCTAAAGCTATCAAAGAAGGCGTTAAAAAAGAAGACGCTGAAGCTATCAAAAAACAATTAGAAGCTGCTGGCGCTACTGTAGAAATCAAGTAGTTTTAATACAAAGCTTAGTTTCAAAAAGCCGTTTTCCAACAGGAAAGCGGCTTTTTTTATTCAAGATATTGAGACAGATTCTCTATATATTCAACGGGTTTTACTGATGCGTACGGCTCAAAGCTTAACACGTTCAGATATTTTTTTGCACGGCTAACTGCTACATAAAAAAGACGTAATGCCTCATTTTTTTCTCTGGGCTTTTGCCAGAGCTGTTTGTAGATAAGTGCTTTTGCAGTGGGCTTACCCTTGTATTTTGAAGCGATGATGCCAAATCCCGGTTTTTCTCCGTACTGCATATCAAAAATTATGCCTGATTTGTCCGCTGTTTTTGAAGAAGAAGCAATACTCAAAACAAAAACATACGGAAACTCAAGCCCCTTTGATGCATGTATTGTCAATATCTGCACTGCATCAAGCTCAAGAGTATTGACAGACGGCAATTCAAAGTTTCTATCATCCTGAATTTTTTCCAGATAATTTAGAAGAGTGTTTATGCTGAGAAAATTTTCACTTTGCGTAAAATCATCAATTATTTTTTCCAGTATCAAAAGATTGTTTTTGGCATTTTCCTGTTCAAATTCTGAGGAAAAATCACTACAGTTATACAAGCAAATATTTTCTTTTATAATTTCGAATATTTGCATAAGAGAAAGTGAACTCTTGTGTTTTTTGATTTTATTTACAGTGTCATAAATTTTTTCCAGATATGATATTGAAGTTTTATCAAGGGTTTTCAGGGTAATATATTTTTGTGCAAGATTCATCCTTTTGACGGTATCAAAATCCGTCTGGCAAAGTAACTCTTTATCCAATGATTTTTTTATCTCAAAGAGCTCTGCATCAGTAAAATTGACTTTTAAAAGTCTGAAAAGCGCCTGTTCGTCTTCGGAATTTTTAATAAGCCTGAAAGCTGATATTACGTTTTTTACAACCGGTTCTTTAAAAAACCCTGTATTAACTTTTTTTACTGCAGGAATATTTTTCTTTTTGAGCTCTCTTTCAACAATATCAGCCTGAGCGTGAGACTTGACAAGCACTGCAAAATCTTTGAAGGAGGCGTTATCGCGTTTGAGCAGTGAGGAAATTTCCTGTGCAATATATGAGGCTTCCGTTATTTTTTGTTCGTAAGCGTTTTCAAACCCCTCTATGCGTGTAACTTTTATATCTCTTGCTGAATCCGGATAAGTCAGATTGGGATTTGCATTGAGATTTTCGCCTTCCAGTTTAAGCTCGTTTTGTGTAACAAAATTTACCGCATTAAGCACCTGAGGAGTGGAGCGATAGTTTATTGAGAGGTTTACGGGTTCAAATTTTTTAGAGTATTTTTTTTCTGCATTTTTATGCAAAACCTCAAGATTTTCCATTTGAGCATATCTAAAAGCGTAGATAGATTGTTTTCTATCGCCTACAAAAGTGAGGTCAGGGTTATCCGGATTGAGCAAAAGCTCGATTAATTCCAGCTGTGCTCCGTTTGTATCCTGAAATTCATCCACGATTATCTGTTTAAAATAATTTTGATAATACGAACGGATTTGTTCGTTTTGTTTAAAAATCATGATTGTTTTGTTGATTAAATCATCAAAATCAGCGAGGTCGTGGTTTTCCAGTTCTGTTTGATAAAGTTCATACACAGCTGCAATCACTCTGGTGAGCAAAAGTTCGGCTTGGGTCACAGGTTCAATGATTTCAGGGAAACCTTGAGCCATACCGTATTCCGAGGCTTTTCTTTTACCGAATTTGTCGAGTACCAGTTTGGCCTTTGCAATGGAATCAAAAACCGCCTCATCCAACACGGTAGAATCATCCGTATAATCTTTAAAATGCTGTGCCCAGTTGGCTGCATAATCTTCTTTTGTTGCAAACTTGAACGGAGTATTCTGCATTACATTGGAAAAATCAGCTGTTGCATTTAACGAAGAGTGCAAAAACTCTTGAGGGGTGATACCCAGAGATTTAATTTTTTTGATTACATTATAAATATCATCAAAAAGAGTATCGAGGTCGCTTATTTTATTCAATCGTGCAATGCTTTTTACAGACAAAACCTCCTGATTTGCTTCGCCGTATTTGATTTTTTTAACAAGATTTGAATAAATTTCTTGCAGCTGTTGTTCTTCTGCCATTTTAAAAGACGGAGAAAGGCCTGCTTCGATAGAATATTTTTTTAAAATTCTGATACAAAAACTATGGAAAGTTGATATCCACAAATCCGTATCCGAATAAGCGTGCAAGTTGTTGTCTTCCAGTTCTTTTATTATACGTTCTTTCATCTCATTTGCGGCTTTGTCTGTGAATGTTATAACGAGAATTTTTGACTGCGGGTCTTTTTCCCCGCGTTCCATAAGGTCGAGTACAAGTTTTAAAAACCTTTTTGAGATGATTTTTGTTTTGCCTGTGCCGGCGCCGGCAACAATTTTTGTACAGGATTCAAGAGGGTTCAAAACAGCCTGTGTTTGAGCTTCATTGAGCCCGTCAACAATATCTTTAATATTTTGCAATGTATCAGTCATCTGTTTCATCCTCCGAATCGCAAAGGAATTTATAAGCACAGTTTTCGCACGCCCAGCCGGACGATTTTTTAAACTCTGTTTCGTTTTTAATTTTATCTATAACTGTTTCTTTCAGATTCTCTATGATTTTTTCTTTATAAAATTCTATTTTATCTGCTTTTACAGAATCTTCATTACAACCGTTGTCTTTGGCTTTTGGTCTTATATAAACAAGGGACAACTCTGATATTTTGTCTTTGTATTGAGAAAGTTCAGGGCTGTTTTGGCTTGCCAGATAATAAAGAGGTATTTGATAGTCATACGCATTTTGCAAAGTTGTTACATCAGAAGGATCTTTGCCGGTGCGCAGTTTAAAGTTTACCCCGTATTCGCTTATGGCATATTCAAGAGTATTAGCTTTATCACGTCCTGTTTTGTAGTCCACAATTTTTATGCTGCCGTCATTTTGGGTAAGGATAGCATCAATTCTGCCGTCAAACACAACATCCGGTATTTGAGGCAGTGAAAAAGTAAAAGATTTTTCGCACTCTGCCTTTACACACGGAGAGTCAAAGCCTCCGGACATACAAAAATCATCAACAGCATCTGAAAAATTCTCTTTCATTTCTGCAATTGCAAGGTCATCAGCAGCTTTAACAAGGTCTATATCTGTTTGTTTAAAGCCTGCGAGCAAGGCTTTTTGTTCGTTTTCTTCGTTTTGTTTTGAGTCAAAGAGAATACAAGAAAGTTCTATTGCCGTATTTTTATCAAAACTTTTAAGATATTTTGTATTTAAAAGCTCAAACACAGCGTGGACAACTGTTCCGTAACTTGCTGCAAAAGTGTATGGTTCTTTGAGGTTTAGCAGATTTTTGTAATAATATTTTCTCGGGCATTTTTGAAAAGCATTAATCGAAGAGGCATTCAACTTTAAAATGTCACCATTTGAAATTATTTGTTTATCAGGATTTTTTTCATAGGAAGTTTTATTCTCTTTTTCCAATGATTGTGATGCATTTTGCTCTATCGTTATTTTTTTGTAATTGAGAGAATCAAAGTCTTTTAGAGCACTAAAAGCAACAGATGGTTGTGTATTTTTTTTAGATTCATAGCTGTGATAAGAAAATGTAATTTTTACATCCGCCGCAGCCATTACATTGCAAAGAGAATCAAGTCGGGTTTTGAAAAAGACCCCGTCCGTAATTAAAAAAGTTTCGTATGAAGGGTTGAGTTTTTTAAGTTGGGTCGTCAAAATTTCGTTTGTTTTTATAGAAACAAACGGGTAAGACGGATTTGTGCCGGGAAAATTATTTTCTGTAAGGCCCGCAACAAAAACGTATTTAAACTTTGTTTTAGAAGATATATCAGCACTGATTGAAGCAAGATAAACAGCATTTTTATCTTTTTCTGTGTCTTTTGGCAGCCATTTCAAAATATCCTTAAATGATTCAAAATCTGCTTTTTTATTCAAAACTGTATCGTAAAGTTTTTGAAGCTCGTATAGACTTTTTATTTTACCTGCAAGAATTTTCATTAAGGGAGTTTTTTCAAAATACGGAAAAAATCTTTTTATTACACAATCCGCTGCCTGTGCGTAATTACCTTCTTTATAAAATGAGTAAAATGATTTTATTGCCCCGAATTCCCTGCCGAGAAGCTTTGCATCTTCCTCTTTCAGATTGTTCCATCCTGTATGAATGGCACCGAGAATTGATTTTTGAGGAGAGCTTTCAGGGAGTTTTTCTTTTGCATTTACAATTTTTTCTACTGCATAGCTGTCTGTAAGCACCTCTTCTAACAGGTCTTTAAAAAGTTCATCTGATTTTTGGATACATATTTCTTTTAATGCTTTTGAGTTTGGTGAGCTGTTTTGGAATTCTTCGTATGTAAAATCTTGAATATTTAGCTCAAGCAGCACATCACTGATATTTTGATAAATGTTTAGTTTATGTTTCAGATTTTCGTAGTGTTCATTATAGATACTGCTTAAAACAGGTATATTTTGAGTTTTTAAAATATCACAAATTTTATCTCTGGTTTCTGTTTTGTCTGCAAATACAGCTATATCCCCATAGTTTACATCAGGGTTTTGGGTAAGTTCTTTGATTTTATCTGCAATATAAAAAGCTTCCTGCGAAACATCGGTGAATTCAAGATAGCTGACACTTTTTGATTCTTCTTTTTCAATTTTGAAGGGTTGTTTTTTATTGAACAGATTTTTTAACAAAAGTCTTATTTTCTCAATATCTTTATTAGCGCATATCAAATCTTGTTTGAATACACTTGAATAGCCAGGAAGTACATAGCTGTTTTTTTCCATTGTTTTTACATATGCACTGTACAGTTCTGCTACGCAAAAAAGCCTGCTCTCATCAATGCGGGAAGTATCTAATGATTTTATAACTTGTTCAAATTTTTCCGGAGTTATAGCGTATTTATACAGCCCGTTAAAGGTGTTTAAAAGCTCTTTAAAAAAGCTGTCTGACTTCGTCAAAAGAGATAAAGCCTTATCCGAACAAAATATATTTTTACCCAGTGATTTAACAATATTTAATGCAAAAAGACTGTAACTTTGAGAGTTCTCTTTAAGAGTTTCCATCATAATCTCCGTTATAACAAAAGGTCGTTATCTATGATTACTCTCAACACATGTTCAGGTTTTATTGCGCACATACAGGGGTTGATATCAGTCTGGTTGTACTCTGCAACCTGGCATTTCCTGTTATTACAGGGGATACAGCTCAAGTCTGCTGATAGTGCAAAGTGATTTATTCCCCACGGGCCGGTTCTGCACACAGGCATTGATCCATAAAGACCTATGCAATAAGGTTTTTCTGCAGCAGAAGCAATGTGGAGCGGGCCTGTATCACCGGATACAAAAACATCTGCAAGAGAAAAAACAGCAGCAGATTCTGCTATAGAATATTTACCGGCAATGATTTTTATATCAGGATGAAGATTTTCAAAAACTGCTGCTTTTTCTGCATCTTCTATAGAGCCTGCAATATAAATATAGCAGTCATAGTTTTCCAGAATAGAAAGAGCAAGTTCTTTATAATTTTTCATCGGCCATTTTCTGCCCTGTCTGGAAGGACTTGCCTGTGTGTTAAAAATAACAATTTTTTTATCCTGAGGAATATCTGCTTTGACTCTTTCCAGTATATCGTCTGGAATTTCCAGTTTAAGATCATTTGGGTTTTCAATTTCTTTAAGTGCTTTTTTGGCAGTTCTGAAAAAGTTTTCGACCGCATGGAGTTTGTAAGTTTTTTTGTAGTTTACAACTTTTTTTGCAAAGCACATAAAAGCAAGGAATTTAAATCTTAAAGACGGTTGAAGATTGATTATCAGGTCATATTTTTCTTTTCGAAGCTGGGATGCAAGTTTAAACAGATAAGAGTATTTTTTGCTCTCAAGTACTATGACCCTGTTGAGTCTAGAGTCATTTTGCAAAAGCTGTGCGGGTACAGGGCCTGTGACATAATCTATTTCTACATTAGGATATGTCTCTTTAATACTTCTAAAAACGTTTGTTGTATGGACAACATCGCCTATTGCACCTTCTCGTATTATAAGAATTTTTTTCATGGTATTTCTCTCATATAAAACTTACAGCTCAAACTCATATATATAATCATCCATCACATAGCCGTTTCCAATATCGGTTTCAACGCTTGAAGTACGTACAAATCCGAGTTTTTCATACGCCATAATTGATGCAAAATTGTATTTGTTAACGGTTAAAGTGATTTTTGGAAGCTCCAGCTCTCTTGCTATCGGCACAATAGCATTTGTAAAGGCTTTTCTTGCATAGCCTTTGCCTCTGAAGTCCTTTTTTATATATATTTTTGACAAAAACAGGTTATCTTTTTGTTTTTGCACTGCAAAATAACCAAAGTTTTCTCCGTCTTCTTCAAGGAAATAGTAGCTGTACTGTTGATAATTCATCTGAGCCTTAACTACCTGTTCTGATTGAAATTTTTCGAGCATATAATCTATCTGCTCCTGTGATATGAAGCAGATAGAATACTCGTTCCAGATTTCTTTTGCCAGAGCACAGAGCTCTTTTATTTGTTCATCTGTTTCTATTTTGACCCAGTCAAACATTTATGGCTCCTAGCGTTCAGCTGCAAGTTTTTCTCTTACCTTAGCTTCAACTTCCTCAAGAATTTCAGGGTGTGTTTCAAAGAATTCTTTTGCTTTTTCACGGCCCTGGCCCAGTTTTTCTTCGTTGTAGCTAAACCATGCACCTGCTTTTTTCACAATATCCATGCTTACGGCAACATCAAGAATACAGCCGAGTTTGCAGATTCCTTTGCCGAATATGATATCAAATTCGCATGTTTTAAACGGAGGTGCTACTTTGTTTTTAACAACTTTTACTCTTACTCTGTTTCCGATATCTTTATCATCTTTTTTGATAGAGTCGCATCTTCTGATATCAAGACGCACGGAAGAGTAGTATTTAAGGGCGTTTCCGCCTGTTGTTGTTTCAGGGTTTCCGTACATTACACCGATTTTTTGACGTAGCTGGTTGATGAAAATAACAGTGGTATTTGTTTTGCCTACAATACCTGTTAATTTTCTCAATGCTTTACTCATCAAACGTGCCTGCAAGCCCATTTGCTGGTCTTCCATAGCGCCTTCGATTTCTGCTTTGGGCACAAGTGCTGCAACAGAGTCGATTACAACAACGTCAACAGCAGATGATCGCACGAGTTCTTCTGCAATTTCAAGCGCCTGTTCACCTGTGTCAGGCTGTGAAATCAAGAGTTCATCAACATTTACGCCAAGAGCTCTTGCATATTCAGGATCAAGCGCATGTTCTGCATCAACAAATGCTGCAATGCCGCCTTTTTTCTGGCATTCTGCAACAATATGCTGGGCAAGTGTTGTTTTACCGGAAGCCTCGGGGCCATAAACCTCGATAACACGTCCTCTGGGCACACCGCCTATACCGAGAGCCAAATCCAATGCAAGAGCACCTGTCGGGATAGCCTC
>OKWJ01001630.1_pt1 | contig 14800 bp, 12 predicted proteins | sample 1607121 | NCBI WGS metagenome assembly OKWJ01 (sample SAMN04414080, study PRJEB24778) | human gut metagenome | material: faecal | host: Homo sapiens | reverse complement strand
CTAATCGACGACGGGGAAATAAAGGTCACGGAGATCACGACGGACGGCAGCTCTCCCTATTCGGACGAGATCACGAAAGTCTATGTATCGGAGGGGCTGTATTGGTACAACGACGACGGTGTATTTTACGATTGTGTTTCGGATTTGCCTATTTCCGAAGAAGCGATAGAAACGGTATCGGAAACTGCGTATTATGGGTCGATAGAACTCACCTACAGTTCGGAACAGATCAATTATACTTACCGCTCGGAGACGCCTTACAACATTTTGTGGTCGATACCCACCTATGACTATGGAAAGCTCAACGGCTGCGTGCCAATCGCGGGGACGAATTTGATCGCCTATTTGGACAAGACGTATCCGAACTTGATCCCTGACTATGAGCCTGGCACAAGTTTTTTAGGACGATATAGCTTTAAGTCGGGAAACGATACGATTTATGCCGTATCGGATACCTTATACGCGGACATGGGGGCTACTATCAGTAGCGGAGCGACAATTTCCGATTTTCGTTCGGGAATGAAAAAATATGTCAACCGGCAAGGATACAATATCAGCTTCAGCAGTTTAATGTCTTGGGGCAAGATCAAGTTTGATACGGCAAAATCAGTCGTTCAACAGGGCAAGCCGATCGCGTTATTTTTGTCAGGGCATACCTCTACAAAGATAACGACAGGCGAGGGATATGATATGTTGAACTACGAGACCTCAAAGGGAAATCACGCAGTGGCTGGGTTCGGGTGTCTGGAAGTGACTTATACGTTCTCGAACAATAGCACGCGGACGGACAGATATATTCACTGCGCTATGGGTGTAGGGATTTATCAGAATGCGTATCTCAACGTCGGAAGCGCAAAAATAAATGAGGCGCTGGCAATCACGATTTCGTAAAGGCGGTAAGAAATGAAAGAGCTGAAAGATTTGGTGGATAAAGAAAAATCGGAAATTCTTGACGAGGACTTTTTAGAAACCACGCTTTATCCGATTGTGGACGCGAACAAAGCAAAAAGGAAATCCAATCGGAAACGAAAAGCAGTTTCTATTATCACAGGAGTGTCGGTGGGTATTGTTGTGGTATTTGGTGTTGGTATCGGGATCGGAATAATCTTTCACCAACCCTATGCCGAAACTTATGCAACGAAAAAATCCGATATTTCGTACCTAAACAGCACACTGGTTTCTACGCAGCTTGTCGGAGATTTCAATACGATCGCTCTGACGTATGAAACTCGCCGAAATACACCCGTGTACTTTTCCGTTTATCGTGTAGAAGAAGGGGAGGGCTGGATGCAAAGTCTTTCCCTGAAAGTGATCGTGAAACAGGATTGCAAAATAGATAAAATCGCCTATCTTGATCAGTTCGAGTTTTTGGGCTATACAGTACATTATAGCGCAATGAAAAAAACAGATGCTTCCACCGAACCGACGCTATATGGATATAAAGCTGACGGCTTTATCGATACGGGAACGGAGCGGTATGTGCTTGAATATGTGGAGTTTCGTACAGAAGATAATTACCATTTCGTAGAATATCTGCAAAAAACCATTAAACAAAAATAAATCAAAAAAGAGGAGCATAAAAAATCATGACATTTGAAGTAAACGAACAAGAAGCAGAAAAATTTATCCAACTGATCGGCTTAGGAAACGACGTGATTAATGAGTATCGTGACAATAAAGATCAAAAACCTGAATATACCGAGCTTGCCCATCACTTGATGGAACAATACCTCAGTCAAAAGGAACCTAACGTAATGATGCAGAGTATGGGCATTAAAGAAAATATAGAGTGGGTGGAGGACATCGTGCGAAGCGATTGCTACGAATATATCAAAGAGTACGAGAAATGCGTTCTGCCGTATGCGGCGGCGCAACTGTTTGCGGACAGGGTATGCCCTGCGGAGGCTGAGAAAGGAGAGGATATTAACGATGTGGCCTACGAAGTATTTTTAGATAAGATTTTAGAGTCAGGAACGTCGGTTCTTCATATCGCCTATCCCGATTTTAAGGCGGAAATGGAAAGGCGGTATCAAAGGGGCGTAGGGATCGAAAAGCAGGCGGGAATAGAGCCTTTGGATTAAGCAGGAAAACAGAATAAAAAAGCCCCTGAAAGTTTTGACTTTCAGGGGCAGAGCAAAGAGGAGAAATTATGAAATACTATCTGACGAAGGAATGGTATTACGATATTATCACTAGTTTTAGAAGCTATACCATTATTTGCGTCATATGTAATATCATAAGAATTTGCCGACCAATGTGCTGTATAGTTTTTTTCGCCAATGCTACCTGTTGGAATAAATACTATTTTTGTTGGTTCATCTTGTCCTTCAAACGTCCAACCATCAAATGAATAGCCCGTTTTTTCAGGTTCGGAAAGTGTAACATCATCTAAAATGGTATAGAGAGTAAAATAGAAAAAACGAAAGCGAGTTATTACGAAGCGTTAGAAAAAAGCGATATAAATTGGAATGCCGAGGGTAACGATATAACTCCGTTCGTAAAATATATTCTCGGAACGGTATTGGCAGCATACAGAGATTTCGAGGAAAGAGTAGCTATGGCCGAGGAAAATATTTCCTCTCTCGATTTGGTAAGAAATGCTGTAAACAACACAATTGGCAAGTTTACAAAGAGCGATATTATGGAACGAGTTCCGTCAATCGGGAAAACATCGGTTGAAAATGCGTTAAAGGCATTGGTTCAAGAAGGTGTTATCGGTAAAGAAGGAAAAGGCAAGGCAACTTTCTATTTCAGGAAAAATTAAAGCTTAAAATATACTAAGGGGAAAATACTATGGGGAAAAGAAATCGCCTGTATTAAAAAGATGATGAAACTGATTAACCGTAAATCGAGAGATGCCTATCGCACCGTCAGCCTTGAAGCATTAACGCGAAACAATGAACCCGCAGTCGAAATGAAGGAAGAAGTCAAACAAGATTATGAGAAATGCGATAAGATTGTAGAGAGCTTGAATCTAACCGATAATATGCGTTTAGCTCTCGAATGCAGAATGGCGGGCTTGAGTTATCCCGAGATAGGAAGAATCCTTGAAAGAGCGCAAGCGACCGTCTATGAATATTTTATCAAAATGCGTCAGCGGTATATCGCGATTTACGGGTAACAATCCCAAATATAGCTTAATTCAGTTTAGTCAAGTAATCACACTTCAATTGATGCATAAAGTTTTACTTTATAAAAACACAAAACTGCATGGATAAATTTTCCAAATTGCATGGATAAATTTTCCAAATGGTATTGACAGTTTAACTTTTCCATGATATAATTATAGAAAAACTGATTGTTTATATACAAAATAATAAACGGAGGTATCCGTTAATGTGATTTGAAATTTTTGACGCATAGTATTTAATGCAGTGCTATGCATCTTTTTGTTTTCAGGAAGTAAATTACAAAAAATATAAAATGGAGAGGAAATATGAAGAAAAAAATAACGAAGTTTGTTGCGGGATTATTGGTTTTATCGTTTGGATTGTTATGTATTCCGGATAGCATAAAGGTAGCGGTTGCAGAAGAATTAAACACGCCTGATAAGATAGTCGAAGAAAAAATCGATGTGCCTTCGGACGAATTTAAGAATGATTTTGGAAAAGAACATACACCGTACATTCTTTCCGAAGATTATAATTTACGCAATATCTATCGAAAGGTGTATCATTTAAGCGACGGTACTTTGTTGTCGCAACAGTATTCGACTCCGATTCATTTCTTTTCTAACGGAACATATGAAGAAATTGATAATTCGTTGACGGAAGGCTATAACGGCGAAAACGGATATTATGAGAATACGGCAAACTCCTTCAACGTTAAATTTTATAAAAATGCCGCATTGAATGAAAATTTCTTTGAACTATCCAAGGACGGATTTAAAGCGGCGCTTGAACCCGTTAAATTTGCGGAAATCCAAAAAACGATTGCATCTGATCAACTTGTGGCGAAAGATCATGATAGTATTTTAATTGCCAATTCGGCACGCTTTGAAAAAGCAGCAATCAACGAGATTTTCGGTAAAAAAGCGGATATAAAACAGGAATTCGATTACACGTCGGAAAAAATCTACGAGCCAAAGTTTGTGCCGTGCGGCAACAGTGAAATTGTTTATCATAATTTTTGGGGCAACGTCGCTTTGCAATATTCGATTGGATCGTCTGAAATCGAAGAATTAATTTCGTTGAACAAAAAGACAAACGATTATTCTTTTGTTTTTAAGATCAATTCCGCCGAATTGGAAGTAAGCCTTGATGAAACCGGAAACGTATCGTTTTGTTCGCCCGAAAACGGTGAAGTGTTCGGCTTTTCCGCCCCCATAATGACGGATGCAAACGGAAACACAAGCGCGGCAGTTTCGTATCGCACGATTGAATCGGATGGCGCTCGTTTTATTGTTTTAACTGCAGATAGCGCGTGGATCAATCAAGAGAGCACAATTTTGCCCGTTCAAATAAAAACGACTATTCATGTAAAAGACAACGAAGACGGGTTTCAAAAAGATCGGCTTGAAGCGCAGGAAAAAGTTAAAGAACGGGAGAATATCCTGCGCATGAACGCGGACACGCTTCCCGATTATTATACCCTGACATCCGCTTCGTTAAAATATCATTATGAAACTGCCGACAACAGTAAGCTCGGCGTTATTAAGGTGCCTGAAAAATCGGCGCGCGTTGATTTATCGGAAATTTATCTTCCGATAGAAAAAGCCGTGCCGGCGAAAAAGAAAGCGAAAAAAATTCACACGGAAATTACGAAGATAGATGTTGCAGATATTAAAGGGGAGAAAATTGCGTTCGGCTTTTCTCCGATCGGGCAGGACGAAACGGCGTTTGTTTATTCGGAGGGCGAAAGAGCGGCGGTTCTCTCGTTAAGGTATAATTTAAACGTCGGATTAGGTCCCCGTGCCGTCACGGAGCAGTTCGGCGGCGACGGGATAGAGAATTACATAAACGTTTACACAAGGCAGCTTACGTCCGTAATCGATTGTATGAGCGTAAACTCGAATATCTTGCCAATTCAGTTACAGATGGTATATAATCCGTCATACGATAGCTATAAAAGTAATCTTTTGAATTTAAGTGATTTTGCCTATCCGATAGAAGGAATGGGCAAAAATTTCAAGCTGAATTTGGAGCAGTATTGTTTTTCCTATGAGATCGACAGATATCACGACGGTTTTCTCTATTGACGGAAGCGGTGCAGTACATGAGTTTGAAGAGAACATAAGATCAACGTCATCTGCAAACCACTATGTGTGCAAGGATTGCAATTTAACTTGCTCGAAAGCAGGTAATCACTCTGTAACGATTTATAAAAACAACGTTCCTTATATGTATTTTACATACGGACGGTTAACTTGGATTGCGACGCCGGAAAAGAGTTTACGAATAGAGTATGAATTATTAAACAATGGGAAAGCAAGGATTGAGAAAGTTTATAACTGTTTGGAGGGCGGTACACGGAATTATCCTTCTTCCAAAGAGGCGCAAAGCGTTACGTTTGCTTATAACAATAATAATTTGTTATCTTCAATAACTTCAAATTATGGAGAATCGGTAAATTTTACTTATAATGACAGAAACCTTTTAACAAAGATAGAACGAGGAACATTATCTATAGCTAATCTTGAATATGATTCTGCGAACCGTATCGAGTCCATAATCGGTAAACATAGAACGGGTTGTCAGTTTTATTATTCCACAAATTATGAAATTAACCTTTTGCGGGCAATCAATACCGATAATACCGCAAATACTATAGAAAGTGCTGCTTTCTCGTCATCCACAACAACAAAGAGTGTTGAATTATCGAGAAATGGTGCAGCATCTGTTATACGACAATATGCGTTTAATGATAGCGGTATTTGCCAATCGTCTTATCAAGGGTATTATAATCAACAGGATGATACTTGTCCGCGCAACACGGTTGCCGTCTATGCCGAACAACAAGCCGATAAAGTGAGGACGAAAACAGCACTTTGTTATACAGAAGATTTTTCGCAGTTATATAACGGATCATTTAGAGTAATTTCTGGAACAGATCCATCGGACTGGGTCGTGGATACGACGAATTCAGGAAATAATTATGTCGAACGTAACGGTGGTAATTTATTATATTTAACGGAAAAATCTACGGCTTGGCAAAAATATTGGTTTTCCAACGACTTGAAAACATCATATGTTGTAGGATTTTATGCTGAAGCAGAAGGCAACGACTGTTCGTTAAAAGTTACGTTGTCTGGAAAAAACATTTCAAAAACATTTGCTGTTAATTCTAATGGACAATATTATGCTTTTATTGCGTTTGATCGTAGTACATCATCAAATAGAGGTACGCTGAAGTTTGAAAACATTTGTTCTTCTCATGCGATTTTAATAGACAATGTAACTATTTCACCGATTGATGAATATGTGGAATCCGTGTGGAACGGCGTTACTGCTACACAGGCGGATAAACAAATCACGCAAGAAACAACATATACGGCGGATACGGGCGACGATAACAGACTGAAAAAGGAAACGGTTATCGATCATTATACGTGCAACGGCACAAGCACGGCGAATGCGGCAACGGTGACGAAGACTTATACTTATACCGACGCGGCAAAGGAGGGTGAAACAAGCAAACAAGAAATATTGAGTACTGTGAAATACCGTGAAAACGGCTCTATAAAAACTGCAATGCAAAAAGTTGTAAATGAAAATAGCGGTTTGACTACGAAAACTATAACGACTTATACGGATGCGGATGGTTCAACCTCACAAACGGCTGTCGGAATAGATATGGATATTTATGGTAATCCTTTAATGGTTATCGGAGAAAATGGTGAAAAAACCTACTATATTTATAGTAATACACAAAATAATTATCGGCTAATACAGCAGATAAATTGTAATGAAACGAAATTGGCTTCAGTGGGTGATTCACATTCAAGACACTTTGATGACTATATAGTAAGTTATACGTACAATGAATACGGAGAGTGTTCGTCAGTCAGTGACGGGACAAGTGCGAACAGTGTAACCGATAACTATAACGGCACATCCGATCAATATAGCGGTTCGGGACAGTCATGGAAGACGGAATTTAATACGTATGGAAATCCTACGGCGATATATGATGAAAACGATACACAGCATAAAATCCAATATACATATGACGAAGATCAACGTTTAAAGAAAGTGAATTATGATAATTCGTCAGCACAATCGATAAAAGATGTGGGCTATGATAAATATGGAAATAGCACATATATCGTTTGGAATGAAAAAATTAATGGGATGTATACTTTAGTTGCTGCGTATACATTTTCCTACGATTATGAAAATTATAAGTATTCTGTTTCACATTCTGGTAATAGTTATAACTATCAATATAACTATAACAACGATCCTTTACAAATGCAGACAAAGGTGAGCGGTGGCGGGTATGTCGGTGAATATACATATATATGCAGATCTGATGGATTGCTTGCGAGTGCAAGTTATACGATTAATGGAACAACAAGAATATATACTCCGCAGTATAACGAAAAAAAGCAGATAATAAGCGAGAGTGACGGAAGTAATTTTAAATCAAGCTATTCCTATAACGAAAAAGGCGCATTGGAGGAATATAGCGTATCGAACGGGACAAAAACTGTTTTAAAAAATTCATATTATTACGACGGAATTAACACAATCATGGGGAGTCAATATAAAACTCGGCGAATTACTGACGAAAAGATTGCTGATGACTCTTCATATGCTCGTCATTATGAATATGACGCTATGGGACGGGTGGAGTCGATTCGATACAATAGAATGAGTGTAAATAAATATTCTTACGACAAAGCAAATCGCTTGAGTTCAGAAACCGAACGCAACAGTGATGGAAAGCTTGGGTATAGTTACGATAATAGAAATAATATAACCCAAATAAGACGCAGTTCACCCAGCAATCAGATGGGTACGGTATTAAAAAAGTTTACATATGGGGAGACGAATCGGCTTGAAAGCTACACGAATAACGGTGTAACAAAATATTTCGTATATGACGGAATGGGCAATCCCGTTAAATACGGAGTGAGTAATGTACTTGCGGCAGACAATATGATATGGACGCAAGCAACAAAATTAAAATCGGGAACGTATAAAGGAAACAGTTTCTCTTATAAGTACAATGCAGACGGGCTGCGCTATGAAAAAACAGTGAATGGAATAACTACACGTCAGTATTTGGAAGGAGATAAAATAATCGCTGAGGAGGATGTAAACGCAAGCGGAACGATTGTCCATACGAAATATTATATTTACGACCACACAGGGATTGCGGGCATGGTATACGACGGTACGACATATTATTTCGCAAAGAATATGTTCGGCGACGTGGTGTCGGTGCATACGGAAACGGGTGCCTATGCTGCAGGGTATGAATATGACGCTTGGGGAAATATAACGTCGGGAGGAGGTAGCGGTATAGGTGCGGCAAATCCTTTCCGTTATCGCGGATATTATTACGATAATGAAACGGGCTTTTATTACTTGCAGAGCAGATATTACGATCCTGAAATCTATCGTTTTATCAATGCGGATAATTTAGAGTTGATACCTTCACTTTCCCAAATCCCCGGACAACTCAACCTCTATGCTTATTGCAATAACAATCCGCTTATGTATACCGATGAAACGGGGGAAATAGCATTAACGACTGCAATATTGATAGGAATGGGTATAGGAGCAGCGGTAGGACTTGGTATTGGAATAGGGTTAGGGTTGGCGAATGGAGCGCGCGGCTGGGATCTTGTAGGATATATAGTCTTGGGAACATGCAGCGGAATAATAGCTGGTGGAGTAATTGCAGCGACGATCTTTACGGGCGGTGCGGCAATGAATTTAGGCTATGAAATGTTTAAAACGGGATTAGCAGTATTAGCCGGTGGAGGCGGAGGAACGGCAGGCGGGGCGTTAGCAGTGGTGGGTGTTGGAGTAATGGCTGCGGGTAGCGTTGTAGTTGTCGGCGGTACTGCGGTTGGACTGCAAATTGGTGTTAACGTTATGTTTTCAAAATTACCTATGCACGAAGGTCCTCCTAATGGGACATTATCTAATAATACTTCGATAGGTAATTATGATAGTGATGGAAATTTAATAGAACGGACGGATTTTAAGGGGAAACCTCATTTTATAAAAGAATTGGGGAAAAAATACTTGCCGCATACTCATCATTATAGGTGGAGATTTAACGATGGTATTTGGCAGAAAATAATGGAATGGGTTACACCATAAAAGGAGCATTACAATGAGTGCAATTTGCTTAATGAATTTTAACGCAAGAAAAATACCATTTGAACAATTAAATAACCTTGCGAATGAAGCAATGGAAACAGCTTTGGACAATAAGATAGCGGTATTTTTTAATGACGATTTTGCAGAGGAAGTTTTTGACGAGTTTGAATTACAAACCTCCGTTCTTATTTCCGATAGTTTCCTTTATCGACATGCGGACGACTTATTAGATGTTTCGGAATTTGTAGATGAAACGGGAAATGATTATAAAAATAAATTCATGAATAAGTTTCGTTTTTTTTCTAGGTTCGTCGATATAGTGTTCGGGTATAATATCGATCAAATAGATTTAATCATTACGCAAGACGGAAATGAAAATATAAATGATTATAAGTCAATAAAAACCAATCGAAACAATTTGATAAAAGATTTATTCTATAATTTTATGGAACAAAAAAAAATAACTGGTTATACATTTCCCGATTTAAAAATTCAAATTACAAGGTAAAAGGTAATTTGTGTTATTTTAATGTCTACGAATAGTAATGATGTAAAAACAGTAGCTGGTGGAGGAACAATTGAGTCATTAGATGGAGGGAGAATACCAACTGAAGAGGAGGCAAAAAAATTAATTGATCAAGCAGGTGGTACGTATCTCCGAACTGATGGACCGCACAGCCCTCCGAATCCTCATCATTATAGACACATTAACTATCTTATCAATAAAGTTAGGTCAGCTATACGTATTTTAACTTAAATATTTTAGGGGTTATTTATGGAATTACTAAATAATTATGAAATTATGATTGAATTAGTAAAAACAAAGCTTGATCATAATAATGAGAATTATCAAAAAATTAATACTTTAATAAATTATCCTGACGGGTTACACTACGAAGGTTACATCCATGATTGTTTTAATGAGCCGCAATATATCAATGAAAAAGATTTGGATGATTTCATAATGCCCAAAAAAAACATTTATGTTTTTTGGGACAATCACTCTGATTATTGGATTGGTATAGATAATTATTTTACGAAGTATGGAAAAAAAGTGGTACTTAAATGTTCAGGAAAAGAATTTATTAAAATAAAAAATGATTTACCTGATGATATCTACGTAACAAATCAGAATATCACTTTTTTAGTTGCTTATACGCATAGCTATTTTGATGCCCAAACTCGATTTTGCTCTGTTGCTAAAGTTTAAGTTTTTTAACGTTGGGTTGCTACTTGGAAAGCATGGGTATCTGCGAAATATCGCGTCTATTAGGCGTTGTAATGTCAACGGCATAAAAAAGGCGCATGATATTGCAACGCAAGTACAAAGAAGTTTGCGGCAATGTTTAGCTAATATTTCTACGAAAGGCATGAGAAAATCGTGCCTTTTTTCATGTTATAATTGAGCTTTCAACGGTAAAAAATAAACTAAAATTTTGTTCAATGGCAGTTAGGCGTCAGACTGCGGAAAAAGGCAAGGAATAAAGAGGCAAACTTGCAAAAACAGGCAAACTATGGTATAATTATGATATAAAAATCAGGGCGGTCAAGTATGAACTACGTCAAAGGAAATTCCAGGGAACAAATCAAGATATTATGTATAGACGAGCTTGTATCCCGGGACAGTTTTGCAAGGATAATAGATGACTTTGTGGACAATATGGACACGAGTTACTTTGAGAAATCGCAGTTAAATCATACGGGGAGACCGCCGTATAACCCCAAAGATATGTTGAAATTGTACATATACGGGATAGAAAACGGGATAAGTTCGTCCAGGAAGCTTGAGCGGGAATGCAGCCGGAATATTGAATTGATGTGGTTAATGAACGAACTTGTTCCCGAAAACAAGACGATAAGCAATTTCAGGAAAGATAACGCCGAGAACCTTGTAAGGTTTTTCGGCGAATTTTGCTGTGTGTTAAAGGAAAACGGATATATAGACGGTAAAATTATGGCGCTGGACGGAACGAAAATCAGAGCCAATAATTCAAGGAAAAACAACTATACCCTTAAAAAAATAAATCTGCGGCTTATGGAAATAGAGGCGAAAATGACGGAATATCTTTCCGATTTAAGCCTTAATGATGATATAGAAGAAAAAATCGAGAGTATGAATAAGAAGAAGGAAAAATATGAAGCTCTCAAAACAGAGATGGAAAGCAAAGGCGTTAAAGAGATATCGACCACGGATAAAGACGCAAGGCTCATGAAAGCCAACAACCAAGGAACGGACGTAAGTTATAACGTTCAATCGGTTGTGGATTCCAAATACAAACTGATTGCGGGAATGGAGGTTGTTTGCAGTGCGTCGGACAACGGGTTGCTCGGAAGAGTCATGCCGAGGATAAAAGAAGAATTAGGGCTTGAAGAAACAACCGTATTGGCAGATACGGGCTATTATAAAGCCAAAGATTTTGACGTTTGCGAAAACCGCGGTATATACCCCATAGTAGCCAAACAGAAAGAACGCGCGGGAGATTTAATAAAGATAGATGAGTTTGAGTACGACGCAAAAGAAGATGTATATATATGTCCGAATAACAAAAAATTAACCCGCAAAGGGATAGTATCCGAATATTATTACAGGTATATGAATGCAAGCGGCTGTAAAAAATGTCCGCAAAAAGCCAAGTGTACGACCGGCGGATGGAGAGAAATAAAACGAAATATTTGGAAAGAAAGTGCAGACAGAAATGACCGGCGCCTGAGTGAAAACAAAGGATTGTATAAACAAAGGCAAGCACTTGCGGAACACCCGTTCGGGACGATGAAGCGTGCCATGGGAGTAAGGCAGTTTTTAACGCGAGGGAAAACAAACGTAGCCGCCGAGGTTGCGTTGATTTTCTTATGCTACAATTTAAAACGCTTGCGGAAAATAATGACGCAAAATCCAATAATGAACGGTGCATTCCCAAGATTGAGAGCAGTATGATTTCAGATACTGTTCTTTTTTTGATTTCAATGAGGTATTTTAGTTAAAGTATAAAAACCGTGAAAAATACAGCGCTGATTTTATTCAAGCTTTGGTACTTTTATGTAACTCATTTTTAGTTATTCCGCAGTCTCGCGTGAGCTTGTCTATGACGAGTGCGTCGGCGCTACGCGCCGCCGCAGCCAAGCTCACGCCTGAATTTAACAGAAACGTAACCGCTTAAACGACACGACCAAACCGCTTGTTTCAAAACGGACGGCACAAAAAAACGCAGCTACAGAAAAGCCCGCCGCGAAAAGTCGTCCGCGCTGACCCGCTTGCGGACGGCCTTTTTTCATCGCGGCGGGCGGGTTTTCGTTGCAAAGCTGCGGTATTTTTCATTCTTCGTTCCGTCCTTCTCTTTCGGATTGTGGATAACCTCAATAATTTTTTCAGGTTTTCTTAAAAATATACGAACATATGTTTGACTTTTTTGAAGAAAGGTTATATAATAGGCACATGCACCTGAAAAGGGGCAAGTACAACTGAATAAGAGAGCTGATTTATGATTTGATTGAGTAAGATAAAAGAATAGATTAGCCGTGAAGCGATACCAATGTAAGTGAAAGCGAGCTGAAAAAAGCCGCGCCGTTACTCCGAGCGGAAGAGTCGGGGCGGGGTCGTAGTCTTCAAGGGCATAGAATAAAAGAAAGAAACTAACTGACTGACAAGTAGTTCTCTCTTTTGTGCTATGCCCTTTTTTTCGTGCAAATTTTTTTCTTGGGAGGACAAGAATTTGCAGGAAAACAAGACAAAAGCCGTTAAGATAACGGCGAGCGGCACGGCGGATATCTTCTATTTGCCGAAACGGAAACGGGCGTGTTTCTTTACGCTGTTAAAGCGGGGAGGTGACAAATGAACCTTCTCGAGGCAAAGATCTACTATGACGGAAGCCAATGGATAGCGATACCGCATACGGAACGCCCTTACAGGCGGAGGCGGCAGCGGAAGAAGTCCGAAAAGAGTGAGGAATTGCAGCGGTTCGAGGAACGGTTTGAAAAGGTCAAAGGCAAGAGGAAGAACCGCAAAGCCGAATTGTTGCAGGAGTTTACGCCGATGTTCAAGGACGAGGATGAGGCGGAACAGTTCGTGAAAGAACACTTCAACAGGTTAAGCCGCAACCGTTGGGAGCGGTATAAGCGAATGATACGCCGCGGCTACACCAACCGATGGAATTTCTTCTGCACCTATACCTTCGATACCCGAAAGCAAACGGAAGAAAGCTTCCGAAAAACGCTGATGAATACCCTGTATCATCTTTCTTCGAGGCGGGGATGGCGTTACATGGGCGCGTGGGAACGCGGGGAGTTGGGAGGGCGGCTGCATTTCCACGCGCTTACTTACATTCCGAACGGCCAAATGCCCGGAGAGTTAGAGGAACACGAAGATTACAGTACCAAGCGTCACAGGCGGGAAAAGAGCGTACAGAACAGCTTCTTCAACGAGCGGTTCGGAAGAAGCGATTTCTCAAAGATCGGCAATCTCTTCGAAGTCGGAGACAGCATCAAATATATGCTCAAATACATCGGCAAGAACGACGAAAGGATCGTATATTCGCGGGGACTGAAAACCTACATCGTGTCCGACGTTCTGGACGAGGATATCCTCTGTAAAATGGGAGATGAGGACCACGGCTTCAAGTATATCCTTGCCTCTGACTTCACTTGTATGGTGGACGGTGAAATCATGGGCAAGGTCGGTTTTGAGGTCATCGAAAGAATGCCTAAAGCAAACTAAATCAAAGGAGGTCAACAACATGGAAGCAATGACAACGGTACAAAAAATATTTTATAGCGGCGAGGATTGCGAAAAGAATTGCTATTTCTTTTCTCCGTCCATAAGCAAACGGAAAACCGTGGGGAAAAAGACGTATTATGTCCGGAGGTTCTTCACGGGCGGCAAGGACTTCGAAAAAACCATGGAAAGGCTTGCCGTCAAACAAGAGTAACGGAAAGTAAACCTCCGTTTCCGGTTTCGCCTTTCGGCGTGGAGGAGTAAACGAAAAGCCCCTTTAAGTCAAGGGTAAATGCACTCCCTGGCGTTCGCCCTTGACTTAAAGGACACGGGACTTACAAAAAACAGTCAAGCATAGCCTTTTCGTTTTGTTTTTGGTTTTGCCGAAAGGCGAAATCACCCGAAAACGGAGGAAAAGCGAAATGAAATGTAACATTCTGAAATTCGAAGTTCTCAAAGAAGAAATCACGGCGGAGAACGTACTTGAAATGTCGGAGGTTATAGCGTTTGCGCAAACGCGGTTTCTCATAGGCTATATGGGAACGCGAATGCAGAAGCTGTACGCGGAAGTATATGCGGATATAAAACATAAGAATGATATACGCCGTGTATTGAGCGACGGATACGATTTGGTGCAGGAAGGAGCGCTGTATCTGTGCGAGCATTACGGACGGCGTCTAAGCGACGTTATAGGCTATACCAAGAAAGGCAAAGCTGTTACGATTCGGATAGCGTGTATCAAGAAGATGATGAAATTAATCAACAGAAAGACAAGCGATTATTACCGCAACATAAGCACGGAAGAAATAAAGCCGGC
>OKWJ01001627.1_pt1 | contig 14808 bp, 14 predicted proteins | sample 1607121 | NCBI WGS metagenome assembly OKWJ01 (sample SAMN04414080, study PRJEB24778) | human gut metagenome | material: faecal | host: Homo sapiens | reverse complement strand
CACAGGACGTAATAATAACCATCCTTGAGGTAACCACATCCATACTCAAGGGAATAAAGAAGCTAAGAGGAATATTTGTAAAAGCAAAGAAATAAACCTCTTGGCTTTTTCTTTTATCGGATTTTATTAACCAATTAAAAACTATAGAAATATGGAAACTACAAGAGAACTTTCTGTCGTTCCACAACAAGGAATGATGACAAGAATGGGCATGATCAACCCAACCTTTATCGAAGATGCAGTAATCGTATCAGAAAAGGAACAGGAGAAGGAACATCCCAATTTTATTGAATCAAACACTTCAGGCATTACACTTGAAGAACTGGAAACGAACTGTATTGTACCCAGCTTTGGAGACAATCAGCTTACAATCAGCCACCAGACTTTTATACACCGTATTGAGGAGGCGGCAAGCATATTTTTTGCAGGAGAAACTTTCGGTAATACGGAAATCAGAGTCTCACACAAGATTTTAGGCAGACATCCTTCCGCACTGACAAAGAGGAAGGAAGAACTCAAACCTGAAGACGAAACCATCTATTATCAGAGAATGGCATTCTGTTTTCATATCCGAACCATATGTCGGGAAATGAACGGTGAGGAAGTGCATCTTTGTATCGGCGGCGTAAGAAGCCTGAACGAAGAGAACCTGTACGGAAAAAAATCCCCTGAAAAATTTAAAATCTTTATCGGATGGAGAGTCAGGGTATGCAGCAATCTTATGCTGACATGTGACGGCTTGACAGGACGTCTGGAAGTGATGGGCGATACGGATATCTATATAGCCGCACTAAAACTGTTCCGGGAATTCAACCCCGAACAAAATTTGAGACTTCTTGAAGACCTGGGAAGAACGATGATTTCACAGGAACAATTCTGCCAGATAATCGGACGTTTACGGCTTTACCAGGTTTTACCGGCATCACAGATGAAAGAATTGCCGAAAGTTATCCTGGGTGATTCAAACATCAATGCAGCCACTAAAGGCTATATTGACAACCCTAACTTCGGCTTACGCGGAAGAGCAAAAATTTCATGCTGGGACCTGATGCAACTTCTTAACGAGGCGGCCAAACAGTCCTATATCGACAAATTCCTCGAAAGAAATCAGAACGCCACAGACTTTGCAGTGGGCATCCAGAAAGCCTTGAGAGGAGAAGACACTGAAAACTACGGATGGTTCCTGGGATAAACCGGGACATCTAAAAATCCTGTGAAGGGAGAAAGATCTAAAAATAACAAACAAGGTCTTTCTCCCTTCTTTTGTTGAATTAAAATCAGAAAGGAGAAAAATATATGAGCGTAACATGTATACAGGACATATACCATTGTGACACCTGTAAATCAGCACTAGACGAGCACGGAAGGAATTGCAGGTACGGGATGTTATTTCCCCTACTTCTTTTAATGGGAAACTTTAAGAAGTGCATGAATTATGAATTTGATGCGGAGAAGGTAAAACTTCAACTGCAAAGAAAAAACAAATGGATAGAATACTCTGATAATAATTCTGAATAAATTATTTTATCAAAACGAGAAATATCATGGTACGAGAATTAATGCAGGATTTAAAAACATATTTCAACAATATTAAGAATCCATCAGAAAGAGAAAGGCAACTTTTAAAACAACTTAACGCCGGGTACTTTGTAATTACGTCTGTACATAGGAATGATTTGGCGAGAACAGGATTTGATGTTGAAAAGATCAGTGACAATGACATGGATAAACTCGCAGAAAAGATGGCAGATGATTATTGCAACCAATTATTTTGGGAAAGCATGGAAACAATAGCTTCCGAAATTCTTGGTTTTCCCAAAATAGAAGAGTCAAACGAAAATCGAACGGACTAATACAAAAACATTATGGAAAGATTTGAACTTGAAAACAGTAAGGAGTTCAAGGTGGCACAGGAACTGGAAGACGCCTTGAACAATATGTCATGGAACAGCGAGAAGTTTGCAGAGTCAGTGGTGTATTATCACAGGACACTCCAACAAAAACTGTTTGGCACTATGGTAAAGGTCATAGAGATGATAGGAAGAGAGGACTATGGATATGACCCGAGAAACGAGGCTTCACACAGGATAGCCCGAAAAATAGTTGAATCAGGAATACTTGACGAAACTATACCGATCATTTGAGAGACGGTTGAAACATACCGGAATTGTATCTGAGGAGGATATCACAATCAACGTGGTGTCCTCCTTTTTTATTTACCAACATTTTAAAACAAGAAAGATTATGTTATACTACAAATTTAAAAATTATGAAGAATTCAAGGACATGTTTGGAATTGTCAAGCATGGAAACGGGGTATGCAGCAGAAAGAACAAGATACTGCTGGCATACATCAGGAACAGGAGATTACTACATGAAGCAACAGAGACAAACAATTATACGCTGCTTCATATTTCCTCAATGGCGGAACTGAAGAAGACCATTACACGGACAATAATTATAAGCGGGCACTCAGATATGTCATTACGTTATGTCTTGGAGCTGGACGGAGAATTCTTTTACTCCAGGAACTTTGAAACGGACGAGCTGAAAGGGCTGTGTGAGGACGGGGATACCAGGTCAATCCGCTACATTAACCATGAGAACGGAGGAAAGGTGTTTAAAATGAAAGCGGGGAAACTCTACCGCTCGCTCATACTGGAAACAGAATTTGGTAAAACCCTTCCGGAACAGGTAGTGACTTACCTATGTGAGGAATTCTCGGCGGACTGGCAGACTTATACAACGGGGCGGCTCCCTAAAAACAGGTTATGCGTAGACAAGAATTTCGAGAAGATATACTCATCCTCCTCTTGCGTGGGAGATTTTCATTCCTGCATGGTGGACAGGAAACTGCATGATTTCTATACGAATTCAGTCGATGCAAGCGCGGCATACCTGATCAATGAAGAAGGAAAGGTGACAGCAAGGTGTGTTATTTACAACAAGGTTACAGACCAGGACGGAAAGATATGGAGACTGGCGGAAAGACAATACGCTACCGATGAAAACAATTCCCTCAAACGTGCTTTAATAGATGCTCTGATAAAGGGAGGACACATTGACGGTTACAAGAAAGTCGGTACCGGATGTGGTGATTCAAGGGCTTTTGTTGACCTGGAGGAGAATTCTTTGTCAGACAGGAAATTCAGGATAGAATGTGACCTGGACTGGGATGACACGCTAAGCTACCAGGATTCATTCAAGTGGTACAATGAATCTAAAGGAACGGCGGACAATTACGGAAGTGGCGACATCGCACTTGATATTACTGACGGTTCTTTGAATGGTGAGGAGGAATACGATGATTTCCATGAATACAATTGTCGTGAAACCACCACCGTATATTATCATGGGCAGGAATATTATTGTGATATAGAGAATCTGGGAGAATTTACATGGATAGAGCAACTGGAAGAATACCACCATGACTCCGACGTACTATCATGCTCCGAATGTGAAGAGGATTTCCTGAAAGAGGATAAATACTATTCAGAAATAACGGAAGAGGACTATTGCTGTGAAGAATGCCGGAAGAAAGCGGAACAGGAATACAAAAAGGAAAACTGGCATTATTCCGACTATGATGAGGAATACTACGAGCATGCAGAAGACATAATCATATACCGGGTATGGAACAATATCCTTTGTGAATATGAGATAAAGACAATATCCGTAGAGTCAGCACAAAGACTGCTGGAAGCGGAAGAACTTCATAAATTGAACGGCAAACTTTATGACGGGATAGATGAAGAAACAGGACTGCCTTATGCATACGAGATGAATGAAATAAATGTTTAACCCACAAAAAAAAATAAAAATTATGGAATTGCTTAAGAAATTATACAAGGTTTATAGCCCGAGCGGAAAAGAACGGGCAATGATCAAGTTTATATGGAATTATACCAAGAGAATTCCCGGTACTAAAGTTGAAATAGACGCAGCCGGGAACTTGTATATAACAAAGGGAGAGGCGGAATCATATCCCTGTATCGTAGCACATCTCGACCAGGTACAGAGATTGCATTCAAAAGATTTCCTGCCTATTGAAACGGGAGAAATCATATTCGGTTACAGCTCCCGGAATAAAAGACAGGAAGGACTCGGAGCCGATGATAAGAACGGAATCTGGATAGCACTCAAATGTCTGGAAAAGTATGACTCCTTAAAACTGGCGTTCTTTGTCAGCGAAGAAGTGGGATGTGTCGGTTCAGGAAAAGCGGTGATGGATTTTTTCAATGACTGCCGATTTGTTATACAGCCTGACAGACGAGGTTATCAGGACATTGTTACAGAAATCGGCTGGACTTCACTATGTTCTCCCGAATTCCTAAAAACTGCCGGATATAAAAAGTTCGGATACAGGGAAACACATGGAATGATGACGGATGTGCAGGAACTAAAGGAACGAGGGCTTCAGGTCAGTTGCGTCAATCTTAGCTGTGGATATTACGAACCACATACGGACCATGAGTTTACAATAAAGAAAGACCTCATAAACTGTCTATCACTGGTAGAACATATTATTGAGAATTGTACTGACACTTATCCACACCAACCTAAGATACCAGCAAGACGATGGAGGAGTTATGATGAATTTGACGAAGCTGTAGACGAAATATTTGCACTGCTCGATCAAGGAGAATTATGGAGCGCAGAAGACCTCTATTATATGTACCACTCCGTTTACCCAGAACTGGATATGGAGGACTACCGGAGAATATATACTGAATATTATAACTTAAATACAATCGAATATGGAAAACAAAAATTATGATCTGAAACAAGCGGTATATATATGGTCAATCCTAAAGACACAGCCCATTATAGTAATGTCGTGGGGAGTAGATATGGATACGATAAAACCGGTCAAAGGAGGACTGGAATTTCATGTTCAGGGATTCATACATACAGGAATGGTGCGGATCATTCTCGATAAAGGAAAAGATCTCTTTGAAGTACATCTTATCCCTGACTCTGAAGGGGAAAGAAAAATAATAGAAGACGTTTACTTTGATATGCTCGTTTCTGTGATAGACGAGAATGTGGAGAAAACGGACGACTATGAGAAGAGGATTTCTGATACATATAATATTATAAGTTATTAGGAAATCTTTGAAGAATTCAGAATTTAGAAAGATGGCTTTCTGTGAAAAAGTAGAGTTTATAGGAACTTGAAATCTCACGGAGAGCCTTTTTTATGTAATAATATGACCAGTTCCATAGATTAGACGACCATCTAATCAGCGGAACCACTGTTAAAACTATTAAAATTTAAAATCAATGAACAATCAATATGTAGCTTATCTTCGGGTAAGCACACAGAAACAAGGATATTCAGGACTGGGACTTGAGGCACAAAGGGAGATCATACAGAAATATCTTTGTGACAAAACTCCGGTTGCTGAATTTGTTGAAATTGAATCGGGCCGAAAAAAGGACAGACCTAAACTTAAAGAGGCATTAAGCCTTTGCAGAAAAACGGAAGCGACACTGATCGTTGCCAAATTAGACCGGTTGGCAAGAAATGTTTCCTTTCTGTCAAATCTTCTGGAGAATGATGTGGAGATCGTGTTTTGTGATTTCCCACAAGCCAATAAAATGGTGTTGCATATCTTGTCGGCAATCTCACAATACGAAGCGGAACTGATAGCAGCGAGAACAAAATCCGCCCTGCAGGCAAAGAAAACAAGGGGGTTCAGGTTGGGTAATCCGGAACACTTAATGGATAAACATGAACAGGCAATTCAGAACAGTATCAGAACCTGCAGGGAGAAAGCGGATAACAATCCCAATAACAGGAGAGCTGTCGCCATGTTGCGTACATTTGTAAAAGAGGAACATACCCTGCAGGAGATAGCGGATATTCTTAATAAAGAAGGATTCGTAACCTCTAAAGGAGGCAGGTTTTACAAATCAACCGTTTATAAATTAATCAGAAGGAATAATCTGAAATGAGAAAGTATATGATCTGTTATATGACAATCAATGGTGACATGAGTCTTCAGTAACAGAAAATCTTTATAAGGAGAGAGGCTAAGGAATGACTTAGCTTCTTTTTTTTCATCGGGTAAGTCAGAGACAGAGGGTATACGATAGTAAATACATAGCCAGTAGGGACAGTGTAGATGTTATAAAATATTCTACAAAAAATGTACTTTTATTATTAAAAGTACACGATTTGCACACTTTTTTATAACACTTTTGTCTCCTTCCAGGAGTTATGTAATCATCACTCACTACGTTCACTTACTCTTCGCCTTCGGCTAACCCCAAGAATAAGAAAGGACCTCTATATCCCCAGATGAGAACAGAAGCCCTTTCAACACAAAATAAACTAGACTTTGCTACTATTATTATTCGAGTTTCACAACTCTTATCAGGTCTTACAAAATTATACAGAAATCATTGACCTCCCATTCTTTTATACGGAAATTTGTGAAGAATTCATATGCATCACAGAAAAATAAAAGCGACAGGAATCCGCTGACTCTCATCGCTAACAACACTGACTGTTTCTTTTCACAAAGAAAATGGCCTTATCAAAAGCCCATCGTATAAGATAAACAAAAATATGTGTCCCGGCATACAAGAAAGAGAAAGACTATGAAATATCAAGATTCCCATATGCCACAGGACAATGCACAAATGTAAAAACATATTTTTAGAAAACAAAAAATCAGGGAACAAAAATAATGGGTTACATTGATTATCAGCGATCCTTGAATATATCAATCATATGCATATAACGAAGAGAACATGGGTGATATATTATAATGCCCCCAATAAATAAAAGCGATGCAAGTTCTGAAAGGGGAGAAAACTCACATCGCTTTGGCATTTAATTTTACTAGTCTAATATTAATTGCCTTTTCACAAAGACATGTAATATTGAATTTATTTAGCTAATAAATAATGATACAATAGTATTGCAAAAATACGAAACTCTTTGGATAAAAGAAATATGGGAACGGGAAAATTATAATGGGACAAATAAAAAGAGCTCCAAATTCCCCAGTGGAACAGAAGCCCTTTCAACACAAACTAAAAATTAATTTCACTATATTAATTCAGCAACGTCACAGAATTTCACAACCCCATTCACGTGCACTCCAAAATTAGGCATAAAAATCTGAATGGCCAAAAATAAAAACGACAGGAATTACTCCCCACTGACTCCTTCGCTCATTAGACAATGGATACCGGTGATTTTCATAAAGGATCAGTCATGAATACGTTTCTTTATCCCCCAATCTTATCATACCTCATAAGAACGATGAAAGTTATTATTCGCACACCGCTCTAATCAAACTATAAAACAGATCGTATATTATATTATCCGAACCGGCTGTCTATTCGAATTATAGGGGGATTATACCGGAAAATTCTTATTATTCTACATAAAGAAATGGTATTTTCAGCAATCCATTAAAAATACAAGGATCTCCGTTCTCCGCTGAGCTAAAAGTCCTTTCTAGCAAAACATGCCATCTTGTTACTATTATCGGAATTTTACAATTCCAATTGTATTATGACACACACTAGGTTATGCAAAAAATGAATAACCTGCAAGTTTGGGTAAGAGATTCTATTTATCAGAGAGCATAAAGAGAGAGACCGCTACGCTGTCTACCCAAAGTGATAAGCATAGGAAATCTTGTGGAAACTATTAGAGTTTTGTTATCCCCCTGATGAGAGTATCAACTACCCGAATGTTTCCAAAAGGTTCATTTGATCGGGTTAGGTGGAGCCAAGCGGACAAAGTAATAGATACATAGCCAGTAGGGACAGTGTAGATGTTATAAAATATTCTTCAAAAAATGTACTTCTATTATAAAATGTACACGATTTGCACACTTTTTTATAACACTCTCATCTCCCTACCGGAGTTATGTCATCATCACTCACTACGTTCCTTTACTCCCTGCCCCCAGCTGACGCCAAGAAATAAAAACGGACATTAATCCCAACAGAACAATGTTCGGCTTATTATATGTAACCTCATCTATAGGAGACTGCATATATGGTATAAACGTTTTTTTCATAGAGAGAAATACTTTTGAATGGATAACAGTGATGACTTTATCCTAAATCATCATAAAGACAACATTGCACTCTGACGTTTTTTCTCATAGAAAATAAACCTGTAAATTCTCTGATAATTTAAAAGCAACTTAGATTTCAATATGAAAAGAGCCTCATGATCCTCCGCCGAGGTAGAAGCCCCTAAACATAAAAGCAAACTAAAATAGTGACTGATTATTCTGTTCGCCGAGTTTCACAACTCGCATATCTGCATGCCACAAATTTATACTAAAAATAGATATCAGGCAAATTATTGACAGAAAAAACTGTTCAAACACCTTATAGGGTGATAAAAAAATAAAGCGACAAGAATCCGCCGATTCTCATCGCATAATAAAATACGACAAATACTGGAACACTTTTCACAAAGAGTTCAATATCAGGAGAGGCTGAAATGATAAACCGCTCGCTCTTTTTCAAGTAACAAAGAAATAAGGCGATTTGTTTATCTGAAGAAGCATCATTTACTAAAAACATGAATGGGACAAGGACATTCAACAAAGAATAAATGAGGCCGCTTTAGTAGCAACAAAGCAAAGAAGCGATGAAAAGAAAGTACTACCTCACATCGCTCCTGAATAAAAATAATTAAAGTATAATCTCCTTTTCACAAAGGAACGTAATTGCAGAACAAATCAACAATTAAAATGCAACAATAGCGTATATTATGATGAACAAAAATAAGCATTTCGAGACTATTACCCAAGAAATAATGAGTTAAAAATCATCCGAAAGAATCGAAAAATGACCTGCGCCCTCAAATTTTCTACGCCTAAATGAGGAATATTAAAAATAAATTATTATTTTTGGCATTATCAATAGTACGAAACACACATAAGTACTACTCTGATAAATGATACCGAAGTACATGAAATTCCCAAATCAGGCACGGTATCATTTCTGGAACAACAAACAATCTATGATTTGAGATACAAAGAAGATAATTAGCATCATACGAAAGTATGGTTGTCTTCATGGATATTTCAACAGCAGAACTTAAGGAACCCCTTTTTAAGTTTTTAGATATAAACATAGACTCTCTCTTAATTTCAACAGTCTTTATGAGAAAATGTAATGCCCCTGTCAATATAACGATGGGGGCTTTATTCTAGAATCACGCAACTAAAATATATCAGGCGCAGAAGAAAATAAAAGAAAGAACCTCTGATCAGAAGTCCTTTCTACACACAAAAAAACTAGATTGACTAAGCTAATACTATTTAGTCATACCAAAGAGGTTTCATAACTTCTTCGTATGTATGCCAAAATTAAACAGAAATGATGGATGGGCAAACTCCTGGGTGAGAAATTTTGTTTGTATGATTGAGTCACCGGGTAATAATGTGGGACAGCATTAAGTGGGACAAAGAAAAATCTCATCTATGTCATTCCGATAAAAACAACAAAAAATATTTTTTCTGTATTCCCCATCAAGATAACTCTGGTGGAACGGGACAACAGCTTCATTACACAATTGGAATCTTTATGGCTGTCTATTCGAATTATAGGGGGATTATATTGGAAAATTATTCCTGTTATTCTACCAATTCATTAATAAAAGGACCTCCATTCTCCGCTGAGATAGAAGTCCTAAAAAACATGATATCTTGTAACTACTCTCGGAATTTCCCAATTCCAATTATACTATGAAAAATACACCCAAAGTTATACAGAAAATAAATGACCTGCAAGTTCTGGCAAAAGATTTTATTTATCAAGGAATAAAGAGGAAGACCACTACGCCGTCTGTCCAGAGTGATAAAGATAAGCAAAACTATCATCATATCCATCAGTGAGATTGCCCACTGTCCCGGATATCACATTTTTCAGCATTTTAGGCATGAAATTTATATAAAATACCCTCCAAAATTATGTTTTTTATCATTCGTGAACAAGCATAATTGCAGACACGACATAGCAAGTATTTGTGCAATTGCAACATTATCAGCATTATTACATACGAGCATCCGTTTTATATTATTTACATCACATGGGTAAAGCTCCAAAATGTACATATTTTCTGGGACACCTTCCTGGGACAACCGGATAAAAAGAGATTCTGCTCTCTCTCCTAGGAATAAGCCAGGCTGTTTACTCTTTTCCCCTCCTCTCTTCTCAAAAAAGTCTGTTTCGCCGTTCAAATCCCTCGAAAGCTTGATATATGTATGAAACCAAATATAATATTGTCAGATAAGAACGATAGCTCTATATCAGACCGTCAGGTAGGGAATTGTCCTGATGTTATCGAAAAAACAGTTCCACAGAGAATACCCAGAAGATACAGGGAGGATATCAAAAGGTTACAGGAGAGATATGACCTACATGAAGTGGTGGTCATTAATGTGTCTCTCAAAGAATTCAGAGGGATATGTGAAAGGGATTATCCAAAGATCGAAGCATACTTGGGATTAATAAACTTCCTGCTACGTACTTTCGGTGTAACCCTGAATATCAACTCACAAAAGACTAAGAGTGGCTTGGATAAAACGATAGATGAACCATAAATTTTGTATAACCGGGGTTAGCTGGAGGCAAAGAGTAAAGGAATGTAGTGTAGTGATATACATAACTCCTATGAGGAGACAAAGTGTTATAAAAAAGTTTGCAAATCGTGTACACTTTATAATAGAAGTACATTTTTTGTAGTATATTTTATAACATCTACATTATCCTACCGGTTATGTATTACATACTCTCTACTATCGTATACCCTCTGTCTCCGACTTACCCCATTCATCTTAAAACAAAAACATGCATAAAATTACATTAAATGTCCCCGATGGGATCAGATACCTTTCAGACTGGCACAATTTATGGAATACCCTGCTACCGGAAGGACAACATTACATTCTAAACAAACGTATATGCGGATGCGGAGCTACTGAAGCTTATCTAAGATCAGGCAGGAAAGTCATATTAGCCAGCCCCAGAAAACATCTGCTCTATAACAAGTATTCCCAGCACCTCTCCGATAACCTGCACCTGTACCGGTATCAGGGGGATAAGAAGAGGTATTTTGAAAACACAGGCAATACGGAAAAGGATATTCTTGCCTTTAATAACGAACTGGGCAGATACATACAAGCCGGAGGAAGAAAGATACTAACCACCTACGATTCACTAGGGAAAATTCAAGAAGTCCTGATTAGTTCGGGAGAATGCCTGCAGGAATGGACCGTTGTAGTGGATGAATTCCAGTCCATGTTCTGTGACTGCCAGTACAAAGCGACGACAGAGTATGAATTCAGCATGATACTCGGAATGTTCTCCACCGTAGTTTATCTCTCCGCCACCCCGTTTCTTGAATCCTATCTGGATATGACCGGACAATTCGGAGGTCTGACGGTGTATGAACTCCTGTGGCCCGCGAACATGACACAAATTCCGGAAGTGGAAGTGATCAAGTCCAGAAAATCCGTTGCCAGCCTGTGTGCCCGACTGGTGGATGACTATCGGAAAGGAAACGGCAAGTCAATTCTGGTGGACGGTGGGAAGTTTATTGCCGGGGAAGCCGTATTCTATATCAACAGCATTTCGGAGATAAAAAAGATCATACTGGAAAACAACATACGTCCGGAAGAAGCCAATATCATCTGTTCCTCAAAACCGGAGAATATCAGGAAACTGGACGAACTCTCACGGGAGACGGGCATGAAATTCAGGATCGGAGATATCCCACAAAAAGGAGAGCTTCACAAAATGTTCACTTTCTGTACCTCCACTGTATATATAGGTGCCGACTTCTATTCAACCAACGCCTATTCATATATCTTCGCCAATCCCCGTATCAGCAGCATGACCGTGGATGTATCGGTGGACCTGCAACAAATAATAGGCCGCCAAAGACTTGAGGAAAACCCTTTCCGCAACTCGGCTACTCTTTATTTCAACACCAGGGAATCCAGAGTGGACCGACAGGCACTTGAGGAAGCGGTCAGGGAAAAGAAGGAGAAGACCCAAAGACAGATTAAGAACTATACAGTCGCCCCCTACAAGAATGAAATGCTCCAAATGATGGAAGACACGATCAGGAAGTATGGGCATAAGGAGCACTACTGCTGCATTGTCAGAGATAGTAATGGCAGAGTATGTGTCATCGAAAATGAAATTCTGGAGATAGCAGACAGGAGAGCCTGGGAAGTGACAAACATGATCTATAACAATGACTTCTCCATGTACCGTGCATTGAAGGCCGGAGTGAATGTGACAAAGGCTACCGACAGCAATAATCCGGAGATACAAAGGATCTTCAGAGAATGGAATACGGACAACCGGTTCGACAGAAAGGCCAGGATGTATTGTGACCTGTATGAAAATGCCCCGCTGCTTCTGGAGGAATGCAACTTTATCGAAAGGAAATACAAGGATTACTATGATGCTCTGGGAAGGGAGGGCTTTGAGAGCTCATACTGGCGGGAGGACTATATAAAACAAGCTCTTGCCCCAGTTCCCATGAAGTTATTACCCAGGAATGAAATCGCCGGTCGACTGATGAATGTACTGAAAGCGGGAGGTGAATATACCAAATCGGAAGTAAAGGAAATCCTTCGGGGAATCTATCATGAACTGGGTATACAGGGTAAACCGAGCGCATCCGATATTACCGGCTATCTGACTTGTAAAGAGAAGACCATTAGGTCCAAAAGGACAGTGACAGCAATGTTCAAAATTATCTCACATGCACGGAAGAAAGTCTCCCTGTTTCCTAGAATCACCGATGTAAACCAACCGCAGGAATATGACGTGGACAAGCTGCTGAAAATTATCCGGGATGACACTTATTTTTATCTAAAGGCCAAAGTGGAAGCCGTCAGAAATGCCGGAACTAAAGATGAGAAAAATAAGAAGAAAGCCCTTCTCCCCGTAGTTACATGGAATGGAACCTTCAAGTCCAGACATAAGAATGAATGCACAGTCTACTCCTCCTATACGGCTCTCGATTTTGACCATATCGGGGTGGATGATATGCCGGATTTTGTCAGGTGGCTGCAGGGATTTCCATGTGTCTATGCCTGTTTTGTCACTCCAGGTGGAACGGGGTATAAAGCGATCATCCTGCATGATAACTGTGAACCGCTTTATCACTATGACCTGTACGGGCAATTACTAAAGATGTTTGATTGTCCCTGGATAGACAAGAGCACCACCGACCTGGCCAGAGGGAATTATCTCTCCTATGATCCGGACTTATGGAAAAATCCAAATCCTGTTCCCTTTCACTTTGTACCGGAAACACCGGAACCTGTCATACCCAATACGATGACAGAAACAGTTATCAGGGATGTGCAAGGAGAACCAGTTCTGGTACGGGATGAATCCTGGGTGGAAGGTTTCCTGAATCGGTTGAACAGGCAGGTGATATCTGATGACAGTATTATCCGGATATTGAGAAAAACATGGAACGGGAACTCGCTGAGTAACGGCAGGAATAATACGGCCATGGCTTATGCCGGTATCTTATGCAAGGCCGGGGTTGAGCCGGGTAAGGCAAAGGCATTCATAGAGGAACTTATTCCCGGTTTTGATATAACGGAAATAATCGAATACGCTTACGCCAATAATATATTCGGGTGTGAACGTATGCGGTACAGAAATAGAAAATGAAAAAAATTAACTAACTTAAAAAAAAATTATGGCGCTGAATAAAAGTACCGGGAACATGTATGCTTTCGTTTCACATACATATAACCCGATGAAAGGCGAATGTGAACACTCCTGTTCTTATTGTTTTATGAAACGTAACCGTCCTCTTCCTCTCTTGCGTCTGGAGCTGAAGGAACTGAAAGTGAACCTGGGTGAAGGCAACTTTATCTTTGTAGGCAGCAGTACGGATGAATGGGCGGCTAATGTCCCGGCAGAGTGGATTGAGCAAGTACTAGACTATTGTGACAGTTTTGATAACAGCTATCTCTTCCAATCCAAAAATCCCGCCCGTTTTCTGGAATATCTGGATCATCCGGTCATGAGGAAGTCCGTCCTTTGTACTACCATTGAGACGAACCGTTTTTATCCGGATATAATGAGGAATGCTCCGGTACCTCAGGAACGTGCGGTTGCTATGCAGAGGATCGCCAACTATGGAATTCCCACCTACGTAACTTGTGAGCCCCTGATGCAATTTGACCTGGCAGAACTGGTGGAACTGGTCGGTATGTGTTCGCCACAGCAGGTGAATATCGGTCGTAACTCACGGTATGATATCACCCTTCCCGAACCGACTGCAAATGAAGTGAAGATGTTGAAGGCGGAACTGGAGAAATTCACAAAAGTGGAGGTTAAGACAAATGCTTATTGCTGGATGAGATAAATACGAGGGAATAAATATAATCCGTCCCCAATCACTCCATAGCCTTATCAGAGAAGAAACAATACTCACACATGAAGAGTACCTGAAACCAAAAGTATCCTACTACTTGAACTATCATACTGATTAAGAAGCAAAGAGAGTACAATGGCGGAAGGTACTCTTTCTTTTTTTCTTCCCAATTAAAGTCGTACCCAATATCAGGCAGAAAGAGAATGTATAAAAAATAAGAAATCATTTTCTCTGTTTTAATGCCATTTTACCTGTATCTTTACGCCTAGAAAACTCCAATTCTCTTATGTATGAAGAAAGAATACTCATATAAGAGCGTTACATTGAACAAAAATACGTATATTTGCAAAAGCTGACCGGAGAAATGGTCAGAGGTATAGAAAGCGTTTTTTTGCTTTATCCTAAGA
>OKWJ01001625.1_pt1 | contig 14812 bp, 9 predicted proteins | sample 1607121 | NCBI WGS metagenome assembly OKWJ01 (sample SAMN04414080, study PRJEB24778) | human gut metagenome | material: faecal | host: Homo sapiens | reverse complement strand
GCCCCGCAGCTGACCGCTCTGGCGGAGATCGCCTGGTTCGGCCCGAAAGGGTGGGGATGCCGCGCTTCGGCAGGATATGCCGGGCGGCGTTACGTCGAACCGATGCCCCTGCGCCGCACCGACCGCATCGCCGGGCAGGCGGGCATCACGCACGAGGCTTTCGACGCCTTCACCCGGCAGGAGCGGCTGCTGGACGCCTTTACGCTGGATGCGTCGTTCTTCAAAACCGTCCGGTTCGACCGCTCGCGGCTGACCGCGGCGCTGATGCTGCGCAACCTGTTGGGCGACGCCGATACGCCCTACGGCGGTTACGAATCGTTACGTGTGCGCCGCATCCGGCCGGGCGACGACACCCTTTACACGCCCCATGCCACGCGCTACACCTATGCGTGGCCCCGTTCGTTCTATCTTACAATCTCTTACCGATTCTGAGCGGATCGTAAAAAAACGTCCGGTTTTTTTGGATTTTACGATGAAATTCGTATTTTGTAAGGGCGAAAGAACCCTAAAACTTCCAAAACCATGATTATCGGTATTCCAAAAGAGATCAAGAACAATGAGAATCGCATTGCTCTTACCCCTGCGGGCGCTCAGGAGCTCGTGAAGCGGGGACACAAGGTTTATGTGCAGGCTTCGGCCGGTGTGAACAGCGGTTTTGCCGATGATGATTATATAGGTGTGGGGGCCGAGATGCTCCCCACCATCGAAGAGGTCTATGCCCGGGCCGAAATGATCCTCAAAGTCAAGGAGCCGATCGCCCCCGAGTACAAACTCATCCGCCGCGACCAGCTGGTCTTCACCTATTTCCATTTCGCCAGCAGCGAACCCCTCACGCGGGCCATGATCGACAGCGGGGCCGTCTGCTGCGCCTATGAAACCGTCGAACGCGCCGACCGTTCGCTGCCGTTGCTGATTCCGATGTCGGAGGTCGCAGGCCGCATGGCGACGCAGGAGGGGCGTTATTTCCTCGAAAAACCCCGCGGCGGCAAAGGCGTGCTGCTGGGCGGCGTCCCGGGGGTGAAACCCGCCAAGGTTTTCGTGATCGGCGCCGGGGTGGTCGGTACGGCCGCTGCGCGCACGGCCTCCGGAACGGGCGCCGACGTTACGATCTGCGACATCTCGTTGCAACGCCTGACCTATCTGGCCGACGTGATGCCCAAGAACGTCAAGACGCTGATGTCCTCCGAATACAATATCCGTCAGGAGCTGAAACACGCCGATCTGGTGATCGGCTCGGTGCTGATTCCGGGCGCCAAGGCCCCGAAACTCGTCACGCGTGACATGCTGAAAGATATGGAGCCCGGCACGGTGATGGTGGACGTGGCCATCGACCAGGGCGGCTGCTTCGAGACATCGCATCCCACCACCCACGAAGACCCCGTTTATTATGTCGATGGGATGCTCCACTACTGCGTGGCCAATATCCCGGGCGCCGTGCCCCGCACCTCGACCCTCGCGCTCACCAACGCCACGCTTCCCTATGCCATCCAGCTGGCCGACAAGGGCTGGCGGCGTGCCGCGAAGGAGAATCCCGAACTGGCTTCGGGTCTGAACATCATCGGCGGCAAGGTGGTCTGCAAACCTGTCGCCGACGCCTGGGGGCTGCCTTACGAACCGCTGGAACTCTGACGCTTCCGGCTCCGCGGCGGCCTTTCGGGTACCGGAACGCTCCGAAAGGCCGCCGCGATGCCGCAAACCGGCCGGTTATCATCCGAAAATTCGGCGCCATTCTTTTTGAAATTCTTGAAAAATTTGTATATTTGCAAGTAAACGAATGGGTTACGATGGTCGTTCGTGTTTCGAACCGTGCGAAAAACAGGCCGGAATATCATGTGATTCGTAGGAATACGGCGGATTTTCATTACAGATCGTAATCAAAAGGTCCCGAAATTTAGGTACGAGGTTCGGCGGTGTGCGGGGGTGTTCCGGATGCCGGGCACCGGACGACGGTTTCCCCGTACCGACTGAATATAGTGCGCCGCCTCAGAAACCGGGCGGTAATAAAAACCAAGAGTCATGAAACAAATCGCCAAGAATCTTTCCTTCGCAGGGATGTTGCTGCTCGCCGGCTTCTTTGCCTCGTGCAAGGACGACGAAGATCCCATTAAGGATTTGACCGTCAGAATTTCCCCCCCCCTCGCGGATGAATATGTAATCGAGCAGGGACAGCATTTAGAAATACCCTTTACGGTAGGTGAGGCGAAAAACGCCGAACTGACCGCCACGGCTTCGGCCGACAAGACCGAATACACGGTCGCAGCGACTCTTTCCGAATCCGATCCCGGATCGGGAGTCATCACGGTAACGGCCCCCGATCTCATCCTTTCTCCCGTTACCGTCACCGTCACCCTCAAAGTTGACGATTCCAAAACACAGCGTTCCGCAACCGGAACGGTCGCCGTATCCTCGAAACTCATCGACGGATTCACTGAAATCACCGCTCCCGCCAACTGCTATGTGGCAGCTCCCGGAGCTCTCGTGAAATTCCCCGCAAATATCGGCAACACGACCGAAAAGGCCGTTTTCCAGACGGCGGATCTCCTGTGGCAGGACGTCGCCGGAATGGTCGAGCAGCTCATCGCTGCTCCCGAAGAGAACTGCGTCTATGCAGTCCTCAAATCCGGTGTGAGCGGCAATGCCGTCGTCGCCGTCAAGAACGCCGACGGAGCCGTCGTGTGGAGCTACCACCTTTGGGTGGCCGATTTCGATCCCGATGCGAACGTCATGACCTGGACCGATTCCGAGAGCGGCACCTCTTATAAGATGATGGACCGCTATGTGGGCGCCGTCAGCAACCAGCCGGGCAGCGACCTTTCCAACGGTCTGTTCTACCAGTGGGGCCGCAAGGACCCGTTCGGCTCCTCGAATTACGAAGGCAAGCTGAAAGCCATGTACGACATGGCCGGCGCAGAGGTGACGCGCACCGTCGAGCCTGTTTCGGTAACAGATAACATGCCGAACGCCATTCTGAATCCTCTGACGCACTATTCCGGTGTCAGCGGAGGCAATTATTGCTGGCTTACCAACAATAAGGGGGCAGTCGATACCGATGTCATCAGCGATTACTGGGGTGGTGTTTCCGGTACGCAGACCAAATACGATCCATGTCCGGCCGGCTGGCGTGTGGCACCGCCCGAGGCATGGGGCTTCTATTCGTCGAGTGCCAATGTCACCATTGAAAAAGTTTACGCCGAGGGCCAGGAGGAGACCAATGCAAACCTGTTCGGACGTTATATCACACTCGATGGCGGAACGGTCAAATTTTGGTTCCCGTCGCAGGGTGAAGTCCAGCACGGAGGCGGTTTCAGCTACGGTATAGGTTCGACTTGGCCCAACGGAAAAGCGTGGACATCAATGATGGATGTCGAGAATTTCAGGGTTTGGGTGGCGAGCAATTCTCCGACGAGTTTGTCTCCGAAAAGCGGCAATCCCTTTGGTTACGAACTTCCCGTGCGCTGTGTGAAACTCTGATCGGATTCCAAAAACCTTTTTAACTCAAATACGTATGATTTCAATCAACAAACTCGGCAAGAGCCTGCTTGCCGCATTGCTGCTGACAGGGGCTGCGACCATCGTGTCGTGCGGCTCGGACGATTCGGACGACGGTCCGAAGCTCGGGGAACTGAAAGCAATCTTTTCGTCGGATAATTTCTCGGTCGAGGCCGGCGGGACCGTGTCGCTTCCCTTTACCGTGACCGGAGTCGAAGGCGCCACGCTCGCTCTGAGCGCTTCGGCCTCCAATACGGCTGCCGCGACGAGCGTCACTACCGACGCCAACTATTCGGGGTCGGTCGAGTTTACCGCTCCGGCGATTACCGATGGTGAGACGATCTCCGTGACGCTGACCGTCACCGACAGCAAGAACAACCGCTCGACGACGGCCCAGACCTCGGTGACCGTGCGTGCTTCGGAGAAACTCGCCGTTGCGCTGAGCGCCGACATCAAGTCGATGGCCACCAAACCCGGCGGTTCGTTCGAACTGCCCTTCACGGTGACGGGCATCGGCACGGCCACGATCGCTTCTGACGTGACCCTGACCGCCACGTCGGGTTGGAGCGCCGCGTGCGAATGGGGTTCGGACAAGAGTTCGGGCAAGATCAAGGTGACGGCTCCGGCCGCTCTCACCCCGACGCTCGCGCTGTCGATGACCATCTCCGACAACCACAACCGCACGGCGAAGCTCGAAGCGACGCTGACGATCGTCGAGATCTCGATCGCAGCCAATGCCGCCAACTGCTACATCGTGGCTCCGGGCAGCACGCTGACCATCAAGGCTGTCGAGGGCAATTCGACGACGGAGCTCGATTTCAACAACGCCGCGCTCGTATGGCAGGACGCTCTGGGCATGGTGAAGTCCGTTTCGGCGAACAGCACCGAAAAGGTGGTGGTCGTACAGCTCAACCCCGGGATTGCGGGCAACGCCGTCGTGGCCGCCAAGCTCGACGACGTGATCGTTTGGAGCTGGCATGTCTGGGTCGCCGACTACGATCCGATGAGCGATCCGTTCGTTTGGACCGACAAATCGACGGGTACGAGCTATACCTTCATGGACCGGAACCTCGGTGCCAAAAATGCCAAGAAATACGATGCAGGTGCGCTCGGTCTGCTCTACCAGTGGGGCCGCAAGGACCCGTTCGTAAATGCTGACGGCACGGAATCTTCGGTTTACGTGGCCAAATACGACATCGACGGCAACCGGGTGCGCGAGGTCAGCGAGGAGCGTCCGACCTATCCGTCGAGCGACTACGAGAGCACCAACCTTCAGTTGGCTATTCAGAATCCGACCATTTTTTATACGGCACCCAGTTCGTCGTATCCCGTACAGGATTGGCTGACCGACGACGCGCAGCGTCAGGACCATGACCTGTGGGGCGGTGTTTCAGGTTACAAGACCAAGTACGATCCGTGTCCCGAGGGCTGGAAGGTTCCCGTTGCGGGTGCTCCGTGGGGATTCCGTAGTGAATATAGGAAAACAGGCGGTTTGCAAGATGATGGTGCTTATGATGCTACTGCTCCTTGGTACTGCGACTATGTTAATGATAATGGTTTCCGTTACAAGCAGGCCGATTCGGGCAAGGAGTACTGGTTTCCTTTCACTGGTAAAAAAGACGTTGTGACCGGCGTGTTGAACGGGGTCGGCAGTGGTGCCAACTACCATACGGCGACTCGTCAGAACACGTTGGCCATTATGGAGTTGTTCGCGTGGGGCAATCCGGCCAGCGAGACGGGTCTCAACCGTCCTTACGGTTCTTCGGTTCGTTGCATCAAGGAGTGATGACCGCCCCGGAAGCGTAGAAATCGGAGGGGTTGCCGGCCTGTCAGGCGGGCAACCCCTTTTATCAGCAATTCAAACCCGCTTAAAACAGCATGAAATGAAGAGATTTCTGGCAACAGTCATAGCCTGTGCGGCGATCTGCACCGTGTGGGCCCAGTCCCGTACGGTGCGGGGCACCGTGACCGATGCCGCCGACGGATCGCCCGTGGTGGGCGTCGCCGTCACGGTGGAGAACGGGACCGCGGCTGCGGTCACCGGGCTCAAGGGCGACTATACGATCAAGGTCTCGCAGGGACAGACGCTCGTCTTCTCGTTCCTGGGCATGACCACTCAGCGGCACAAGGTCGGCGCAGCCGACGTGATCGACGTGAAGATGGCTGCCGACAACAAGGTGCTCGACGAGGTGATCGTCGTGGCTTACGGAACGACCAAGAAGGAGACGTTCACCGGCTCGGCCGAGATCGTCACGGCCGAGAAGCTCAAAGACCGTCCCGTGACCGATGTCACCAAGATGCTCGACGGACAGGTCGCGGGCGTCATGTCCACTTCGGGCGGCGGACAGCCGGGCAGCGGCGCCGAACTGCGCATCCGCGGCTTTGGGTCGATCAACGCTTCGAACTCCCCGCTGCTGGTGGTTGACGGCGTGCCGTTCGACGGCGACCTGAATTCGATCAACAGCAGCGACATCGAGTCCATGTCGGTGCTCAAGGACGCTTCGGCCGGAGCCTTGTACGGGGCCCGCGGCGCCAACGGTGTGATCCTCATCACGACCAAGCAGAACGCCGGACGGGGCGAATCGCTCAGCGTGAGCCTGAGCGCCAAGGTGGGCGTCAGTTCGCGGGCCATTCCCTCTTACAACACGATGTCGGCCCGCGAATATATGGAGCACATGTACCTGGCGTGCTACAACGATCTGGTCTACACGGAGGGTTATCTTCCGTCCGTGGCCGCGGGGATGACTGCCGACCGGCTGGCGCGCCAGATTCTCGGCACGGACAATATCTATAATGTCTACGACAAGGAGGTCGGGCAGCTTTTCGACCCGAACGGAAAGATCGTGAAGGACGCCCGTCAGAAATACAGTGAAAACTGGCTCGATGAGGCCGAGGCCGAATGCCCGATCCGTCAGGAGTATCAGGTCTCGGTCAACGGCTCGGGCAAGAACAGCCGCTATCTCGCTTCGCTGAGCTATCTCAACGAGGAGGGTACGCTCAAGACCACCGGTTTCGAACGCTATACGGTGCGCGTCGGCGCGGATTTCTCGCCCAAGAAGTGGCTCGATTTCGGCGCCAACGTCAATTATGCGCACACCGACAGTCAGTTCCTGGGTTCGGAGGGTACGGCCAACAACACCAATGTCTGGTACTCCGCGATGCTGATGGCCCCGATCTACCCGGTCTACAAGAAGAATCCCGACGGCAGCACCGTTTACGAAGAGGGCCGGAAGGTCTTCGACTACGGTTCGTCGCGTCCGGCCGGAGCGCAGAACAACCGCAATTCAGTGGCGACGCTCTTCGACGACGACTATTATACGCTGACCGACAATGTCAGCACCCGCGCCTATGTGGGCTTCAACTGGAAAGGGCTGAAATTCACCTCCAATATCGGCGTGGACAACGTCAACGCCTACGAGACGACCAATTACAATCCCTTTTCGGGCAACGCCGCCGGCACGGGGCGCCTCACCAAGGAGAGCAGCCGCATGATGAGCTATACGTGGAACCAGCTGCTGTCCTACAAGACGCAGATCGGACGGCACAACCTCGATGTCATGGCGGGCCACGAGTTCTACAACTACAACATGCGCTACATCGTCGCCGAGCGCACGGGCTTCCCCTTCGCCGACTACGACGATCTGGGCATGGGTTCGACGCTCGCCGAGGCCAATTCGGCGTCCGACAACTATTCGATCAACTCCTATCTGTGCCGCGTCAACTACGACTTCTCCGACCGTTACTATCTCTCGGCGAGCTTCCGCATGGACGCCTCGTCGCGTTTCAAGAAGGAGAACCGCTGGGGAGCCTTCTGGTCGGTGGGGGCTTCGTGGCGCATCTCGCAGGAGAAATTCCTGAGCGACGTGAGCTGGATCGACAATATCACGCTCAAAGCCAGCTACGGCGTGCAGGGCAACGACAACCTCGGCTCCTACTACGCCTGGCAGTCGCTTTACGACATGAACTATCCGAACGCCAACCAGTCGGGTGCGGTCATCAACTCGATCGAGAACCGGGACGTGACGTGGGAGAAGAACGGCAACCTGAACGTCGGCGTCGAATTCCGTCTGTTCGACCGCCTTACGGGCACCGTCGAGTGGTATAACCGCAAGACCACCGACCTGCTGTTGGAGTACCCGATGGCCATTTCGCTCGGCTTCCCGGGCTATTACGCCAATGTGGGCAGCATCGTCAACCGCGGTTTCGACATCACGCTGGGCGCCGACATCGTCACGACGCGCGACTGGCGCTGGAACGTCACGGTGATGGGCTCCACGCTGAAAAACAAGGTTCTGAAGCTCACCGGCAACGGCGAGGACATCGTCAACGGCGTCTACATCATCCGCGAGGGGCAGGAGATCAACACCTTCTACATGTCCAAGAGCGCGGGCGTCGATCCGACCACCGGCGAGCAGCTCTACTGGGCCTATGAGAAGAATGCCGACGGCAGCATGAAGCCCGGTTCGGAGTACGTGACCAACGACGCCACGGTGGCCGCCAGCTGCAAATACCTGCAAGGCAGCCGTATTCCCGACATCTACGGTTCGATCTCCTCGTCGCTGAAATTCCGCGGCTTCGACCTGGGGCTGTTGTTCACCTATTCGCTCGGTGGTAAGATCTACGACTCGATCTACAACGCCCTGATGGAGCCTTCGTTCGTCGGGCAGACCTACCACCGCAACGCCCTGCGCACGTGGACCGCCCCGGGGCAGCGGACCGACGTGCCGCGCACGACGACCACCGCTTCGACGCAGATCACCGACCGTTACCTGATCGACGCCTCGTATTTCGCCGTGAAGAACATCTCGCTGGGTTACAGCCTGCCGAAGCAGCTGCTGGGCAAGGTCGGCATCGAGTCGCTGCGCATCTACCTCGCGGCCGACAGTCCGTGGATCTTCACCCATCTGAAGGGCATGAATCCGCAGGCCAGCTTCACGGGATCGACCTCCTATTCCTATACGCCCAACCGCACGTTCACGCTGGGCGTGGACTTAAAATTCTAAACCGCGATGAAAAAAATCAACTGCATACTCCTTTGCCTCGCGGCCTGCGCCGGGCTGTCCGGCTGCGGCGACCTGATGGAGACCGCTCCGTCGAACGAGGTGGACAAAAGTTTGATCCTCAAGGATGTCAACGCCGTCAAGGTGGCCATGAACGGGGTCTATTCGACGATGTACAACCGCATCGACTTCGTGACGGCCAACGCCCACCAGTGCTTCGGCAACATGGCCGTGACGCTGTGCGCCGAGGTGATGGGCGACGATATGATCCAGACGGCCCAGGGACCCGGATGGTTCTGGAAGGACTACAACTACGAGGCCCGTGTGCGCTACACCAGCAAGATCTGGCGCAGCTATTTCACGTGGAAATATTTTTACGAGATCATCAGCAACGTCAACTATATTCTATCGGTCGAGCACACCGCCGCGGGCGACGAGAACGAATTGAAATGCGTCATGGCGCAGGCTTATGCCGCCCGGGCGTTCGCCTACTTCATGCTGATCCAGTCGTTCCAGCAGACCTATAAGAAACACGAGACGTGGCCCGGGGTGCCGGTGTACACCGAACCCACGACCAGCGCTTCGAAAGGCAAGGGGCGCGGAACGGTGGAGCAGGTCTACACGCAGATCAACGACGACCTGACGGCGGCCCTGACGCGCTTCGAGGAGTGCGGCATCGCGCAGGAGCACATTTCCAACCTCGACTACTACGCCACGAGCCTGCTCAAGGCCCGCGTCGCGCTGGTGCAGAACGACTGGGCGACGGCTGCCGAAGCCGCTGCCGAGGCGATGAAGAAACCGGGGCGTTCGCTGCTCAGCATGACCGACGCCACGGTCGTGAAGGGTACGTTCGACGATGCGACGAAGAACTGGACCACGGGCAAGACGCCGTTCAACTCCGTGGCGTCGAGTTCGGTGCTGTGGGGCGCGGAGATGCTCTCGGAGCAGTCCACCGTCTATGCGTCGTTCTTCTCCAACATGGACGCCTGCACCGATGTCTACTATGCGGCCGAGACGCCCAAGTGCATCAGCAACTGGCTCTATGCCCAGATTCCCGACACCGACGTGCGCAAAGGGTGGTGGAACGGCAATATCGGCATTCCGGCCGAGGATTGGAGCTACGGCGCCAACATCAACTACAACCAGCACAAGTTCCAGTGGGCCGACCAGAAGGCGCACAAGGGCGATTATATCTTCATGCGGCTGGAAGAGGCTTACCTCATCCGCGCCGAGGCGCTGTGCCGCATGGGCGCCGAATACGAGGACGAGGCCCGCAGCACGCTGCTCGAACTGGGTTCGCGCCGCGACACGGAGTACGCCAAGCGCATCGAATCGCTGACGGGCAGCACCCAGACCTTCGCCACGACGGGCGTCGTGAAGACCCTGCTCGACGAGATCATCCTTCAGCGCCGCATCGAGCTTTGGGGCGAGGCCGGGCGCATCTTCGACATCCTGCGTCTGGCGAAAGGGTGGACGCGCTACTGGGAGGTGAACGGCGAGAAGAGCAACCACACCAACTACCTGAGCAAGTACTCCGAGTACCTCAATTTCCCGGCCGACTACCTCGAATGTATCATGATGATCCCGCAGGCCGAGATCGACAACAATCCCAACATCACGGCCGCCGACCAGAATCCCTATGTTCAATCCTAAATGCGTACAAGCGATGAAATCATTCCATATAGTCGCACTGGCCGCCGTCGCGGCGCTTGCCGCGGCGTCCGGATGCAGTGACGACGTGCAGAAAACCACCTATTCGGGCAGCTCGGGCTTCGGGTTCGCGGCTTCGGTGCTCAACGTGGAGGTCGGGTCGGCGAATGCCAACCAGATTCTCGTGCCGATCTACCGCGGCAGCGAGGACGCCCAGATCGCCGAGCTGAAATTCGAGTACGACATCTCCAAGGCGGGGGCCTCCGAACCCTATTGGTCCGACGCCGATCCCGCGGGCATCTTCTCGCTGACCACTCAGCGGGTGATCTTCGCCGACGGGGCGAAGGTGGCCTATGCGCAGGTGCGTTTCACGAACCTCGACCTGCTGGGCATCACCACCAAATACAAGATGCGCCTGACGATCAAGGACTCCCTGAGCCCTTCGAAACGCAGTCAGGTGACGATGTCCGTGAGCCGCCAGCTGACGTTCGACTACCTGGGCAAGTGCGATTACCGCGACGCCTGCGTCTTCGACGGCACCTACAAGGCCGACATCTACCGGGCGCAGGAGGCGGAGATCTACCGGGTGATGGACCCCTATACCGAGGGGCTTATCAAGGAGGAGTACGCTGAGAACGGCTGGATGGGAACTCCGGCGCCCTACGTGCAGTTCGCCGTCGATGCCAACGGGCAGATCACCTACGAACCGTTCTGTACGGGTATGATGGTCAATGCGAAATATACGGCCTATGCCTATTATCCGGGCGAGTATATCTGGGGAAAGGATTTCTCGGAGTACAACAAGGAGAATAAGAAGCTGTCGGACAAAGTGTTGCAGCTTTATCCCGTTTACTGCCTGCCCGAATACCAGTACGGATTTCTCAACGACGGAGCTTATCCGCTGACCGTCACATTGCCATAAAAGAGCGCTAAATAAGAGATTTAGGCTATTATTTAAGAAATTTTATTTATATTTGCGAAAACAGGTTTTCGCTTGGATAGGCGGCGCCCGACAGAGCCGGTGAGATCGGCTTTGTCTGTGGCCCGCACTGTCTTTGTCTGAGTTCACAGGTTAAAAACAGGTTAGTTATGAGTGAGAGATTGTACATTTTTGACACCACGCTCCGCGATGGTGAGCAGGTCCCCGGCTGTCAGCTGAACACCACCGAAAAGATCGAGGTCGCCAAACTGCTCGAAAATCTCGGCGTGGACGTGATCGAAGCGGGCTTCCCGATCTCCAGCCCCGGGGATTTCAATTCCGTGCTGGAGATTTCCAAGGCCGTTTCCGAGCCGACGATCTGTGCGCTGACGCGCGCCGTAGAGAAGGACATCGACGTTGCGGCCGACGCCCTGCGCCTTGCCAGGCACAAGCGTATCCATACGGGTATCGGCGTGTCGCCGCAGCACATCTACGACAAACTGCGCTCCACGCCCGAGAAGATTCTCGAACGGGCCGTCGCGGCGGTGAAGTACGCCAAACGCTACGTCGAGGACGTGGAGTTCTACGCCGAGGACGCCGGTCGCGCCGATGTCGAGTATCTGGCGCGCGTCGTCGAGGCGGCCATCGCCGCCGGTGCCACCGTGGTCAACATCCCCGATACGACGGGCTACTGCCTTCCGAACGAATACGGCGCGAAGATCAAATACCTCGTCGATCACGTTTCGAACATTGACCGGGCGATCATCTCCACCCATTGCCACAACGACCTCGGCATGGCTACGGCCAATACGCTGAGCGGCGTCCTGAACGGCGCCCGGCAGGCCGAGGTGACGATCAACGGCATCGGCGAGCGCGCCGGCAACACCTCGCTCGAAGAGGTGGTAATGACCCTGCGCTGCCACAAGGATGTCCATATCGACACGAATATCAACTCGCAGCTGATCACCAAGGCTTCGCATCTGGTGTCGAGCCTGATGAACATGCCCGTGCAGCCCAACAAGGCCATCGTGGGCCGCAACGCCTTCGCACACTCGTCGGGCATCCACCAGGACGGGGTGCTGAAACAGCGTCAGACCTACGAGATCATCGACCCGCAGGACATCGGTCTGAACGAGTCGGTCATCGCCCTCACGGCCCGCAGCGGCCGCGCGGCCCTCGTGCACCGGCTCGAACTGCTGGGCTACGATCTCACGCAGGAGGAGCTGGACGCCACCTACGAGAAGTTCCTCGTGCTGGCCGACAAGAAGAAGGAGATCCACGATTACGACCTGATCTATCTCGTGGGCGACATCGACCGCATGAAACAGCAGTCCGTGGCGCTGAAATTCCTGCAAGTGACCACCGGAACGCTGGTTCCGACGGCTACCGTGGTGCTGAAATTCGGCGACCACGAGCGTATGGCCATCGCCACGGGCAACGGTCCGGTCGATGCCGCGGTCTCGGCCATCAAGAAGCTCATCAACGAGAAGGTCGTGTTGTCGGAGTTCCTGATGCAGGCCATCACGCGGGGATCGAACGACGTGGGCCGCGTGCACGTGCAGGTCGAGTGCGGCAGCCGCACGGTTCACGGGTTCGCCGCGCACACCGACACCACGCGGGCTTCGATCGAGGCGTTCCTCGACGCCCTGCGGGCCCTGAACGTAACCGAAAAACGCGAAGAAGAGGCATAATATGAAACAGACGCTTTTGGACAAGATTTGGGACGCGCACACCGTGCGCGTCGAGGACGCTGCGTGCTCTACATCGACCGGCAGTATATCCACGAGGTGACTTCGCCCGTGGCTTTCGGGGGCATCGAACGCCGCGGGTTCGGCGTGGCGCGCCCGGCGCAGATCACCGCCACCGCCGACCACAACATCCCGACCGTCAACCAGCACCTCCCGATCGAGGAGCCCGAGTCGCGGCGGCAGGTCGAGGCGTTGGCCGAGAACTGCGCCCGGCACGGCATCGAGCATTTCGGGGTGGGGCATCCCAAGCAGGGCATCGTCCACATCATCGGCCCTGAACTGGGCTTCACGCAGCCGGGCATGACCATCGTCTGCGGCGACAGCCACACTTCGACCCACGGGGCGCTGGGTGCCGTGGCCTTCGGCGTGGGCACCTCGGAGGTCGAGATGGTCTTCGCCAGCCAGTGCATCCTTCAGACCAAACCCCGGTCGATGCGCATCACCGTTAACGGCGAACTGCGTCCGGGCGTGGAGGCCAAGGACGTGATCCTCTACATCATTTCGCAGATCACCGCTTCGGGCGGTACGGGTTATTTCATCGAATTCGCGGGCAGCACCATCCGCTCGCTTTCGATGGAGGGCCGCATGACGGTCTGCAACATGAGCATCGAGTGCGGTGCCCGCGGCGGCATGATCGCACCTGACGAAAAGACTTTCGAGTATCTCCGCGGCCGCGAACGGGTTCCGCAGGGGGCTGAGTTCGACGAGGCCGTGGCCCGCTGGCGGGAGCTTTACAGCGATGCGGACGCCGTTTTCGACAAGGAATACCGCTTCGATGCCGCCGACATCGCCCCGATGATCACCTACGGCACCAATCCCGGGATGGGTATGGCCGTCGATGCGTCGATCCCCGCCAATGCCGATCCCAAGGCGTTGGAATACATGGGTTTCAAAGCTGGCGAGAAACTGTTGGGCAAGCCGGTCGATTATGTTTTCGTCGGCAGCTGCACCAACGGCCGTATCGAGGACCTGCGGCGCTTCGCCAAGTTGGTCGAGGGACGCCGCAAGGCCGACAACATCACGGCGTGGATCGTCCCCGGTTCGAAGGGCGTCGAAGCCGCCGCCAAGGCCGAGGGGCTGGACCAGATACTCGCCGCCGCCGGTTTCGAACTCCGCCAGCCGGGTTGTTCGGCGTGTCTGGCGATGAATGCCGACAAGATTCCCGCGGGCAAATACAGCGTCTCGACCTCGAACCGCAATTTCGAGGGGCGTCAGGGGCCCGGCGCCCGCACGATGCTCTCGGGCGTGGCCGTAGCGGCCGCCGCCGCGGTGACGGGACGGATCGCCGATCCCCGCGAAGTGTTCGATATGTAAAAGATTCTCGTTATGTCAATACCCAAATTCGTGACCTTCACTTCGGGGGCGCTGCCCGTCGAGGTGGAAAACATAGATACCGATCAGATTATCCCGGCGCGCTTTCTGAAAGCCACCGAGCGCAAGGGATTCGGCGACAACCTCTTCCGCGACTGGCGTTACGACGCTTCGGGCGCGAAGATCGCGTCGTTCCCGCTGAACGATCCCCGCTACGGGGGGCAGATCCTCGTCGCCGGGCGCAACTTCGGGTGCGGCAGTTCGCGCGAGCACGCCGCCTGGGCCATCGCCGACTACGGTTTCCGCGTCGTGGTGTCGAGCTTCTTCGCCGACATTTTCCGCAACAACGCCCTGAACAACGGGCTGTTGCCGATCCGCGTCAGCGAAGAGTTTCTGAAAGCCGTGTTCGACGAGATCCGCCGCGACCCCGCGGCGCAGTTCACGGTCGATCTGGACAACCAGACCCTGACTGTCGTCTCGAGCGGCCGCAGCGAGGGTTTCGAGATCGACGCCTATAAGAAACGCTGCCTTCAGAACGGCTACGACGACGTGGACTACCTGCACAGTATCGCCGACCGGATCGCGGCCTTCGAAGCCGCCCGCAAATAGGACCGGGCCGATGGTGCGTTCGGTCGAAATAATGGACACCACGCTGCGCGACGGCGAGCAGACCTCGGGCGTCTCCTTCAACGCCC